>Ga0208062_100221_pt1 | contig 7974 bp, 5 predicted proteins | sample DeeseametaMP0261_FD_184217 | JGI IMG/M metagenome (GOLD analysis project Ga0208062, IMG submission 184217) | Marine microbial communities from the Deep Atlantic Ocean - MP0261 (SPAdes) | ecosystem: Environmental > Aquatic > Marine > Oceanic | place: South Atlantic Ocean | collected 2011-01-01 | reverse complement strand
TATCGTTTTCGATGACCCGACTCTGAATCAGTCGCTCAAAGGCGCTGCCATCCATGCGAGTCAGGTTCGGGATATAGCGGGAATACACTTTAAACAGCATTTCCGTTGAGGAATGGCCCAGAGTGCGGGCGACCCATTCCGGGTTTTCTCCCGACGCGAGGAGTAGCGTCGCAGCTGTATGCCGGGTCTGGTAGGGTCTGCGTTTCTTCAGCTTGAGGTGTTCCAACAAAGGGTACCAAACACGCTTGGTCACGTTATTGTGGTCCAGCGGCTCTCCCAGCCGGTTACAAAATACGAACTTGCTGAGTTTGCCGGTTGCCTCGTACTGGGATTTGAGTGCCTGGTACACGGGGCCAAACATTGGAATTTCCCTTTGTGAGCCGTCCGTTTTTGTGTACTCGGTTTGGCCGTGGATAAGTGTTTCACGTACCAGGATTTCCCGCTTTTCAAAATCCACGTACTCCCACTTGAGGCCATCAACCTCCCCCGTTCGCATGCCGGTGTAAAAACGCACCAGGTAATAGTTGTGGTAATCCTCTCTGACCGTTTCGAGAATCTTTTCTACCTCATTCAGGGAGAAAGGCTCGATGTGTACCCTCTGCTGCTTGAGCGGCTTTATGTTCAGATAGGGATTCGTGAAGTCAAACCGCTCAGCCGCCTCCGTTAGAATCATCCGCAAAATGGTCATGTGGCTGTTGATGGTTTTGGGCGCCATCAAGCCACTGGCCCCTCTTCCTTTCCGCCGAGCCATCTTGTTACGAGCGGCCAGAATATCCGGCTTGGAAATCTCGCCTACCCGTTTATCCTTGAAGGCTGGCTTGAGAGAACTGGCCAGGATGGATTCCACGTTGCGAGTGTGGGAGTTCCGCCACTGGATTTTGGATTCGAGGAACCACTGGTCAGCGAAGTCTGCGAACAAAGGAGTGATAGTTTCCGACTGACCAAGGATACCCCCCCCCATTTCTGGGAAGAGCGCCAGCCTCCTCAAGTTTTTTGAGGTTTTTGCTTCCCGGGAAGAACTCGGCGTAATCAAAGCCCCCAACCAGCATTTTGGCTTCCATTCTCTGGATCAATGTCTCCAGCTGTTTTCGGTTGCGGGCGGTGTCACTCAATAAAGTCTGCTCCCTGCAGCGTATTCCTTGGTACCGAAAATCGATAAAGAGTTTCTTTGTATCGGCTCGTACTCGCACCTTAGCCATGACAAACACCTCCGCTTGCCATCGGAATGGCCAGGTTGTTCTGAGCCATGCTGAGCATGTCTTCCTCGATAATCTCCCAGATGTAGAGAATCTTTCGGCCGCCAAATGGGCGGATATAATGTTTGCCCTCTAACAGGACGCTGTCCTTCAGACACTGACGGATGGTGCGGGGGTCATACTTGATACGCTCTGAGAGCTCTTCAGTTGTCAGGTATGTGTTGTTCATGAGAACATCTCCTTTTGCCAATCAATGATCACTTGATAACTTTTGTTATCATTTGATTGTCAATATACACCCCTTGATGATAATTGCAAGTGGTGTTTGATACTTTTTTTTATCAAAAGAGCAGAGAGATGATCCGTTTCCATTTAAAGGAGTTGATAGCAGATAAGGAATTTGCCGAGAAACGACGAATTACTATCGGTGAAATCGCTAGGGACACTGGCATCAACAGGATGACACTGTCGAAAATCATCAATCATCCCGGCCACAGCACAGTGACGGACAACATTGATAAGCTATGCACTTATTTCGACTGTTCGGTTGAGCAGTTAATCACGCACATCAAGGAAGTCTCGGACGAGTCTGAAGGATCGGAAGGCGAAAAGTGACTCTCTTTTTTTAGCGTGAGGGCGGAAGCTAATATCCCGTGCCCCAGAAGACTGACGGTCAACAACGAAGAGGAGCCAGAATATCCAAATCGGAAATTGGCACGCATAGGGCACGGTGAGGGCACGGAGAAAATTTCAGGATCAGAAAACAAAAAAGGCAGATCAGTAACTAACTGATCTGCCTTTCTTTTTTATGGTAGCGGGGGCAGGATTCGAACCTACGACGGTTATGAGACTGATAGTTTATACCCACTTTTTTTGGGCCAAAATGGCGTTATTTGCCTTAAATTGATGTGTGAATTAGAATTTTTGATAAAAGGGGGAATGGAGGCTAAGTACAATAATGCCAAGTAACGACAAGCAGAAATGGCACGGGGCTGATCAATCAGACAACGATGACCTGACCGTAAGGCATCCAGGCCCTCACTTTCAAGCCATCCGTTCCTGGGCTGAACAAAACAACGTCTCCGACATCTTCGACGCCATAGCGCTCGCCTTTGGCTTCACTGAAAACTTCACGATCGTCGGCAACCTGTATCGCGAACTCTCTAACCCGGACTCAAAGGCCATTCTGCATCAGTGGGCTGACAATCCCTACATCAGCCACCTAAGCAGGCTTCTTTTCTCGTTCAGCCAAGATAAAGACTTTGCCAATAACTATTCCGGTCTTCACCAGGGCGTATCAAGAGGCAACACGAAAACCATTCTGCGGTCGGCAGGAGCAGATCTGAAAAACGAGCACTTTCTGCTCGAACTGACTATCCAACCTCAGCCCCCGTCCGACAATAACCTACTCGACCGATTACGAAGAGCGCTAAAAATATGGCTGATCGTACAGGCACTGGAAAGAACCGCAGAGCACGACTGCCCCCACGATAACCAGATTCAGCAGGTAGCCAGCGCACTCTGTCTACCCGGAGAGGACGAAAAGTGGGCACTCATAGACACCATCCTTGAAATATCATCGAAAGCCTGCCCGTCAGACCACTACTCGTACTCCCAATTCAACCTGGCAATCCGACACGCTGCATCTCAGTTAATCGCCAGATACTCAGGACCAGAAACCCGTAAAGAGCTGCTGCTTCTTAAGGCCATCCAACGGGTTGCTGAGGGCCAACTCAATCCCACCAGAGTTCAAAAAACAGAGACCGCTTTTCAGGCCTCCTTTACAAATCTTCTCAAAACAACAGAGAGTGCATTGGATCTGAGTAGCTCGGCAGGCGGGCCTCAACTTCTTGCCTATTCGGACAGCGAAACAGACTCTGCTGATGAAGAGGCCCTGCATCAACTGCTGCTGTTCGGCGTCAACCCGGAAGAAACACCAGAACAGCAGAAACTCTCGGGCCGAAGCATACTGATGCAGACGGCAGAACTGTCAAACTATCTTCCCTGGTCCTGGGAGAAACCACTTCCCCCAGAGGCCCATCAACTTGATCAGTGGATTAACTGCACTCTGGCTGGTGACCGCCCTGAAGACAAACTGGGGGCCGCGTTAGTCTGGCTGGCCGTTCATCTTGAACGCTCCCTGGAGTTCGTACAGGAAATTGAAATAACGGATGACTTACGCGATGAATGGAGCATTTCCCAAGACCTAGTGACTGCCCACCGGGAACGACCGAGGCGACACAGCTCTTGGCATCCGGATGCCGAAGCTCAACCTCTGATCGAACCGTTCCAGGACAATCTCCGCGTCACGCTGCCAGAGCAAATACAGAGCGTTCTCCGAGAGGCTACCCAGGTTTTCCCGGACATCGCCACTCTTCGGCAACTATGGGCACGTGCCAGCCCACACGCCCTTACAACCTGGTTCAGGCAACACGCAAAACGGCATTTCCCGAGACTCACCAGCGCGAAACTCGCTAACGCACAGTCCCAAAGTGTTTTCGAAGAGACATGCGATCATTCATTGGCTCGCTTACTTTCGGCCCACCCTCGAGCTGCGTTACCAGCAGCTTGTGGATACGCCAACTGGAGCATCGCTCAGGTCCAAAACGGATTTGGGCTTCCGCTGCAAAACCCCGCATTAGGCGATGAGCGGATCAATCTCCTCGGGAGTCTCCTTACGCCACTCGAGTCCATTTTGGTCGAGGGCATTCGGGAAGCCACCCAAACACTGCTGGATAGCTCGCAAGGCGACCCCATCATTTTCCACAACTATCTGGTCCAATACACTGTCACGGCACTGAATGCCGCAACCGGTTGCCGTAACCTATCAGAGCCTTTCGAGTCGATCGCCCACTTCTGTGATCACCCTCCGGCCGTCTTTATCAACGATAAATCCGACGACGGCCTTCATTGCGGACGAATGGTTCCGCTTGCAGGTGGCGCAAACAGACTATTGGCGGACTATCTTGAGCACCTTCGTCGGTTCAGGGCGAGCCTTCCAGATCAACACAAAGACCTTGCACATCGCATCCAACAGGTTCTGGAAGGAAACTCCAACACCCTGCCCCTGTTCTTCCTGCTCGATAGCCATGGTGCCTGGCATCCATTAAACGATTTAGCTGTCCCAGGGACGGAACTCTTCTCGTGGCCTCTTCCAAAGAACTTGTTTCGCCACAGGTTTGCCCAGCAACTGGCTCGAATGGACGTTCACCCCGAAGTCATAGACGGCTGGATGGGCCATGGGGAACGGGGAACAACCTCCTACAGTGATCACTCGGCGAGGTGTTGGCGAGAGGACCGTGAACGGTTTAAGGACGCCCTGGACGACTGCTTTGACCGGCTAGGTTTTATGGTGCCGCTACCCAAAGCCAGCTACGGCATCACTGCATTTGAACCCAAACAAACCGTTGATACTTACCGGGAGCCTGATTGTTTTGGCCTGGCACGGCGACACAAGGAACGGCTCAGAGCTCGTGACCTAGCAAGCGCTGCAGCCCGGAAGGAGCTGGACTTGGCGCTAGATGCCACTTCAATCAGCGATGAGCACGAACTCAATCAAAGCCATATTGATCGTTTGGCAAAAAGAATGATCACCCGCGAAAACGGGATGCCGCACCCTCAGGCGGCTGTTCGGATGGAAGTATTGGTCCAATGGCTGGAGGAACACAGTCCCCATACACGACAATTAATACGACATAGAACATTGAGGCTAGGCTCCGAACGCTCACTGGTCAGAGACACTTGCCCCAAAGCGCTTCAAACCATGCCTAATCTTGAACGGTGGGCGCAGGACACCAAGCAGGCGATCCGGCAAGCCCGACTTTCAAAGTCTGATAGTCTGGCCCTGGCCACAGCATTCGTTGCAATCGAAAAGCGCATTTCCTATCTCGGACTGCTGGAAGACCTGGTTCAAGGAAAAAATTTCCGGGTCATACAACACAAGCAACGTGTGTACGTGGAATACTCCGAGTCCTTGGAGCCAGAAAATTACAATCAACCGGTTCAACGGCATCAGATCGACCACACCACCGGACGACTGTTGACAAAAGGACTCGGAATCAAAGACAGCAAGGATCTCGACACAGCGCCCTGCCCGAAGTCGTTACAATCACTGGCCACAATACTGGCAGAAACCAGACACCTTGATGATGGTAAAAGAAACGAGCGGTCGGTGGGCACTCTGTTAAAAGAGCTGAGCCGGTTAATTGAACAGGCTAACCTGATTGACCTTCCGGGTATGGTGGCAGGCGCTCTCAGCAATAGAAACCCTCCTACCAGCTTGTGCTTGTACGATTATTTTCGCCTGACAGAAGGTCAGCGATATCAGCCACCGGAATCTGCTCCAGAGCAGAGCCTACCAGAAACTGAAAATTTACCCCCGATTCCAGCATCAGCCTCTGGAACTTATCCCGAACCTTTTTACGACTCGGCGAAAGCTTTTCTTGGAGGGCTTCAGGACATTCTGAACCGATACACAAAAGCCAAGTCACGAGAGATCGCCAAACAGGTCGAACAGTACTGCCGGGCCCACGCTCACGCTGTCAGCAGTGCCATTTTGCTACTTGGCTACTGGGTCGCACACCGAATCCAAAAAGGTAAAGGCCGAGCTAACCACGCTCACAAAGCCTACGCGGCGGGGTCTGTCAAACGATACTTAGGTGAACTGTCTGGCCCATTTCGTGGTTTCGCCTACAAGGCGGATTTGCTGTTGATGGCCGAGGAGGACGTCACGGAGCTTTGCGCCAAAATGCTGTCTCACTGCGCTGACAAACAGAAAGACCTGGCGTATTTTTCGGCACGCCTTATTGAGTTCTTCGACTGGGCGAGTGAGCGCGGGGTGTCCTCTCCCGACTGGGACGAACTTGATCTCGGCAGTGTCCGACGCTCGGTTCGCCCCAGGCTCTTTTCAGAAAGCGAGTACCTCCAGGCCCTCCAACTGCTCCTGCACCCTGACACCGAGGATATCGAACGGGGTATGCAAGCCGCCTTTGTATTTCTGTTAGGTTTCCGCTTCGGGCTCAGGGCCCAAGAGGCTATTGGCTTACTCCGCTCGGACTGGTGCGAAGCCGCTGGGTTGACCTGGGTACTGGTTCAAAGCAATTCCATACGTGGCCTTAAAAGCAGCGTCCACAGCCGGCGGGCTGTACCGCTGGTATTTCAACTGAGTGCTGTCGAGCGGTCACTGGTTACATCAATACTGACACGATATACGACCAGGCTGGGTAACGCAGACAATAAGCCGATCCTTGCCGACAAAGAGGGTAACCTCACGCCGTTTGCGGGATCCATTCCATCGGATATTGCCCGGACGCTTAAACTGGTGACGGGAAACTCCCGCATGAGCCTGCACCAGGCCCGTCACGGATTTTGTAATGTGCTAAGCAGTGCCTTGTTTGAGATAGACACATCGCTTGCCCAAAAACTCACTGAATCCGTCGATAAAGAAAGCCTCCAAAAAATACTACTCGGCAACCACGGGCTACCGTCAAGGCGCGGCTCCATGGCGATCGCCCGGGCGCTCGGGCACCACTCGCCACGAACGCAATTTCGCTCCTATAACCGAATGATGACAGAATGGGCAGACAGGCTCACACCGGTAACCACCCACTACGCCGGCACTATTTCAAAGGCCGTCCAGATTGATCGTTGGCCTGTTAAATCCGCCACTGAAGTGGAGAGTGCGGCTCCCACCATTTTTGCACAGCGAACCAGACTCACGCCCCTTATTGTGATGGAAGCTCTGAGACTGATGGCGCTTGGGTACGCGGCTCACGGAATCGAACCGTTGCTTCGCCTGCCACCGGGAGAACTCGCCGATGTGGAAATTCTGGTTGACCGGATAAATGCGGGGTTGCGGTTCAAGGTCTATGACCCGGAACAAATGAAGAAGGCATTCGTGTACGGCACCAAATTGCCAAAGTATTTACTGAAATCTCGCTCGACTGCCGTATGGCCCCGACTGCTGCAGATGTGCGACGAGCTGCACAACTGTGAGGAACTGGACACCGACCGACCGCTACCTTCTCTCGCCCAGGCATCAAATCTCGTTGGTAGAAATGGCCACTTGCTGATGAACGAGGTCGAAGATGCTCACCTGATGCGGCTTCTGGTGGACGCATTCAAAATCCCCGAGAATTCGTACAAAGTCGTCATAAAGAGCAAACCGGATTATGCTCCCCGCGCTCAAAGAGTGGTTCTAGCAGGTGAATTTCTGCCGGCGGCCGCCCCGCCGCAATTGGATACCTTCAACGAGGATTACGATAAAAGCTACACAAGGGCGCGCTCTTACGCAGGATTAGTACTCACCAGCCCTATCGTTACCCAAATCCATGATCGCCTGGAGTTGGTACTACTTTACATCGCAATTGCATCGGCCTTCTGCCCGAAACCAGCGCCGCTGACACCTTTAACCTCCTCCCCTCACTGAAGATCGAAGTTCTCAGCAGGATCCACCGCCACTTCTTCTAGTTCAAGAAGAGTCAATACCGTTTTTTGCTTTCTGGCTTCTTGTTGGCTCACCACTTGAAACTTAACCAGACTGCGATTCGCATAGGCTCTGGCGAAGACACGAAGGAAATCCAGATCGTGGCACAAAATCTCAGTTCTTCCCTCGATTTCCGAGGCGTCCTCATCGTTAGCGCTGGGTGACACCTGCGTAAACCGCTGAAGGTTGCCACCCATTCCACGTGAAGCCTGCCACCCGGACCGGAGCAAGGCTGCCACCCATCGGAGCGTAGCGACGCGGGGTTTCTCTTCTTACTCCGAAGTCTCAGTGCCC
>Ga0208062_100218_pt1 | contig 8006 bp, 7 predicted proteins | sample DeeseametaMP0261_FD_184217 | JGI IMG/M metagenome (GOLD analysis project Ga0208062, IMG submission 184217) | Marine microbial communities from the Deep Atlantic Ocean - MP0261 (SPAdes) | ecosystem: Environmental > Aquatic > Marine > Oceanic | place: South Atlantic Ocean | collected 2011-01-01 | reverse complement strand
ACTGAGCATACGGCTCAACTGCACTGGAATATTCCTGAACAGTATTATCTGTATCAGCACAAATTTGAAGTGCAACAGGCGGGTCAGCCCCTTAAGCTTGAGCTACCGCCTGCGCATGATATGTATGATGAAAACTATGGACACACCCAAGTTTATTATCAACAAGTGCAATTTGACTTAGACACACAGGCTTCACAAACTTATAAGGTGACTTGGCAAGGCTGTGCCAAAGATCGCATTTGCTATCCACCGCAAAGCATTGAGTTTAAAACTGATGTTAATAGCTTGGTCAGCCTACAAGATCAAGCGGGTGGATCAAAACGACTGTTAGATTTAGCCGCGCAGTCGAATCCGCAATTTGAGCCGATCAACCCCACAGTCACTGCTGAACCCGCCGCAATAGCTTCTGATATGATGGCTGCGCAAGACCAAATTTGGTCTGAAGAGTTAGCCAAAAGCTCGTTGGCCTATGGTTTATTGCTGTTCTTTGGCCTCGGGATATTACTCGCGTTTACGCCGTGTTCTTTACCGATGTTGCCGATTTTAACCTCATTAATTATTCGCGATAGCAAAGGCCTGAAAGCATGGATGATTGCCTTGGTCTTTGTGTGCAGTATGGCCATGATCTATGCCATTTTGGGCTTGGTGGCCTCATCAGCAGGTTTGAACTTCCAGCGTTGGTTACAACAGCCATCCACCCTGATTGCTTTTAGCATTCTTTTTGTTTTATTCGCGCTCAATCTATTTGGTTTGTTTGAACTTAAACTGCCGCAAGCCGTAGTGAATAAACTTGATCATATCCAGTCTATGCAAAAGGGTGGAAGCCTGATCAGTGCTGCGATTATGGGCATGATCTCTGCGCTGTTGGTTGGACCGTGTATGACTGCGCCTTTGGCAGGCGCTTTACTGTTTATTTCACAGACACAAAGCCAGTGGCAAGGGGCCATTTTGCTGTTCACCTTAGGCTTTGGTATGGGTACACCGCTGTTACTGGCAAGCGTACTGGGCGCTAAGGTATTGCCTCGTGCTGGGCTGTGGATGAATCAGGTTCGGGTATTCTTTGCTTTCATCATGTTGGCTTTGGCGTTGTATTTTGTACGTCCTTTGCTTTCTGAAACATGGATGCAAGCCCTGAGTCTGCTGCTAGGGTTAAGCTTTATCATCTATGTGTTGTATCGTTTGATGTGGCATAAAACTCAGTTGCGTATGCTGTATATCGTGGCTTTAGTTATTGGCGGGACGTACATTGCTTATAGCCAATATCAGCAGAGTCAGCGTTTCTTTGAAGCACCAGTGGCTTCATCTGCGCGTTGGCATGTGGCAGCGACGGCAGCGGAGTTTAAGCAGCTCTTGGCACAAGCACCAAAAGGTCAAAAGATCATTATCGATGTCTATGCGGATTGGTGTGTTGCTTGTCAGCCGATTGAACACCGTATATTAAAGTCTGCAACGGTACAGCAAGCGCTTGCGCCATATTATTTGATTAAATTGGATTTGAGTCATTACGATGCAACCCATCAAGTGCTTTTAAACCAGTGGGATATTTTAGGACCACCGACCTATTTATTCTTAGATGCCTCACAACAAGAAATTCGTGGTTTACGTTTAACCGGTGCATTTACTGAGGCTGAACTTTTAGCTCAATTACAACGTTTTTAACCTGAGGGAGAAGGGTGATGCAACGTTTATATATTGCCAATAAAAATTACTCCAGCTGGTCAATGCGAGCGTGGTTGGTCTTGACCGCATTTAACATCGATTTTGAAGAGGCACTGGTTCGCTTTGATGCGACAAACCCCAGTTTTAAAGAGCAACTGTCCCACATTCATGCCAATGCTAAAGTGCCCGTATTGGACGTGGGTGAATTTAAAATTTGGGACTCTTTAGCCATCTGTGAATATTTGGCCGAGCAAAATCCAGATTTAGCGCTGTGGCCTAAACTGGCTCATTTGAGAGCACAAGCACGTAGTATCAGTTGTGAAATGCACAGTAGTTTTATGGCACTACGCCAATTGTGCCCGATGAATATTCAAGCGCAGTACAGCATAGCTGAGGGGCAAGCTCTGTGGGCGCAGCATGCTGAATTAAGAGCAGATGTCGAACGAATTGAACAAATTTGGGCACATCGTGCAGATGAACATCCCTTTCTATTTGGTGATTTTTCTATAGCCGATGCCTTCTATGCCCCTGTAGTGATGCGCTTTAAGAGTTATGCACTGCCTGTATCTGAACGTAGCCAGCAGTATATGCAACACATTATGCAGCATCCTGCGGTCATAAAATGGGTTGACGCGGCACGGGCAGAAGCAGTTTAGTTGGATGAGATGTGCTGTGTGTCTGCACATGCGGCGCTATATTTGAGCTTACAGGAATTGATTTCCAGATAGCATTTGATTTGATTGCGTCCACTGGCTTTAGCGGCATAGAGTGCTTTGTCTGCTTGATCCAAAAGCTGTTGCGGTTTCAATTTATCCGTCGCTAGGGCAATGCCGAAACTGGCAGTAATGCGAATTGCACGTCCATCTTCATTTTGAATCACTAAATCTTCAATGGCTGCACGGCAACGTTCCGCAATTTGACGAGCTTTAAGGGCAGAAGACTGCTTTAAAATGAGTATAAATTCTTCACCCCAAAACGGCCGACTACATCACTTTCACGCAAATGAAGGCCCAATTTTTGACTTACGGCAATCAGAACCGTATCTCCCATATGATGTCCAAATTGATCATTGATATTTTTAAAGTGGTCGAGGTCTAAAAGCACGATGGCATAGGGGCAATCTTTATCATGATGCAACTCATTTAAGCTTTGGTTAATACTGCGGCGGTTCAAGGCGTTGGTGAGTTGGTCGGTCTAACTTAAATGTTGAATCAGTCGCTCACGATGCCGCCATTGGCTGAGTAAGATTTCAAATAAAATCAGACAAGTGACAAGAATAGGGGTAATGAAATACAGCATTGAAAATAACCAAAACCCATTATAAAACAGCTTGCCGTTAATGGTGAAAAGTGGAGAGTAGGGCATGACATCTATAAAACTGAGATAGCCTGAGAAGACCAAAAAGCTGGTTGCTGGAATCAGCATGATATAAATGATTTTGCGTTTAAACAGGACTAAGCCCACGGTCAGCAAACAAATGTAGGCAATCATAGTCATTGGGCTTAATACGCCAACGAAATAACTGTCTTGGCAAAGAGAAATGACAAAAATGCCGATTGCAACATAGGGTAAAAAACGCTGCACCCAGACGCGATCATGTAGGGCATAGCAGGGATAAATCAGTCCTGACAAGGTCAGTAAAAAGATAGAGTTCAGTACAAATTGGATGCGTACAATATCGAGATTGACCACCTGCCAATATTGCGGGTTCAGTAGGATAAAGCTATCCCAACCGAGCCAAGCAACATGAATAATGCAAGCCAAAACCAACATCAGAATGCACTTTTTCAAGGTACTCCAATTCATGATGACTTCCTCTTCAAGTAGATAATGAGAAAGTTTGCTGTTGCTTAGCTGTTTAGATATTGAGAACCATGAACTCATTCAATCGTTTCATCCTTGATATATCCGCTTTATTTTTTAAATAATGTGATTGATTTCTTATACATTACTTTTAACATATCACAATCTTATAAAAAGACGGTATCAAAGGTGACGAACTGAGTATGTAGCTCAGAAGGGAAAGACCATTCTATTTTTAGAACATAGTGTTTTGAATAGGCCTATTATTCTAAGGATAATCTTATTTTAAAATGCAACTATTCAATAAAGATTATGTTGGAACATCCCATGAAAGTTTTACATATTGATTCAAGTATTATGGCGGATGCTTCTGTGTCTCGTCAGTTGAGCCAAGCCATTGTTTCGCAACTTAGCGAAAAGCATGCGCAAGTTGAGGTTGAATATTTGGATTTGGCAACGCAACCGATTCCACATTTAGACGCAGAAATTTTAATGGGTCAAAATGCAGAACAATCGGCTCTGGGCGAACGTATTATTCAACAGTACTTAGATGCGGACGTTGTGGTGATTGGTGCAGCGATGTATAACTTCGGGATTACTTCGACTTTAAAAGCATGGATTGACCGCATTAGTGTTGCAGGCCGTACTTTCAAATATACTGAAAATGGCCCGGTCGGTTTGGCTGGTGACAAGAAAGCCTATATTGCCAGTAGTCGCGGTGGTGTCTATGGTGAAAATAGTCCTGTTGACTTCCAAGAAGGCTTCTTAAAAACCGTCTTTAATTTTACCGGTGTGACCGATGTTGAAATCATTCGTGCTGAAGGCGTGAATATGGGGCCAGAGCTGAAAGACAAAGCCATTGCGGCAGCCTTAGCACAGGTGCAAGCGATTTAATAACAATAACTGTAGTCCCATGATTCCTCATTTGGTCAGCGTTCAGCTGACCTTTTTTTATGCGGGATGTGTCTAGTCTTGGTCGAGCGCTTGAGCAAACGCTGCGATATCATCCAAAGCCATTTTAGCTTCTGTAAACCATGCATTAAACATTTGAAAGTTATGCCACATGCCTGTGTATAGTTTAAATGTTACGTCTACGCCAGCCTTGGTCGCTTTATCTCTAAACCGCTGTGCATCGTCCAAGAGAATTTCTTTCGAACCGACTTGTACAAGGGTCGGTGGGAGGTCTGCTAAATCGTCAAATAAAGGTGAAACAAGTGGGTCGGCGGGGTCGATTTGCTCTGGAACATAATAGTCGATGCCTGTTTCAAGGGCTTCGATGGATAACAGTGCATCGAGCTTGCTGTTATAGCGAATAGATTCACTGGTTAAGCTTAAATCCAAAAATGGCGAAAGCAGAATCAGCCCACTGACTTGAGGACGTTGCTCATCACGAATGCGCAGCGCCAAGGCTAGAGCTAAATTTGCACCACATGAATCCCCCGATAAAATAATGTCTTTGGCTTGTATCCCTTGTTCCAATAATAACTGATAAACATCAAACAGCGCATCAATGGCCTCAGGATAGGGGTGTTCGGGTGACAAAGGATAGTCAAGGTGAATGACTTGCATTTGTGTGCTGGCTGCAAGGTCTGAGACAAACGCACGGTGGGTATTCATTGAACCTAAAAAGAAAGCTCCACCATGAATATGCAAAATGAGCTGAGTGGCTTCAGTTTCAGGTTTTAACTCTTCCGCACGCAGGCCTGCAAGACGTAGAGGACGAATCTGGATCGACTTATTGAGCGGAAATGCACGACACATTTGTTCAAGAAGAAAACGCTGACTACTGGGTGGGAGACTAAAGCGACTTGGGGTTCGAATCGTGGTTTTTAAAAACTGCTCTGTAATGATTTGTTTCCATGGATCGGCAATCTTCATAGTTATTCCATTTTGTTATTTGTTTTACCTTGAGTTTGTGTATTTACCAACATAATTTACAAGGTTACACTAATTGGTCACATTGAAAAATTGAAAAATTGTTGTGACTTTTTAATAATGATAGTCGTCTATACTAGACTAGGGAAATGACAAAAATGAAAAAAATTGCACTTGCGTTAAGCGTACTAGGATTAACCGCTCTAGCTCATGCAGCAGATCCGCTGAATGGCACTGTTTGGAAAACGATTGATGACAAAACTAAACAAGCGAAAGCCTTGGTTAAATTCACTGAGCAAAAAAATGGAACTTTAACTGCGAGTATTCAAGGTATTTTGACGCCAGGTGAAGAAAATGCATGTACCAAGTGTGAAGGCCCGTATAAAAATAAATCTTTGAAAGGTTTAACGATTGTACATGGTCTGAAAAATGTGGGTGGTACAAGCTATGACGGTGGATCAATTTTAGATCCACAAACCGGTAAAACCTATAAATTAAAAGGCAACATTGCTGCTGGTGGTAAAAAACTAGAGCTTCGTGGTTATATTGGCGTGGCTGCACTTGGCCGTAACCAAACTTGGATTCGCGCGAACTAATCCCATCCAACAAAAAAAGCCGAGCAATTGCTCGGCTTTTTTTGTTTTGTTATGCCTTTAGGGCACGAATTGCATCTTCATTGAAACCCACAATAAAACCCTTCGGGGTTGCAATCACGGGGCGCTTGATGAGGCTGTGATGGGTTGTGAGGGCATCAATCAGTCCTTGCTCTGAAGCTAAAGCAGTGTCTTGTTCTGCTTCAGTCAGCTTACGCCAAGTGGTACCTTTCTTATTCAGGACCACATCTGCCCCAATCTGATCGAGCCATGTTTTGACAGTCGTAGCATCAATGCCTTGTTTTTTATAATCATGAAACTCGTACGCTAAACCTAACTCATTCAGTAGGTCGAATGCTTTTTTCATTGAATTACAATTTTTAATGCCATACACGTTTAACATGGAAAACCCTTCTGAATTTTAAGCTGGGTTTAGAGTAACGGAAAAAGCAGAGCAGCTCTAGTGTCGCGATTTAAGCCAATAGCGTCATCGTCTTGTCATAAAAGCGTTTTAGAATTAAATCAAAGAAAAATAGAATAAAAAAATAAAAAATATTAAAAAGTAGAGACTAAAAAAGAGAAAACCCGCATTTAATCATCCTGATCATGCGGGTCTCATTACAACGTCCATTGTCACATCCTTGAAAACCAACTATATCCATAGTTCGTTTTAATTTCATCCTACGGCGTCCTGTCCTTGTGCTGTCATCCTGACATCGTCCCTTTGCCGTGGAAACATAATGCACTGATTGATTGATCAGAAAAAGACTCAAAAAACGGCAGATAATGTAGGTTAAAAACTCATATTCAGTAAACAAGTGTTTACTGAATATGAGCTAAATACTTAAATTTTTCTAGATTTTGTAGTCAATAATGACAGGTGCATGGTCACTAAACCATGTTTCTTTATAGACCCAAGCATTGACTGTACGGGCTTTCCAGTCAGGTGAGCACGCTTGATAGTCAATGCGCCAGCCCACGTTCTTCGCTCGGGCCTGTCCTCGGTTTGACCACCACGAATAAAGCTCAGCCTCTGGACGCACTTCACGGAAAGTATCGACATAGCCAAGTTCATCATAAATATGATCGAGCCAAGCGCGTTCGTGCGGTAAGCAACCTGAGGCTTTTTGGTTGCCTGACCAGTTTTTAATGTCAATGCGTTTATGCACGATGTTGTAGTCACCACAGATAATCACGGATTTATTTTCATCACGCCATTGTTTCAAAATTTGTTTGTATTCTTCTAAGAAGTGGTCTTTACGTACTTGTGCCTCTTCACCAGAAGAACCCGATGGTAAATAGAGTGAACAAATATGCACGTTTTGGTCTAAGCCTAAGTCAAACTCAGCCGAAATAAAGCGGCCTTGAGAATCGGCCAATTCAAAACCAAGTCCATCCGTGACTGAAACAAACGGTAAACGGCTATAAATAGCAGTGCCAGCATACCCTGGACGTTCAGCAGGGAACAGGTGAGTATGCCAACCTTCAGGTTTAAATTTATCGGTCCATTGTTCGTGGGTGATGCGAGATTCTTGCATGCAAATCACATCAGCATCTGATGTGGCAATCCAATCAAAAATCCCTTTTTTTTCTGCAGAACGTAGACCATTTACGTTAATTGAAACTACACGTAAAATTTTTTGATCACTTGGATAGCTACTCTTTGGTATCATGCGCAAGTCTTACCTCAATTTGAAAATACGGAGCACCGCATGACAACGCAAGCGACATTTAACCCTCAAGCTTTTATCGAACTCGCATTATCACGTGGCGTGCTTAAATTTGGTGAGTTTACTTTAAAATCGGGTCGTGTGAGTCCTTATTTTTTTAATGCAGGTCTACTCAATGACGGTGAAGCCTTGTCATTACTGGCGTCTGGCTATGCAGCCAAACTGACAGAATGCAACAATGTTGAGGTCATCTTTGGTCCTGCGTACAAAGGGATTCCTTTTGTTGCTGCAACAGCTGTGGCTTTGTCACAAAATCATGGGGTGAGTGTGCCTTGGGGTTTCAACCGTAAAGAAGCCAAAGATCATGGTGAAGGCGGGGTCTTGGTTGGTGCATCCGTTGCAGGCA
>Ga0208062_100215_pt1 | contig 8059 bp, 8 predicted proteins | sample DeeseametaMP0261_FD_184217 | JGI IMG/M metagenome (GOLD analysis project Ga0208062, IMG submission 184217) | Marine microbial communities from the Deep Atlantic Ocean - MP0261 (SPAdes) | ecosystem: Environmental > Aquatic > Marine > Oceanic | place: South Atlantic Ocean | collected 2011-01-01 | reverse complement strand
ATCTAACAAGCAAACCGAGCAAAACAAAGTCGTGCTTGCACATGAGCTTTTACATGCCTTTGGTGCCAGTGATAAATACGACTTAGCCACAGGACAGCCGATGTATCCTGCGGGTTATGCTTATCCAAATCAGCAACCGCTGTTCCCTCAAGCCAAAGCTGAATTAATGGCCGGGCACATTCCAACCTCACAAACACAGAGTAAAATGCCTGAGTCGATTGATGAAACATTGGTGAATGAGATCACTGCGATTGAAATTGGGTGGAAAAAATAACTGTGGATAATGCTGAGTTTATCCACAGCATGGATTGTTTGTGTGGATAAACTCAAACCTACAAGTTCACTGCAAAACATGTTAAAACTAAGTGAACGAAAATCAAACTTGAGAAGAAGATGAAAACAGTCGGTAATGATTTAGTTCGCCATCAACTCCATGAAAATCGTAAATGGTATTTGGGTTTAGGGATTTTATTGGTGTTGTTTGGTTTCGTCCTTTTGGCCGCTTTGCCTTTTGCCACCTTATCCGTAGTGTTTATCTTTGGCGTGCTGATGATGATAGGTGGTGTTCTACACTTCATCGCAGCCTTTAAGATATTTGAGGGTGGCTTCCGCTGGTTATGGGCATTGTTTGGTGTGTTGTATTTGGTTGCGGGCTATTACGCATTTACTACACCTGTGAAAACAGCCATTGTCTTGACCAGTGTTTTAGCGGTCTTTCTGATTATTGCTGGGGTCATTCGTATCTTTAATGCAATATTATTTCGAGCATTCCAAGGTTGGGGTTGGACACTTTTTTCTGGTGTTTTAACTCTGCTGGCAGGCATTATGATTTTAACCACACCAGATGCCCCATTTTGGGTGCTGGGCTTATTCCTTGCTTTTGATATTTTATTCCAAGGGATTAATTATCTGACTCTAGCGGCAGCCATTAAGCAGATTCCACCAGCAAGCCAATCTGAATAAAGCATTCTTAAAAAATAAAAGGGAGCCTCATGCAGGCTCCCTTTTTTCGTGTGCTTTATATCATGTGCAAAGCTGAATGGCATGCTTATGGATTGACGGCATATTGACTTGAAATCGCAATACGATTCCACGTGTTAATCACAATCGCGATCCATTCAATAGTGGCAATTTCTGCATCGGATAAGATTCTTGCTGCTTCTTGATACGCCGAATCGGGGAAATGCTGCTGAGAAATGAGTGTGATTTCTTCAATTAAAATCAGCGCGGCGCGTTCTTTTTCGGAAAAATATCCACTTTCTGGCCATGCACTGATGAGGGCAATCCGTTCGATTGATTCACCTGCTTTCATGGCATCTTGTGTATGCATACGCACACAGAATGCACATTGGTTAATCTGTGAGGCTCTTAGTTTCAGCAAGTGTGAAAACCCAATCTCAAGACCTGCTTGTTGGACTTTTTGCATGGATAAGTTTTCGAGTTCTAATACTGTTTTATACAGTTCAGGTGCGGCTTTCCCCAAGTTGATTCGTTGCATACATCACCTATTTTTTTAAAGAGCGTTTAATGTTTAGTGATGATTTTATCGGCTAATTGATTAGTACTTTGTTTAATTTATGCATTAAAACCAAATGGACTATGGTGGCCATTTTGGTGACGCGTACAGTAAAATTCAGAGATGGCTAAAATTAAAAAATTATTGAGGCTATTAACTTTATCGAGATGTATTCACTTTCAATGATAACGAAGTGTATCAAGGACATTGAAAAGAGAAAAATGCAGGCGGGAAATTTATAAATCGTGTTATTAATAAATTAAATTTTCTAAAAAAATTATGGATGATGACAACTTTTATTTTAGCGCCCGATTCATTCAAAGAAAGTATGACAGCAGAACAGGCCTGTGCGGCGATGCAGCGTGGAATTAAAAACATAATCCCTGATGCTGTATGTATACATGTACCCATGGCAGATGGCGGCGAAGGCACAGTCGATGCTTTATTAACATCATTAGCAGGCCAAAAGATCGAATGTGAGGTAACAGGGCCATTGCCATCACAACGCGTTAAAGCGTATTGGGGCCTATTTGATAGTGGGCAAACGGCTGTTATTGAAATGGCCAAAGCCAATGGTATTCATCTGCTTGAGCCCGCACAGCGAAATCCATTGCTGACCACAACTTTGGGAACGGGGCAAATGATTCGGCATGCCTTGGAAGCAGGTGTGTCCAAAATTATTTTGGCACTCGGAGGCAGTGTTACCAATGATGCAGGCAGTGGCATGGCACAGGCGCTTGGAGTACGCTTTTTAGATGCACAAGGGCGGGAAGTGTCCGTTGGTGGTGGTCATTTACAAGATATTGAACAGATCGATATGCAGGCTTTAGATTCGCGCTTGCAACGAGTACAAGTTTTGATTGCCTCTGATGTGACCAATCCACTATGTGGCATGCAAGGCGCTTCGTATGTGTTTGGTCCGCAAAAAGGGGCGAGCGCAGAGATGGTTGAGCAGTTGGATCAAAACTTGAGTCACTTTGCGGATGTGGTGGAAACACAGCTTAATCTACAGGTACGTAATATTGCGGGGGCAGGCGCCGCAGGAGGGCTAGGTTTTGGTCTAATGGCCTTTACAGGCGCTAAGCTTCAGTCTGGCGCGAAGTGGGTGATTGAGCAAACTCAACTGACGGAGAAAATAAAGCAAGCCGATTATGTCTTTACGGGTGAAGGCAGTATCGACTTCCAAACCAAGTTTGGCAAAACGCCGTGGGCAGTGGCTCAGTTAGCCAAGCAGTTGAATAAACCAGTGATTGCCTTTGCTGGACGTGTCGGAGAGGATGTTGAGGCATTATTTGATGAAGGGTTTAGTCAAATTGTTTCGATCAATGAACCTGACTGTGATTTAGCAACAGCATTGAAAAACGCAGAGCAGAATTTGCAAAACAGCTGTGAGGACATTACTCGACTTTTGCTTTTAATTCATACTGAGCAAGCTTAATTTTAAATTTTTGAGGCAGCAAGCGATTTGAGCATAAGGTCTTGGCCATAGATCTGAAGGTGTATTTTAGATAGAAATGGATAATCGTTGCTGCAGCCTCATATTGATGTCATAGATTTGTTAGACTAGCAGCATCCACGAATTGATGAGTGATTATGAGTTTAGCCAGCCTAATTGATGAATTAAACCCGCAACAAAAACAAGCTGCCACGACTGAGTCGCAACACAGTCTGGTGCTCGCAGGGGCTGGCTGTGGCAAGACGAAAACCATTGTGGCACGTGCTGCATACTTGATTGATCAAGGGATTCCTGCCAACCAAATTCAGATTTTAACCTTTACTCGTCGTTCAGCCAGTGAGATCGTGGCGCGAGTGGAGCTGGCTTTAGGTGAGCAGGCAAAAGGGCTGCGTGCTTCTACTTTTCATACTTTTTGTATGTATCTGCTGCGCCGTGTACCGAAAGCCTTTGGTTTAGAGCAGTTTTCAATTATTGATCGTGATGATCAGCTGATGATGTTCCGTCTGATTCGTGGGAAAGATGACAAGAAAAATCCCAATCAACTGCCTAAACCGCAAGAACTGTGTGATCTGTATTCTTTTGCACGAAATACGCGTCAGAAGCTGAGTGATGCCTTAGAAAAACAGCATCCTGAGCATTTGGCTTTTAAAGATCAAATTGCGGAAATCATGAAAGAGTACGAGACACGCAAGCGTGCCCGTAGCTTTTTAGATTATGACGATATTCTTGCGATCGTGGCTTCAGCACTCGACCAGTCAGATGGTTTAGCCGACTATGTGGCATCGCTCTGCAAACACATGCTGGTCGATGAAATGCAGGACACCAACCCTTTGCAGTGGGCCTTGCTTGAACCTCTCAAAGACAAAGTGAGCCTGTTCTGCGTCGGCGATGATGCACAGTCAATTTATGGTTTCCGTGGGGCAGATTTTGAAAATATTCATCATTTTAAAGACCGTGTGCCGAATGCTCAGGTGTTTAAATTGGAGCAAAACTATCGTTCAACCCAAGAAATTTTAGACCTTTCAAATTGGCTGCTCGATCAATCTGAGATTCAATATAACAAACGCCTAGATGCTCATCGGGGGGAGGGTGTGAAGCCTTGCATGCACATTTTCCCAAATGAGTTTGATGAAGCAAAATGGATTGCGATCGACATTAAAGAGCGCCATTACTTACAAGGCAGTAAATGGTCGGATCATATGGTTTTGGTGCGTTCCAGCTTTGCAGCACGGCATATTGAGGCAGCATGTATTGCAGCCAATGTCCCCTATCGATTTATTGGGGGCATGAAACTGCTTGAAACCGCGCATGTGAAAGATTTACTGAGCTTGCTGCGCGTGATTGCCAATCCTCTGGATGATATTGCATGGATGCGTTTTCTCACCCTGTGGAATGGGGTGGGAGATGTGGGGGCAAGCCGTCTTGCTCAGCAACTTTTACTGGAGCCTGAGTTTAATTTGATTTTTGATAAATTAGAAAAATTTGGGCGGATTCCAGCTGAAACCTTGTTGATCATGAAGCAAATGACGGTACTGAAACAGGAAGTACAGGCTTGTGTCAGTTTGGGTGTTCAGGCGATTGAAGCACAATTGGCGGAAAATTATAAAAAAGACTGGAACCGCCGCCAAGGGGACTTTGAACTGGTCAAACAATTGGCGTCTAAACATAACCAGTTAGGTGAGTTCTTAGAGGAATATGTGCTTGATCCTGTGTCGATTTCGGAAATTGAACGCCAGTCCGATAGCGATGTCGTCACCCTGATTACCATTCACTCGGCCAAAGGTACAGAGCAAAAAGTCTGTTATGTCGTCAATGTCACCCCGGGGCAATATCCGCATGCACGTGCCCAAGGTGATTTTAATGATGTCGAAGAAGAGCGTCGGGTCTTGTATGTGGCACTGACCCGTGCTCAGAATGAGCTGATTTTAACCAAGCAAAATTTAAGTCTGTGGGCGCGAGACGTGATTGATGAGCAAGGGCGTAAAGTCGAAAGTTATTTTTTGAATGATCTGACGCGAAATTTGTGTAGCATGGAAACCCATCATAAGCCTCGTCAGCAAACCGTAAAGAGTGCTTTAATTGAGCGCCAATCGATTAATTTAGATTTTGGTATTAATCTCGATTAAACTAAACAGATTACATTGTGGTATTTGTTGTGCAATGTTCAGAAAGTAGCGTAGGCGATTGCTTTTTGATGATTTTGCCTATTTTTGAAGGTTGTAAGATGAAAATTTTAGTTCGTAATTTAGAGCGTACAGTGGCCGAAGCTGAACTGCTTGAATTATTTAAGCAATATGGCACAGTTGCATCATGTAATTTAATCCTTGATGCAGCAACAGGTAAATCGAAAGGTTTTGCTTTTGTTGAAATGCCGCATGCACGTGAAGCGATTAAAGCCATTAAAGGGCTGAATACACTACGTTTGCATGGCACGGGTATTCGCGTCAAACAGGCGGAAGATAAACCTGAGAAGCCAGAAGCATAAGTAAAAAGGAGCAATGGATGCTCCTTTTTTATGGGATAAAATGAAAAAAATCTATCCAGCTTTATCGATTGTTGCGCCGATGGGACGACAAATTTCTCAAGGAAATAGAACCTTAGAGATCCGTTCTTGGCGACCAGAGCAATGGCCACTCAAAGATTTGATTATTGTGGAAAATAAGCACTATTTGACCCACGAGGACGATGAAGAGTTGGGGGATGCTGTTGCTATGGTTGATGTTGAGTCGATTCACTCATGGAGAGAAGATGAGCTTGATTCGGCGATGGCATCATATTGGGAAGAGGGATATTGGCTTGGGTACTCACAAATGTGCGTCCAATCCATATTTCGATGCCTGTCATAGCAAAAAGAAAGATTTATTTTATTGAAATAGATCATGCATAATTTTTATTATGCACTGCTGTATAGAAAGATTACTCTTAGAATTGTTATAAACGCCAAAACTTAGGAACACCCTTCATGACTCGTGTTGCCCGTTACCATGCTGATCGCACTAACCAAAAACTCTACTTTGCTCGACTTTCATGTCAACAAGCAGAACAAATTGATCATGTGCAACAAGCTCAGGCTTATCGTGAGGCTGCTGTGTTTCACTTGCATGGTGCTGTACTTGCATTTCTACAAGAGTTGGTCCGTTACTACCGCTTAAATGACTTAAACCCAACCTTAAAGTCCATAGAAGAGCATATGGCAGCTAAAGGGCAAGTTTCGCCTGAAGTGACTGTAATGCAAAAACTATCGAAAGAAGGTTTCATTGCCGAGTTAAAACGTGCTTATCGCTTGTGTCAGTATGCGCCAGAGCCAAGTACACCTGAACCTGAGTCAGAAACTTCATCGAATCTGATCATTAAAGTGACTCAAACCTCTCAGGCATGGTTACCCGATACCAAAATTTTACGTGAGTGGCATCGAGACTTAACGACGTTGATCGATGGCTTTCGGAATGAGATGGTTGAATTCTAAAAGCGATGACCAACGCTTGAAGTTTGAAAATTTGTCCTTATATCAATAAGTCTAAGCGAAGCAAAGTGCAACTGCCTTTGCCACCATGTTGAACATGGAGGAAATATGTCTATAGAACAATTGAAAGAATTATTTGGAAATCAAGAAGCCATTTTAGAATTGGTTCAACTTGAAGGTGGTGAGCTCGCACTACGTAACGCAGGTTCGGAGAGTGCACCTTTAGTCACGATCCAGTTTAATGAAGAGCTCAAAGCATTATTGGGCGACCAGACAACAGTCGTTGCTCAGCAGATGGTGCAAGCGGCTTTATACGGCTTACTTGAAAAACAAGTGGGCGAGTGGCAAGCGGAAGTGGTGGATGAAAAGCCACAGTTCTTCAGCTAAGCCGAATAAGAAAAAACGCACTGAACAGTGCGTTTTTTGTATCCAGTGTTGGATCCTTAGTGGGTGGGTGCTTGATGATGTGCAATCTGAATTTGATTTAAAATATGATTGCTCATATTTTTCGCCATTTCCTCTTTTGCAAAATAAACTTCACCAATTTGATCGCGGCGAATTACTTCGGCTTCTTCTTTGCTTTCCGCACATACCAAAACCTGAATCTCAGGATTGAGGGTTTTGGCGATATCCACGATTTTATGAATATCTAAAATATCCATCGGGGAAAGTACCAACAGGCGTGCATGTTGAATATGGGCTTGAATCAGTACCCCAGGGTCTGTCGCCATCCCAGAAACAGCCGCAATGCCTTTTTCACGCAGGTTTTCTACAATTTCACGGTTTTCTTCCGCAATCACCACTTTAATGTCTTCGGCCATCAATTGTTTGGTAATGCGACGGCCCACTTCACCATGCCCAACAATTACCACTTGGTCACGTAAATAGTCTTGTGAGACTTCATCAGGCAGCATTGCCAGTGGGTCACCACTACGCTCCAGTAAGCGTGCTAGATGCGAGCGCTCACGAATCCAACGTTGTACAGGCTCAATTGCCGAGAACACAAAACTGTTTAAGGTGATGGAGATGAGTGCCCCCGCCAAAATTAGGTTTTGCCCTTCTAAGGACAAGAGTTTAAGTGAAACCCCGAGTGTCGCTAAGATGAAGGAAAACTCACCAATCTGTGCCAGTGACGCACCGACGGTGAGGGCAGTATTGATGGGGTAACGGAAAAAGAGCACCAGTGCCATAGCGGCAATGGTTTTGCCGACCATAATAATTGCAACGACTGCAAGCACATGCACAGGTTGTTCCACTAAGATGCGCGGGTCAAATAACATACCCACTGCAACAAAGAACAAAATGGCAAAAATTTCACGTAGAGGAAGAGTTTCTTCTTCGGCACGGTGGCTAAAGTCAGACTCTTTAACGACCATTCCTGCAAAGAACGCACCCAGTGCCATGGAAACACCGAAAATTTTGTACGCCCCAAAGGCGATTGAGACCGCAGCAGCCACCACGGTTAGAGTAAACAGTTCACGTGAACCAAGGCGAGCGACAAATTGCATGATCATTGGAACAAGACGTTTCCCGATGATCAGCATAAAAGCGATGAAGCCTACTACTTTAAGTAAGGTGATGCCTAAGGTAAGCCAAATGTTGTCATCAGTACTGCCTGCAAGGG
>Ga0208062_100214_pt1 | contig 8077 bp, 10 predicted proteins | sample DeeseametaMP0261_FD_184217 | JGI IMG/M metagenome (GOLD analysis project Ga0208062, IMG submission 184217) | Marine microbial communities from the Deep Atlantic Ocean - MP0261 (SPAdes) | ecosystem: Environmental > Aquatic > Marine > Oceanic | place: South Atlantic Ocean | collected 2011-01-01 | reverse complement strand
TGTTGGAGGGAATGAACAACAAGATCAAGGTGATCAAGCGGGTGGCCTACGGCTACCGGGATAACGACTACTTCTTTCTGAAGATAAAAGCAGCATTTCCCGGTAAAGCGCGATGAACCATAAAAAAGGCGTCTGTGAAGGCGCTGTTGCCCTCGACACCCGCGTCCTCTCCAACGATGACTGAGCGGAGATTGGTTAGGGGCGCACAGAGACTGGGCGCAGCACAGTTACCCCCCTCTGAAACCTTCAAGCCAACATGGGTCGCCCGGCGACTGGTCTCTTCCAGCCCAGCTCCTGCATATAAAGCCCCATCGTAGAGGTTTCCGTCATCACCCCGTATTTTCAGCCCCGGAAGAGCCCCACTAAAACTCTCAGTATAAGAAGAAACCGACCCACGAGCCTCCGCAAACCCCATCCGGAACCCCTTCAGCCCGGCAGAATCCTCAGCAAGTTCAATGTAGGGCTTACGGGCTTCAAAAGGAATGGCCTCGCCTTCGTTATAGGTAACGCCATTGAAGGTTTCGCCGTCGTTGCGGGCGATATGGCCAAGCGCGAGGTGTTGTGCGGAAAAGTCGGTGCCGCCATCAATCTGGCCGACCTGAATGTCGTCAATATTAACGCGGGTTTCAACATCAATACCCAGCGTCATTCGGGTGTAATCCACCCCATTGCCGGGAATATTTTCGATGTTCATAAAGGCCTGCCCGGTAACCTCCCCCATTCTGTTATCAGAAATAGGTTCAAGCTCCGCCTGGGCAACGGGCGAAATACCCAGCAGGAGCGTGGCAAGGGCAGCGCATCCATACGCTAACTTTGTCATAGTTCGTGTCTCTGAATTGTTTTAGTGAGCCGATTTCAACGCCCAGCTCAATGTCGCCCGTTTATTATGTTTTTATGGCGAACCTCAATCCTCACTATACTCAGACAAAGCAAATCAAAGAGTGAACAGCATCACATCCACTCATTATCCGAAGGTTAACTTACACCTTCCATGATGCCGTTCACACTCAGGCTGAAATCAGGCTTCCTGCCAGCTCTGAACCGCTTCCTTACCGTACTTGTCACGCCACTCGTTCAGAGTCTTGTGGTTGCCGCCACGGGTTTTAACCACTTCACCGGTGTGCGGGTTCTTGTAGGTTTTCAGGGGGCGCTTGGCACGGGTGCCTGCAGGCGCTTCAACCTTGCCGCCAGCAATGGTGGGATCAATCGCAGCCAGAATCTGCAGCACGTCTTTCGGAGACTTGTCGAACTGCTTCATCAAATCACGAACCTTGTTTTCAAACTCCAGCTCGGATTTCAAAGCCTGATCTTTTTCCAGCTTCTCCAGCTCTGCAGCCAGCTTTTCCATCAGCTGTTTCTTCTGATAGTAATCGTTGATTTTTGCCATAATATTAAAACCTGTTATCGGTGGGGTTTTAAACAAAGATCATAAAGACCAAGTGTCGGGCGAAATAATAATAAACAAACAGGGATATGGCAAAGATATTTGTTTAAAGACTCTTCATGATCTCTTGGGCACTCGCTTGATAAGTATTAACCATTACACCACCCACTTCACAAAACTCCGGATTGGCTTTGCAATAATGCTCAATATCCCGCGCCACCAACTCCAAGTTACTGGCCAGCAGTTCAAGATCTTTGTATACCTGCAACGCAGACATACCACAAGACAACCGGCCAAACTGCACAAGATAATCAACCGGCCACCAAACCTTCCGGCCCTGAAGAGTCAGCGCAGGAACATCCCCGCTCAGATAAGGTGTGGTTGATACAATGTCGTACACCGGCGCAAGCCACCTTTTCGCAAAGGGACTCTCATACAGCAAGCCAAAGTTCTTCAAATGGGCATCACCATTGCGAACCGCCCACGACACCGCCACAGAAAGAAACAACCACCGCAAATCCCGAACCCGATATTCAGGAGAAAGATACGCCCTCATGGTTTTGGCCAGTTTTTCATAACTGCCAGAATACTTGTCTGCAGGCAAAAGGCCCTGCAACACACAGGCATCTTCAAAACCCAGCCAATTGCCCGAATCATCGCGGTCAAAGCGGGTCATAACAAACAAACGCCCGTTATCCGACAAATAAAAATCCGGAACCGGTAAACCGCAGGCTTTGGCCACTGTCATGCAGAAATATTCATTAGCCGCCAACTGGGGATAATCGTCGCCCCAGGTCTTTACAATATAACCGCGGGTTCGAAGTGTGGTTTTCTCGCTGATCGTGCCGGGCACAAGCACCTTTGGCTGCACGCCGGACACTCCGGATCGAAGGGCGTACTTATCCAGAAGCTCCTCAAATAGCCCGGCATTATCCGCACTCAAGAGCGACGACAAAGACTCCCCATCGGCGAATTCACTACCCGCTTCCGCGCCAGGGTCAGAAACCACCACGCGCCCAACCTGGTGCCGCCCCAAGGCGGCCAGAACGGTCAGATCACCCGAGCCATAAAGCTTGGCCACATGCTTGCGAATGATATCGCCCAGATAACCTTCCGGCAGATTCTGGGCAAACACCGGATGCAAGCCATCGTAGGAATACACCTGCCCCGCCACCGGCATGGTCACAGACACCGCCGAGCTCTCCGGCACTTCCGCTCCATACACAAAAACAGCAGGCTCCGGCCGGCCCGGCACCACCAGGTCGCCGACAACCTCTCCGGAAACCTCCACAACAGCCCGATGCAAGCTACTCATACGTCGCCCTGCTCTCTATCCCGCTTCAGATCATTCAACGTAGGCAACGCGCCGGCAGGCCTTACCGCAAACTCCAGCCCCAGCACCGCCAGGATACGCTCCAGTTTCGCATAGCCCAGCTCCGGCAACCGCTGATTCTCCAGCCGGGATAAGGTAGTACGATCAACCCCCGCCAGCTCCGCCAGGGACTGCATCGAAAGCCCCGCGCGCTTGCGCTCGGTCCGGATGAGAACGGACAACTCTGCAAGGTTCACGTGAATATAGTCCTCAAATTATATTCTATTAATTCAGTGTAGCGTATATTCACAAAAACAAAAAACGGGGTCAGACCCCCAGTACATTTCATCGTGCCAAATGTACTGGGGGTCTGACCCCGTTTTTGATAATCAGGCGAACTTCAGCCTGTCCGCCAGTGCATGAAAATAGTCTCTCGACCAGACATCCAAATCTCTTGGTTCCGGAATAAATCGCTCCACATCCATTTTTGCAGATCGAACATCAAGAGAATCGATACGTTGATGCAATAAATTCCGGAAATCCCGCTCATCAAGACAGGGGCTTGCAATATCGCCACTCTGGAGTCCACGCTTAACAAAATGTGCAAGCCCCAAGCCAGCTCCCTGGCGAACGTACCACTCAAAGTCATACCAATCTCGCCCCTTCACCCGGTTATTCCACTTCCGGAATAAAAGAGCATGCATCTTGCCCGCAAACAAATCTTGAAAGACAAAACATTTGGTATAAAAGGAAAAAGGTTGTAAAAGCAGCCGCTCCTCGGTAGCAAACCCACCCGGAGGATCCTTATCCACCTCCAGCTTGATCTTGAGAGTTTTCCGCCCCTTAACGACGAGGTCATACAAACTTGACGTTTTCTTCAGAAAAGCAGACTCAATCGTGCTGCGAACCCTTTTTTCTTTAGCCGTTAGCGTCACCTCAAAACCAAACGCGGAAAACTCATCCTGAATAGCCCGGAAAAACGGCTCTAAGGAAAAATCCGGATCCGCTTGAAGCAGCGAAAAATCCAAGTCCTCGGAGAAGCGCGGAAGCCCATAGAATATCCGCAGGCACGTTCCACCATAGAACGCCGCGTTGTCAAAAAAGCCACCACGATACAAACCAGCCAGAGCAATTTCCTGCATGACCTCACGTAGCGCGAGGTCCATCTGCCCTTCACCCACCGGATACCGGGCCAGCATCTGATCAATCACGCTCATCGCCAGCTCTCCAGCACCTGCCCCAGGAGCTCAATCAAGGCCACCTTGTGCCCGCCCCCCCGGTAAACACTCAAAACATCCATATCAACTTCCTCCAAACACTCCCTGTCTACTCTCAAATCCTCTTCCAGAAACGCTTCCATTGCCCCTGCTGAAAACAACCGGAGATTGCGTGTGAGTAAAAGCTTGTCACACAGCGCCTTGGTTGGCCCCGCAACCAGGCACCCAGCACCACCTTCAACACGCTCGATCCTCGCGCCAACATAGAGCAATTCAACGGGAACATGCTGATAAGAAAAGCTCCCAACCGGTGTTCGGTAACTTTTAGCACGCCGCGACGTAACCGACGTTACCCCCCAAACACCCTCAGGAATCAAGCCATGCCAGGCAAGCGCCCAGTCAAGCGACACACACGAAGGACCGTAAAGATTATTCGCAATCAGCGGCAAACTCAGTGGCTCCCGGCGCAAAGCCGGGCCCAGAACATAAACCCCCTTTTTCAAGGGCACCAGAACCTCCTCCGCTACCAGCTTCGCTATCTTGTCGTTCGGCCTGCGGTATTCGCCAAGCAAAGACAAGAGTGAAGCATGGTTGAAAGGAATGCTCCCGAATGTTTGTAACTTCCGCTCAAGGTCCATGCGTAAATATTACACACCAAATCGACTATTTGTCGATTACCTAAGCAAAATCTACGCTCACCCAGGAATGAGCACTGACGAACCAGAAACCCGATCCTCACAAAGGCGTTTAAAATGCGCCTTGGCATCATCATCCCCATGCACCACACGAATCTCCTTGGGCGCTTGGGGAATACCTTCGACAAACCGCAATAAATCACTCTGCCCCGCGTGGGCCGAATAGCCTCCGACCTGATGGACTTTGGCGCGGATGGTGTAGCGTTCGCCATCCAGCTCCACCCAACCACCACGAGGGCCATAGGTGAGAATATCCCGGCCCGGCGTTCCGGCGGCCTGGTAGCCTACGAACAGTACGTCGTTACGGGCATCACCCAGCATAGCTTTCAGATAATTCACCACCCTGCCCCCGGCGCACATGCCAGAACCGGCCAGAACCACACACGGGCGGTGGGATTTGGCCAGGTATTCTACGGCATTCAGGTGGTCTTCGTGGGAGTTGATCACAGTGAGCTGTTCGAAGGAAAGCGGGTGGCGGCCGGCTTTCACCAGCGCGCGGGCCTCGGCGTCCCAGAAGGGTTTGAGGTCGCGGTAGATTTTGGTGAATTCGGCGGCAAGAGGGGAATCAACCACGATTTCCAACTGGTTCCATGTGAGCCCGTCACTGGAGCCTGACTGGGGTCTGTCCCTACGTGGACTGACCCCTCCGGCACCAAGCTCAGCAACAGGCTCATCCCCAAACTCTGCAATCAGCCCCTCAATTTCATAGAGCAACTCCTGCGTCCGCCCAATACTGAACGCCGGCACCAGCACAGTACCCCCATCTGCCAGCGCATGTTCCAGCACCCGCTTCAACCGGTAACGCCGAGTTTCCCGATCTTCATGATCTTTGTCACCGTAGGTGCTCTCAATCACCAACCGGTCTGCCCGCTCAGGCGAAACCGGCTCCGGCAGCAACGGCGAGTGCGGCGCGCCCAAGTCTCCACTGAAAACTACGCGTTCCTCATAATCCCCTGCTCGGGCATCGCACTCCACATAGGCCGAACCGAGAATATGCCCGGCCCTTTGCAGACGCACCGAAAGCGAACACTCACCCTCATCAAACACCTCATGCCACTGCCCATAAGGCACCGGCACAATACGGGAGCGGATCAAATCCAACACGCGGTTGATTAACGAACGATCCCGGGTGAAGCCAATCTTCAGGGCATCTTCCAGGATTTCCGGCAGCATAATGGCGGAAGGCTCGGAGCAGATGATAGGGCCATCAAAGCCGGCGGCCAGAAGGTGGGGAATCCTGCCTACGTGGTCTATGTGAACGTGGGTGACCACCAGGGCTCGGATGTGGGTAATGGGAAAGTCGATGGCCAGGTCGCCAGCATTGGCGCGCTGCTTTTCTTCCTGGCCCTGGAACAGGCCACAGTCTATGAGGATGCCTGACTGGGGTCTGTCCCTACGTGGACTGACCCCCATGGCACCAGACTCAGCCATACAAAGCCGAAGCTCATGGCAAGAACCAGTCACCCCATTCACCGCACCATGGTGCAAAACCTCAATCATAACAACATCCCTGTATTGCCCAGCTCTTTAACAAAATTCGCATCATGGATCACAGTGGAGACCAGTAGTACAATCTCGCCCAATCAGAAACTGAACTATACGGACAGATCATGCCGAACACTGCCAAACAAGCCAGAAATATTATCAAAACGACTGGCTTCGAAACACCTGACAGCAAATGCACCAGATCTGCAAAAGGCCAAGGGTAATGGATGTGGATGATGTCAGCCCACTCCGCCTGCTCCCGATAGGCTTTAAACATTGCCGTCCCGATGGAGCACGAAGCTGGCTCCAACTGCAACGGCACCCGAACTACATCACCTTCCGGCAACGGAACAACTTCTTGTTCCGACACTCTCGCCATGGTCAGAATGCGCTGCTCAACGCCGAGCTCCGATGTCGCCAGACAAATCTGCCTGATTGCCTCTTCAAGCCCCTCCCTGAGTTTCGGGGAAATACGTTCTGTAAAACTGGAGCACCCTCACGAAGCCCCAACCTCCACATCAGCGTTGCCGACAGGCTTATCTGCCAGAAGACCGAGAGAGTCACCCGTCGGCACCAGCGGAACCGACAGAATGCTCTGCAGTCGCCTTACTGATACCTCGAGATTCTCCGTCAAGCGTTCGATATCCGACGCTCTTCCCAGAGCCTTTGCCATCACCGTCAACAAATGCACAGGAAACGGCACCAGCAAAGGCGCTCGACCTGCCACTTTGCCAAGAGCACGAACCAATTCCGGGGTTGAAATAGGTTCAGGATCCGCTATGTTTACTTCCGACCAGTTCCACCTTTCAACTTCCATCAATCCATCGAGAGCTATTGCGAGATTGTTCAAACCCAACAAGCTGCGGCTATTTCGTATACTCGCCAAGGGAAGCGGCATGCCAGAAACAGCCAAGCGCTGCAACCGCAAAAGATTAGCCTTTGCCCTTGGCCCATAGATCAGGGGTAAACGAAGGCAGCAAACCTCCAGGCCGCGCTGCCGGAATGCCCGCAACACTTCTTCCGCCTGCTTTTTACTTTCTCCATAGTCGTCCTGAGGGTTCAAAGCATCTGTTTCTTTGAACGCCTCTCCCGGCCGAGTCGACTCACCGTATACTTTTACCGTGCTCAGAAAAATCAGCCGCCTTACGCCGGCCGCCATACACCCCTCTGCCACCTCCGCTACGGCATCCCGATTAACCCGATAAAGCTTACGCTTTATTTCTTTGCCTACCCGAGAGTCATCAAGAGGCTGGTGAGCGATAGCTGCACAGTGAATAACCGTATCGGCGCCCGCAAACAGATCCCCCCAATCCGGCGTCGAATAAGCCAGATCCCCGCAGGCCACGATAGCGCCACCACCACTACGGGATATTGGGCGCACAGGCCTGCCGGTCTTGGTCAGATGGTCCAGCAAATACCGCCCGACAAATCCGGTAGCTCCGGTAAGGGCCACCACTGCCTTGGAACTATCAGTCATTCAGGCGCCCGGCCCCAAGCTTAAACGCAACCGCAGAAAACAACGAAAAAATAACGCTAAAAACCAGCACCCCAGACCCTGGGATGGCGTTCGCAACAAAAGAAACCGGCAACAAAAAACAAACCATAACAACGGCATAGCCGAGTGTAACAGGGAGATGCCGGCCAGCCCGTTGAGCCAATTTCTGATAGGCATGCAAACGATGCGCGTCAAGCACATTTTGCCCGGTAAAAAATCTCACCAGCAATGTCGTGGTAGCATCTGCAATAAACAGCGTTAACAGGATTATCCAACTCCACATACTCACCGTTGTGGTCGCCGCTGACAAAAGCATCATAAAACCCAAGGCAAAACCCAGAAATCCACTACCGCCATCGCCCATAAAAATCCGGGCAGGAGGCCAGTTCCAGGAGTTATGGTGATTTCTGGTGTATGGAAGCAGGCTGAAAGGATGGCGTATCCTGTTGGTTGATCACCACCAAGATCACAACCAACAGAGGATGGATA
>Ga0208062_100212_pt1 | contig 8114 bp, 6 predicted proteins | sample DeeseametaMP0261_FD_184217 | JGI IMG/M metagenome (GOLD analysis project Ga0208062, IMG submission 184217) | Marine microbial communities from the Deep Atlantic Ocean - MP0261 (SPAdes) | ecosystem: Environmental > Aquatic > Marine > Oceanic | place: South Atlantic Ocean | collected 2011-01-01 | reverse complement strand
GGTAAACGACGTGGTGCGAAATATGTAGTTTGCACCATGTGTATCGGTGGCGGCATGGGCGCTGCTGGTCTATTTGAAGTTATATAGGTATTGGGTATGGAAGGTTATAAAGCTCCACAACGTGACGCCATGTTTGTAACACATGAGCTACTAAATTATCAAAATCACTATCAGAAGCTGGGATTCGAAGAAGCGTCTGAAGACTTAGTGTCTGCAATTTTTGCAGAAGCTGCTAAGTTCTCTGAAAACACGCTTGCACCTATTAACGCATCAGGCGATGAAGAAGGGTGCAAGTGGGTTGATGGCGAAGTAACGACGCCGAAAGGCTTTAAAGAAGCGTATCAAAAATATATCGAACTAGGCTTCCCGTCTCTTTCTGCTGAAGAGCAATACGGTGGTCAAGCATTACCTGTTTCTTTGGGTAACGTGATTTCAGAAATGGTGGGTACTGCGAACTGGGCATGGGGTATGTACCCAGGTCTTTCTCACGGTGCAGTTCGTACTTTAGAACATCACGGTTCAGCTGAACAAAAAAATGCTTACTTACCAAACCTTGTTTCAGGTGTTTGGACAGGTACGATGTGCTTAACAGAATCTCATGCAGGTTCTGACTTGGGTATTATCCGTACTAAAGCTGAGCCACAAGCTGACGGTAGCTATGCAATCACTGGTGAGAAAATCTTTATCTCAGCGGGTGAACATGACATGGCTGAGAACATTGTTCACATCGTACTTGCTCGTCTTCCTGGCGCACCTAAAGGCACCAAAGGTATTTCTTTATTCATCGTACCGAAGTTCAACTTAAACGCAGACGGTACTGTGGGTGAGCGTAACGCGGTGCGTTGTGGTTCTATCGAACACAAAATGGGGATCCACGGGAACTCAACTTGCGTGATCAACTTTGACAATGCAAAAGGTTTCCTGATTGGCCCTGAAAACCGTGGCTTAAACTGCATGTTCACTTTCATGAACACCGCACGTATTGGTACTGCTGTTCAAGGTCTTGCTGCATCTGAAGGTGCATTCCAAGGCGCATTAACCTATGCGAAAGACCGCTTGGCAATGCGTTCTTTGACAGGTCCTAAAGCACCAGAAAAAGAAGCCGATCCAATTATTGTTCACCCTGCTGTTCGTAACATGCTGTTAACTCAAAAAGCATTTGCTGAAGGTGGTCGTGCACTGGTTTACTTATTGTCTCTACATGCGGACGTGGTTGAGCAAGGTGCGACAGAAGAAGAGCGTAAATCTTCTGACAACATTTTGTCACTCCTTACACCAATTGCAAAAGCATTCTTGACTGAAACAGGTTCTGAGTCTGCAAAACACGGCGTTCAAGTATTTGGTGGTCACGGCTTTATTTCAGAGCATGGCATGGAACAAATCGTTCGTGATACACGTATTGCGTGTTTATACGAAGGGACAACTGAAATCCAAGCGCTTGACTTGTTAGGTCGTAAAGTTTTGGGTACTCAAGGTGCAATGTTGAAAGACTTCACTAAGATTATTCACAAATTTGTTGAAGCAAACAAAGACAATGCTGCAATGAAAGAGTTTGTTGAACCTCTTGCTGCTCTAAACAAAGAGTGGGGCGACTTAACCATGCAAATTGGTATGAAAGCAATGCAAAACCCAGATGAAGTGGGTGCTGCTGCGGTCGATTACCTCTACTTCTCTGGTTATGTAACGCTTGCTTATCTATGGGCACGTATGGCACTTGTTGCACAAGAAACATTGGCTGCAGGTACAACTGACGTTGACTTCTATAATGCGAAAGTAACGACAGCTCGTTTCTACTTCAAGAAGATTCTTCCACGTGTTCGCTCACACGTTGATGTGATTGCTGGTGGCGTAGAACCGTTACTTGCATTAGATGCAGAGCACTTTGCATTCTAAGTAATTAATAACTAATTCGATATTCGAAATAGTTGTACTCTTGAGTACAGAAATGAAAAAGGACAGTCATAGCTTTGGCGGTCCTTTTTCTTTATAAATAGAGCGTTATTTCGCTTGGGTCATTTAACAACACTCTCCGTTGTTAATTAAGCTGTCCTAAGTCTACCCGGATTCAAACAATAAACAGGTGAACGAACATGCCAATTTATAATGCCCCACTTGCGGATATGAAGTTTATCCTCAATGACGTTTTTAACGCTGAACAGTTCTGGCAGTCTAATGAAAATCTAGCTCATGTAGACAGTGCGACGGCTGAAGCGATCCTCGAAGAAATGGCTAAATTTTCGCAAAACGTCACCCTACCCATCAACCGCACCGGTGATGAAGAAGGCGCAACTTTTAGCAACGGTGCAGTGACTACACCTGCTGGTTTTAAAGAAGCGTTCAAGCAATATGCAGAAGGCGGCTGGATTGGTCTAGGTGCAGATGAAGAATGGGGCGGTCAAGGCATGCCAAAAATGCTGACAGTTCTAGCAGATGAAATGCTGTTCGCAACAAACCCATCATTCATACTCTACCCGCTTCTTTCTGTCGGTGCTGGCATGGCGCTAAACAGCTATGCATCGCAAGAACAAAAAGAAACCTATTTACCTAAAATTTACTCAGGCGAATGGTCTGGGACCATGTGTTTAACTGAGCCACATGCAGGTACAGATTTAGGCATTATCAAAACTAAAGCTGAACGTAACGAAGATGGCACCTATAACATTACAGGAACCAAAATCTTTATTACTGGCGGTGACCACGACCTTTCTGAAAATATCATTCACTTGGTTCTAGCGAAAACACCAGATGCGCCTGCGGGCTCACGTGGTATTTCACTCTTCATCGTGCCTAAATTCCTAGTCAATGCAGATGGTTCTGTAGGCGAGCGTAATGCGGCAGGTCCAGGTTCAATTGAACACAAAATGGGGATCAAAGCGTCTGCAACTTGTGTAATGAACTTTGACGGTGCCAAAGGTTACTTGGTCGGTAAAGAAAATGAAGGCCTTGCGGCTATGTTCGTGATGATGAACTACGAACGTTTATCGATGGGTATTCAAGGTTTAGGTGCATCTGAATTTGCTTACCAAAATGCGGCACAGTACGCGACAGACCGTCTACAAGGTCGTAGCGCTTCTGGTGTTCAATCGCCTGCTAAACCTGCAGACAGCATTTTAGTTCATGGTGATGTACGTCGTATGTTGCTGAATGCACGTGCCAATAATGAAGCATCTCGCGCATTTGCAGTTTACGTGGGTCAGCAACTGGATATCACTAAATTCTCAACAGACCCTGAAGCGGTAAAAGCAGCCAATGACCGTGTTGACTTATTAACCCCAATTGCAAAAGCGTATTTAACCGACACTGCATTCCAAGCAACTTTAGATGCACAAATGGTCTTCGGTGGACATGGTTACATTCGTGAATGGGGCATGGAGCAATGTGTACGTGACTTACGTATTGCACAGATCTACGAAGGCACCAACGGCGTTCAGTCTCAAGATTTAATCGGTCGTAAAACCATTAAATGTGGTGGTGCATTCATCGCAGACTACATTACTGAAATCCGTGACTTTGCTAACAGCTTAGACGCGGATCTAAACTTCATTAAAGATGCAACACTCGATGCGGCAACTGAAGTGGAAGAAGTGACTAAGTATATCCTTGAACGTGCTGCTGAAAGTGCGGAGTTCCCGAATGCAGCAGCAGTGGATTACTTACATGCAGTCGGCCTACTCAGCTTTGCCTATATGTTTGCAAGAATTGCCAATGCTGCAAAAGCCAAAGATGGTGACTTCTATCAAAACAAATTGTCATTGGCACTGTACTTTGTACAACGTATTTTGCCAGAATTGGCTTTACGCATTACCAAAGTGAAAGCGGGTGCAGAAGTGGTAATGAACTTCAGCGAAGATTACTTCACTAACCAGTCTTAATTAGTTTAAACACGATAAAAAACGCCTGCCCAGTCAGGCGTTTTTTTAAAGTCAGCTTTTTATAATCAACTTCTCGTCATTTGCATGAAATTTGCATATGATTCAATATAATATCCGCAAAATATGAGGAGGCAGCCATGACTAACCGTGACCCTAAAATAGAGAAAATAGAAACCCTCCTCGACAAACTGGGCAATACTGCAGTAGAAAGTTTTCACTATGTGGCTTTATTTATTATTGGCTGCATGGTGATTTGGTCGGCAGGACATACCGTTTATGAGATCCTGACCATTAAACAATATGCTTCAATTGATGATATTTTACTGTTATTCATCTACTTAGAACTGGGTGCAATGGTCGGTATCTATTTTAAAACCAACCACATGCCTGTCCGCTTTTTAATTTATATTGCCATCACTGCCCTCACCCGACTTTTAATTTCCGATATCCAGCATGACCACAAAGCTGATATGGATTTGGTGATTATTACGGGTTCAATTTTAATTATGGCGATTGCAATTTTGGTGGTGCGTTATGCATCGTGGAATTACCCTTCAGTTATTCGGGATAAACATGCCGATAAGCCTTTGCCTGAAGGGAAAACACCACGCCCACAAGATGATGAACTCGCTTAATTCTTTATTGACCACTAAAAAACCCTCCGTCTAAACAAGGGAGGGTTTTCTGTATCAAGCAAAGATTCATTTATTTTGAATCTGGTTCTAAAGTGTAGCGCCCATTTTCATAGATCCAGTGCATACCTTCAGGTGGGTCTGGCAATCCCAAACGTCGCCAATCGGTAATCAACACATAATCACGGCTTTCAATACTGGAGTCGCCATCCCCATACACATAGCTATTGGTTTCCTGACTATAGGTTGAATAGCTGGGTGCTCGGTAAATAATACTCACACCGGGTCGCATCGGATATCCGCCATGTGGTGGATGGTGCGGAGGTGGTCTGTGATGAGGGGGGGCAATTTGAGGCGGTGATGTAGGTCTGGGCATTGCTCCTTGATACGGCCCAGCATAGGTTGGGAAACGCTGCGTTTGCGAAGTCAGCGGTTTTCCATAATAACGCGTCGCTGGTTGAGCAAAACTCAGTGCAGGAAATAAGCTGAGTAAACTTATTCCATAGATTATTTTTAAATATTTCATCATCTTCCTCCACTGAGGTGAATATTATTATTTTAAACCCATTTTATGGATAAAAAATGTACAAACCATCAATTTTAGATCACTGGTCGCTATCACCACTATAAGGTTTGAAGCAGGATTTCTTTGAAAAGCAAAAAATCGTATATGTTTTCAGTTTATACTTAATCTTTGTTTATAAACGTATTGGATGAACAATCGTGGCTGAATTAAGTTTTGATCGACTCTATGAATATTTTGCAAAAGTGCCCAGTATTCAAAAAAATCTGATTGATGCTTATGGCACAGATGGAAAAAGTGCATGGTGGTTTAAGTTTCAAATTGATGTAGATCATTCTTTGGCATGGCAAACGGTACAAGAACTCGGACATGTACTGAACTATATTTCTAAAAATGAGCGCCTACCGACGCAGTTTTTACCTGTTTCGCCGCCGCCGTATATGAATGGTGAGGCCAAACAATTCTTGGCATGGGTCATTCAGTGTAACCATCCTGACTTTCCACCCGATGTCATTTGTGACTGGTTAGAAGCACGTCTACCAAGCCCAGTGGAAGATGCCGAAAAATGGAAAATCAAAACAGATCTACATGAACTCGATAACATGACCGATAAAGATTTGGATCAAATCATCCCGCCAAATCCTGAGCAGTAAAATCTTAAAAATTAAATCTCCCTAAGTCCCTCTTTAAAAAGAGGGACTTTTCATCTTGCACAATATAGGAGAAGTGCCACTTTTCATGAAACGGCAAGAAATGGGGGAAAAAATTCGAAATTAAAACGTCGACAAACCACTCCACTCCATAAAGCGGTATAGCCCATATTTGAGTTTCGACTCGTCTTTATATTGCTCATAGCCCACACTCATTTGACGACCATTTAAGTTCGACCATGCCCCATCAAAATATTGCTGTGCATCTGTAAACACCATTGCATTAGACTGACCGATCACACGTAAATTGGTCTCTAAGTTATAATTCTTCAAATTCCGTGCGGTAAAGTTCGCTGAACCTAAAATAAGCTCTGCTTCTTGCGCATGGCGTTTTAAAATCATTTTGCTATGACACTGCTCTCCTTGAGTATTACACCAACGTACTGTAATACCTGCATCGTTAAGCTCAGACGCAACTTGACGGTTGGGGATTCCATTCTTTTGACGACCAAATGCATCTTTATTTGGGTCGAGTAAAATCCGAAGTTTAACGCCCCGATTCTGTGCATCTTTTAAAGCATTGATGATTTGACGCTCAGACAAATAGAACATCGCCAAATCAATCTGGTCATTAGCTTTTGCAGTATTCAACAAGTTGAGTGTTGCATCTAGGATTGCTTTTTCCGTCAGCACCTGTACCTGAGGCTGCGATGGATTTCCTGCAATTTCGCCCAAAATCACCATCGGTACATCGCCCTGAGACATATGTGCTACAGTTTGCTCTGTTTTCAACACATCAATTGCGGTATTGCCTGTCACCAATAGCGCTACATTGGAATGTCGCGAACTGCCATCATGCGGATTCGCAGATGTGACCAAGGTTTTCCAACCTTCCGCGGTATCGACCACCAAAGTTTTGCGATGATTGGCTTTAAAGTTAAATAAGTTGAGATAGCTACGTAGGGTGATTTTTTCATCCCCAAACGGGTTTCTTAACCAACCGCCGTCGGGATTATTGCCTGCATTTTGGCAACAGAGATACCAAAAACCAGACCAAATAGGGTTAGAAGCACGAAGCGGACGTAAATCCGTTTCAATCACATCCACACCCGCCTGACGTAACTTACGGTAATGCTCAGGTAATAGCCCACCATATACCGAGTTAATCGGGTCAGTAATGACTTTGATTTCAATATTCGGATGCAAGCTTCGCTTGACAATCAACGCATCGGTCAGCTGACGAGTCAAAGCACGTTGTGATGCTTGAGATGTCCCCACTTCATCGTTAAACAAGAACATATCCAACACAATCGTGGTTTGTGCATCTTCAATCAGTTTAAACACTGCGTTGAAAATATGATGATTTTGTTGCTGCTTGCCTTGTGCATCGATGTAGGTTTGATCTGCAATAAATTTGACATCGGCATGACGTAACTTGCCCGTATAGTCCAGCCCATCAGGCAGTGGTTTAACGCTATGGTAAACTGCGGAGGTTAAATAAGTCAGAGCCAATAAACCCACCACAACACCGACATAACGGGTCGATGTCCAGTTGAGCTTTTGATGTAATTTTCGAAAGATACGCATAACAAAAAACCTAATCCAATATACTCAGAGTAGGTTTTATTGTTTGATTTTTCAAGAGGATTTCTGTTGTCAATGTTTTGGCAACCTCTCCCTAACCCTCTCCTTTAAGGAGAGAGAGCACCTCCTCTTTATGGAAAAGGTTGGGTTGAGGCTTGAAATAGCACTTAGAAACTAAAGTCCAGTCCAACTGTGAAGTTACGCCCCACTTGTGGAATGGTCGATAAGAAAGAGGTATGCGAATAAACCGTCTCATCTAAGAGGTTATTGGCTTTGAAATACACGCGATAATCATTGCCCTGCATATACTGACCATTATACGCCAAGCCCAGATTCACCATGTTATAACCCTCGGTTTCGGTCTCATAGCTTGCAATTCGATCTTGCTCAAACACATGGTAGTACTCTGCCGTTCCTGACCACGTGTCACTAAAGTTAGCATTCACTTTTGTTCCTAAACGGCCAGCAGGCACCCGCGGAGCATTTTCATTGTCAATTTTGCCACGTACATAGTCACCAAATACGCTCATTTTATACACATCATTGATGGTATAAGACGCTTCCGCTTCAGTCCCATAAAAACGTGCTTTGTCTTGGGTGTAGTCCACTAGACGGAAGTTTTCGTAACGGTCTGCGGTTTGAGCATAAATGTAGTTGTCATACCAGTTATGGTAAACATGAACGTGATAATCAATTTTATCCGTATCGTAATGGAAACCTAACTCTAGGTTATTTGACTTTTCGACATCGAGATTTTCATTGCCACGCTCGTAGGTATTGGTTGCAAGATGCTTACCATCAGCATAAAGCTCTTGCGCCAAAGGTAAACGCTCTTGATGTGACCCGACCAAAG
>Ga0208062_100194_pt1 | contig 8514 bp, 6 predicted proteins | sample DeeseametaMP0261_FD_184217 | JGI IMG/M metagenome (GOLD analysis project Ga0208062, IMG submission 184217) | Marine microbial communities from the Deep Atlantic Ocean - MP0261 (SPAdes) | ecosystem: Environmental > Aquatic > Marine > Oceanic | place: South Atlantic Ocean | collected 2011-01-01 | reverse complement strand
GGCCGAACCGATTTCTATCCCGAGCGCGCGCGGGAGGTCGCGGGCCTCCTGTACGATTCATTGCAAAAGATTTGCGCTCTGGGTGACCAGACAATCATATACCCGGCGCACGGTGCCGGATCAGTTTGCGGGTCCGAAATGGCAGACCGGGAATTCTCGACAATCGGCCATGAGCGGCGCAACAACCCGCGGCTGCGCATTGCTGACCGCGACGAGTTCATCAAGGCGAAGGTAGAAGAGCATCATTACCAGCCACCTTATTTTCGGCTAATGGAGCGGCTCAATCTCGAAGGCGCCAATGCCGCGCCGCGAGTCATGCTGCCAAAGCAGCTGGGGCTGGAAGACCTTGGCGAGAGCGGCGCCGATCACCTGGTCGATGTACGCGAGCCGCTCGCCTATGCCGCCGGTCATATGCAGGGTGCAGTGTGCCTTCCAGTGGGAATGATACCCGCCTTTGCCGGTTGGTTCATCAGCGAAGGCGACACGATAGCCCTAATCGCTTCCGAACAAGACGAGCTCGCTCAAGCTATGGCGCATTTGGTGCGCATTGGTCTCGATAATATTGTCGGCGGCTATGTCGGCGTGATCCCAGCCGCCGCACAGGGCAAAGCGATGCAAAGTATTGCCATGATCGACACCGAAGAAGTCGCACGCAGGCTCGCTGAGGACAGCGAAGATTGGACCCTGCTCGACGTGCGCGCCCTTGACGAACGGCAGCAAGGCAGCATCGATGAATCCGAACATGTCTATGTCGGCGAGCTCAACACCCGCTGGAAAGAGCTCGACCGCGACCGTCATTACACCTTGATGTGCGCCAGCGGCATGAGGGCGAGCGTAGCAGCGGGCTGGCTCGCAAGCCAAGGTTTCAAACACCTCGACGTCTATCTGGGCTCCATGGGCGCATGGACAAACGCGCAGGGCTAAAAAGCCGGAAAACCTCGAAAATGGCCAACCCGCGATCCCTTCAGGGCCGTCCGCGAAAGGTGTTTGGCCTACCGGAAGGCACGCTGGTCTATCCTGCGCTTGATTGTGCAGGGGGGCGCGTCTCGACGATCATACAGGCAGGAAACGCAACCCCCGCTTGAATGGCGATGTCTCACCTTTTCGAATTCCAGCAGATCAGGGCCGTGCTGGACCTGCCCTACCTTGAGAAAATCGACGTGGCCGTGCCTGCCAATCTGAAAAGCGGAAATTGCGCTGAAGCGACTGCACGAGCTCGGCGGGAAATCGCCGCAGGGATAGGTTGGATTGCCTTGGCCACCGCGGAGCCATGTGCGGGCTATTGCGCGCTATCCGCATTCCCAATCATTTGATCGAACCGGGAGGCTATCATCAGAACCACATCGGGATGACAATCGAATTGGAGTCCTTCGGGGGATTGGGGAGCTTTTTTGAACCTGTCGCAATTAAGATCGCTTTGAATTCGCTCGATTCCGGAAAGGCTTCCCCTCGAACATTGCCAAGGCGCATTTGTCTGTACGACGTTGCGCGCGGAAGATCGTCTGAACCCTCGTTGTCCGATGGCGCCTTATAGGTCCCCGCAAAGTTCCGCTATCGCAATAAAAGGAGCCAATACGAGTGTCGCTCTCTCAGAACCTCGGATTACATAAATGCTTTCATGAGAGTTGGCTCGAAATAGCCCCAGGCGGCCGCGATGAAGCTCATCACGGTTGCAACCAGGAGCATAATTATCTGACGGTTCTTGAGCCATCTAACTGCGGCCTGGGAGTGGCAATGACTCTTGTGCCGATACTTGCGCAGAACAATGAGCCAACTAGCCGCCACCGCAATCATCGAAAACGCGGTCATTGGCCAATGAAGCGAGCCCAGAGGCGCCAAAACACTGCTCAAGCCCGCACTCAGCCCGGCGGCAACCAGCACCATCGGTAGAATGCAGCAAGAGCAAGCTGCCAAAACAGCAGCCGAACTGCTTATGACGCTCACAACGGTCGTCTTGCCGTCGCTCAAAGCTATTGGTTCGACAGCATGAGTCGGTTTGGCCATGAAGCGACTAGCAACCACGGACGGCCCTTACCCATACGAGGTCGTCAAATAGGTCTGCCATAGTACTCTTTCGAACAGAGGCTTCCCACGCGAGAGTTCTTTGTATTTCGCCGATGTGGCATAGCCCTCCACCAATTGAAGGTCGAGGTCAATTGCGTCACACTGGCAGCTCCTCAAGCCCGTCACGCAGCTGAGGTGTCCAAGCTCGGCGGACACCGCAGTCCTTTGGCCAAAATAGCTGCGCTCAACAGCTATCGTACCAGAAAGACGGAACCCCGCGCCCAGGGTTGGGTCAAGCGCGGGGTTCCTGAACGGCCCCGGGACACCTGCGACCCGCAGGGCTCAGGGGTAGGCGGGGCCGCCATTCGATTAACGAGGAAGAACCGACCGGGACCGGATTTGGTTTTACCGTACACCTAGTCGCTTACGCTTCTTGCCAATCTACATCCAACAGAGAGATCCACTCGTAGATGTGGCGACGCGCTCAAAACGTAGTATGAGCATGCTACATTCTCGCCGACACTCAATCGCTGGCAACCTGCTCGCTCAATTAGTCGATCGGTTCTGGAATCACGCGCAGATACGGTTTCTTCTCGTCCCAGCCAGCAGGATATTTTGCTTTCGCATCTTCGTCCGACAAGGAAGGCGGAATAATCACATCATCACCCTTCTGCCAATTGACCGGCGTCGCTACACCCTTGCGTTCGGTGAGTTGCACCGAATCAAGCAGCCGGAGCACTTCATCGAAATTCCGCCCGCTGCTCATCGGATAAAGCAGCACGGCGCGAATTTTCTTGTCTGGCCCGATGATATAGACAGCGCGGACGGTGGCGTTATCGGCTGCGGTTCGCCCCTCCGCATTACCCGCTTCGTCGGCCGGCAGCATATTATAAAGCTTGGCGACCTGTAGGTCGCTGTCGCCGACCACGGGATAGTCGATCTTATTTCCGCTCACCTCCTCGATATCGGGAAGCCAATCGCGATTATCCTGGCTGCTGTCGACCGAAAGGCCAAGAATCTTGGTGTCGCGTTTGGCAAATTCCTCGCCAAGCCCGGCCATGTAACCAAGCTCGGTCGTGCAAACCGGTGTAAATGCCTTGGGATGGGAAAAGAGGATTGCCCAGCTGTCACCCATCCAATCATGGAAATGAATGCTGCCTTGTGTGGTCTGAGCTGTGAAATCGGGGGCTGTCGAGCCAATGGAAAGGGTCATGTAAATACTCCTACTTATCTTGTGGGAACTCAGGGCGCATTTCTAGCCATGCTCTGAGAAAAATGCGGGTTCGACTTCGGCTTGACCTTGGTCCTCAAGGATGAACGCCAGAGCCGCTTTGCTCGGGTCAATCGGTCATACGACAAACCGATCCCAGCCCGCATAATGCTCACCGCTTCGCTTACCGCGAGGCAGGCTCAGTCCGATCAAGAGCAGTCCGACCCCAACCGAGGCCACCGTTCCGGCAGCCGAAGCCCCTGCAAGCATGAAGGGCGCTGCGACCAGCCAGGCACCGAATGCAGCGTTGATGAAGCGCAAGGCGCGCGCGACTTCCGCGGTCGCGATGATTGCCACCGTAATCACCAAAGCACCCACCACGTGATCGCTGTTGGCCATCGCCCCCTCGCTGCCAAGCGTTATCCTTGTCAGCATCAGCCACGCTCCCAGAGCCGTGCTGGCCACCAGGGTCCACGGGAAGGTCACGCCGCGCACCGTGTTCGTCCAGATCGAACGCGCGTCGGTCATATAGTCGGTATCGTCGATTTCACCGTTTGACACTGCGCCGCCCTTGAAGAAGGTACGAACGAGTGACTTGCCTTCCTTTTTCGACCAGTAGAGATACTGTCCCATGGCGATGACTTCATCGAGCGAGAACGGGATCATGATGAGCATCGCAAGCGCAGCAATCAGAGCCGGCGTACTCCACGTCCCGATCAATATCGGCTGAATGATCACGAAATAGATACTCACCACACCCAGCGGAATGACCAGAATGCCGAAGAAGGTAACCATCCACGGCATCGTGCGCCAGCGCGTGCGGGTTCCCATGACCGCCATCAGGATCTCGAGCACATAGCTGACCGCCCCTAGTCCGGCATCCGGGATCGGCCACGCCTTGGATACATCCGACGTGATGATTTCCTCGGTGCCGTTCTTGGGATCGCCAAGCGATCCGGAGAAAAACGGCTCCCACGCCACATCGATATGGCCAAGCTGGTAGGAGGTAAGCATGCGCGATATCAGAAGGCCGATGATGCCCATCGCCACGATCGGGAATCGCTGGGCATCGGTCGAGGGACTGTAGGTCCACCCGGGCGGGATGGACTTCTTGTCCATCATCCCTTCCATGCTCATGCCGGGCATCATTGGCACCAGCACCGAAAATGCGATCGCTAATGTACCGACCAGGAGATTGGTCAGATATTGGGCCGCGCTCGGACTCCAGAAGAACAAGGGCGCGAAAAGCAGCCAGATGCCGACAAAGGCCGTCGCCCACTGCCCCAACCAGGCGGTGCGCTTCGAAAGCGACATCGCGCCGAAGATCATCAATGCGATCCCGCTCAGCATATCGCTTAGGGCAAGAGCGTTGGCCCGCCATTCGATCGACGGCAAACCCCGGTCGAGAGTGACCGCTACGACCGAAGCACGCGCAGTATCGGCGGATACGACGTCATAAACACCAGGACTTGCAACAAGCCACAGGCCGAGCCCGATGACAGCAAACTGCGTCCAGCGGGTACCGCGCTGGGGGCCGTCCATGTCGTGCATGTTGCCGTCCATCTGGTGCCCATCATGAGCCATGTCGGTGTCATGCGATGGTAGTCGCGCCGGTTCGGTCTTCGCTGCATCCGAACTCTTTGGATGCCAGGCCACGCGGGACGTGTTCAGCTTGTTCGTTTCGTACCAGTCCTGCGGGTCGGCTTGCAACGCGTCGATGATGATCGGAAGTGTGTCGCGGAGCGAGTGCTCTGGCTCCCACCCCAGCAGGTTCCGGGCACGTGAAATATCAAGAATGTAATGGGCGTTGGCGTCATCGACCATCCACTGCTTGACGAAGCCTTCATGGCCAAGGACTTCTTCCTCGACCCACGTGCCCAGTTTCGCCACGCTCTTTGGAATGCGCACTGTCGTCCATTCCTCGCCGTGGATCTGGCAATGAACGATGTCCTGAATCTCGGCGTAGCCCAGCGTTTCGGGCTCTCCGACAAGTATCGGCGTCTCTCCCTCCAGGTCAGTGCGATGAGCGATAGTCTGCTCGACCGCCTTGGTCAGATCGTCAAGATGCAGTGCCGATTGTGCAGCGCACAACATCCCCGGATACAGATGCGCCGACACGCGGTGCTCATAGACGCCGGCAATCTGTTCGGCGAGAAAGGCGGAATGCCCCTTGTCGTCGTAGACCCCGGCAAACCGCAGGAACACAACCGGAATGTCGCCACGGTTCTCGCGCAGTACCTGTTCCGCATCGGCCTTCGATTGAGGGTAAGGCCAGGTCGGTCCAAGCGGACTGGATTCGTCGATACGTACGCCCGGCAGCGGTTTGGGCTCGTGAACAAGCATGGAGCTTGCATAGATGAACTGTTCGATGTCGAAGGCCTGCAGCTCCGTGATCAGTCGGCGTGAACCCTCGACGTTGACCGTCTCGTAGAGAGGATTGGGCTCGCCGGTGATATCGAAATAGGCGGCCAGGTGGATGCAGGCGGCAAGCTGGTCTCCGAAATCATCCCTGACCTTTTCGAGGGCAGCAGACACGGACGCGTCATCGGCGAGATCTATGGAATAAGAGGCGGCGAGATCGGGATTATCCTCGACGGGAGACCGGTCGAGACCAATCACGCGATATGTCTTGCCGAGACGCTGCGTCAGCGCGCGCCCAATATATCCGTTCGCGCCTGTAATCAGAACGATACGCTTGTCCATGGGAGTGCCCTCGATTTGGTAGCTGGAAGGTGATCCACTTCGGTACGAAGAAGACGGCAGCCGCTCCTTTCAAGGAGCGGCTGCTGCATGTCGCCGCCCTAACAACAGCCGGAGGATTTCCCATCTGCGCGTGACTGGGAAACTTCCTGCACGAGCTCGGCCGTCTTCGCATCGCTTCCGGTACGGGCGACATCGGCTTGCGAAACCATGCCGCAGCATTTCCCATCATCGTCGATAACCGGGACACGGCGAACCTGGTTTTTCTCCATCGATGCCAGACAGTCTTCCAGAGAGGTGTCGGGAGTAACGCTGACAACCGACCGGGTCATCACGTCTCCGACGCGTGTCTCCGCCGACATTCCCTCAGCGACGGCCCGGCAACACACGTCGCGATCCGTAATCACGCCGACAAGACCACCCTCATCGTCGACGACCGGGATTTGCCCGCAATCATTATCGACCATAAGCCTGGCAGCGTCCTGAAGGCTTTCGTCTTCCTTGCAGCATGCCGGATCGCTAGTCATAATTTCGCTGGTTTTCATCTGTCTCTCCAAAAGTTTGGCGTTCCGTTCGATGGAAAGCCATCTCCGCCTAAGCAAATGGAGGACGTGACCGCCGCATCGAATCGTCGGGTCCAGCAAACCTAATGTTTGACATCATGGGAAGGTCAAGGCCGGCTCGCGAGATTCCAGACTTTCAACGAATTTGCTGCCGGGTCCGTTTCCTTGGCCCAAGGCTGTACCGATCAAGCATGGGTTTGTCTCAACCGAGACCTTTATTCGTGCTTGATGCAAATACCTCTTGACCCTCCAACGATGGCAAGCGGCACCTTGATGCCGGGCCCCAGAGAGTGGATCGTCGCAGGCTGTTCGGTCTGGAGCTACGGAATGAGCGCAGCGTATCAGCGGTCTGTGGCGATGCGTGAACTGGATGCAGCTGGCTGCATTGCGCAAGACAGGAAACCCTGTCGACACAGGCGAGCAGAGGGGAAGAACCGATGGCTTGGGGCTTGGCGGCGATCATGATCGTCATCGTATCGTGGGTTTTCTACCGGTACTTCGCCCCGCGTGGATGGCGCGAATGGACGGGCGCCGGCCTCGTGCAGGCGTTCATCATCGCCCTCTACGCTGAAATGTTCGGCTTCCCTTTGACCGTATACCTTCTCATACGATCATTCGGGATCGATCGGGAATATGTCAGCGCCAATCTGTGGTCTACACTCGTGGGTCTGGGCGAAACCGGGATGTTTGTCTCGATGCTGATAGGCTACTCGCTAGCCTTCATCGGCGTGGGAATGTTCATTCACGGATGGCGCGCGGTCTATAGGGCGCGTCACGACGAACGGCTTGTCACCGATGGACTCTATCGTTTCGTACGGCACCCGCAGTATACCGGGTTGTTTCTCGCCCTGTTCGGAGAAGGCGTCATTCATTGGCCGACAATCTTTTCGGTCGTTCTCTTCCCGGTAATTGTGCTTGCCTACTATCTTCTCGCGCGCAAGGAAGAACGCGGCATGATCCGTAAATTTGGCGACGAGTATCGCGCTTATATGCGCAAGGTTCCAATGCTGCTGCCACGCCCTGGTCGTTGGAAAGACCTGGCCAAGAAATCGCAGCAGCCAAGAAGCTAACGGGACCTGGACCGAGCGCCAACTCTGCATACCCATATCAAGAGAAACGGCGCTGGACCCGGCGAACGGTGGGCGTGAAATTTCGGGGTGGAGGATAATTGTCCTGCACCTGCCTGCGCGTTCTTCATACAGAGAAGTTTCGGTGTCTTCCGTGCCTTTACCGGCCGATGTCCAATGGGCCGCCTTGACCTTCCCATGATGGGAAGGACTACATTGGGGTCGAACCTTAATCTGGCGCTGCGGAGATGCTTTCTATGCAATCAAAAGAATCACGATTGACGCGCCGCGCGGTCCTCGCCGGTTCCGGTGCTCTGGCCATTGGCGGCGGATTGGCCGCCGTTCTGGGAGCCGGAGGTAGAACGCCGGTGGGTGCCAGCACAACCGCCGGTCGCCGCGTCCTCAAGGCCGGAACGACCAGCGCGCCACTTATCGACGAAACCTTTCAAATACCGGTGTGGGGTTACAATGGCTCGGTACCGGGTCCTGCTCTCAGGCTTGGGCAGGGAGAGGCCTTCGAGGTCCTGCTGGAAAACGCTCTGGATGAGGAGACAACCATCCATTGGCACGGCGTTCGTGTTCCCAACGCGATGGATGGCGTTCCCCACCTCACCCAGCCCCCCGTGGAGCCCGGCGAAAGGTTCAGATATGCCTTTACGCCGGAGGATGCGGGCACTTTCTGGTACCATCCCCATCAGCGCAGCTTCGAGCAGGTCGGTCGCGGCCTCTACGGACCGCTCATTATCGAAGAGGCAGAGCCGCCGCAGGTCGATCGCGACCTCGTCTGGATGCTCGACGACTGGAGGCTCAATGACCAGGGGCAAATAAGTGGAGGGTTCGGCAGTCGGCACGACGCGATGATGGCAGGCCGGATCGGCAACACGATCACTATCAACGGAAAGCCGGCGGTACCACTGATCGCGAGGCCGAATGAGCGGATCAGGCTGCGGCTCGTGAACGCTGCCAATGC
>Ga0208062_100193_pt1 | contig 8523 bp, 6 predicted proteins | sample DeeseametaMP0261_FD_184217 | JGI IMG/M metagenome (GOLD analysis project Ga0208062, IMG submission 184217) | Marine microbial communities from the Deep Atlantic Ocean - MP0261 (SPAdes) | ecosystem: Environmental > Aquatic > Marine > Oceanic | place: South Atlantic Ocean | collected 2011-01-01 | reverse complement strand
GCAAACTGCGGCTTTTTAGGTCGATGTCTTTCACGCGAAGCGAAAGAGCTTCGTTGATTCTCAAACCGCATCCATAAAGAAGCGCAGTGATGAGCCAATACTCTGCATCCATGTTTTGAAGAATAGAAGCAACTTCATCGGGACTCAGAACGGTTGGCATGCGTCGAGGCGTTTTCGTCATCTTGTACTGTAGGTTTTCAATCTCCCGCTTCAGCACATGCTTGTAGACAAAAATAATCGCGCATAGCGCCTGATTTTGAGTGCCCGGACTGACTCCCCGATTGACGGCGAGGTGATTCAGGAAACGCTCAATTTCGTGATTACCCATGACTTTTGGGTGCGTCTTGTCATTGAAAAGGATGAACTGACGAACCCAGTAAAGATAGGACTTCTCGGTTCGGTAGCTGTACTGCTTTGTCCTAATTTCTGTGCGGACCGATTGTAGAAACGGTGATTTCGACATGCTCGCCCTCCGTGGCTGAATGCTGTATGTACGTACAGTTATAATAAAAAACACCCAAAAACGCCAAAATTCTTGCGGCTTAATTTGCACGGCCCTGCTCACTTTTCACAATGCATCTCTGTAGGTATCTGTTTCAGCATGGGAAAAATTCGACCCACTGGATTTAACGTGCAAAAACGTGCATAAATATCCCGCGTGCACACTTTTCACAGAACCAAAAGCTCAAAAGCCCCCTGAGATGGAGGGGTAATGATCTGAAAAATCGAGGTTATTCAGGTTGTGAAGCAGTATTGGACTGGGTGATGGTGTTGCGGTTTAATAAGAAAGCAAACTAATAAGCTGTTAGCCATAAGGAATATTGATGTCATATTGGTGGGTCAACCATAAACAAACGTACACCAGTGAAATTGAAGGTGGATACATTTGGTCCCCTAAAGAAAACTCAAACGGCGCCAAAAATCAGACATATATCAATCTGACCTTAACCAAACCAGGCGATATAGTTTTCTCCTATGCTGCTGGAAAAATTAAAGCTGTGGGGGTTGTATCCTCCCGCTACCGCGAGCAACCAAAGCCCAGTGAATTTGGTAAGTCGGGTGAGTCTTGGGCAAATATAGGTTGGGCTGTTCCCATTGATTGGGAAATTTTATCGTCGCCCCTAATACCTAAGAACCAAATAGAAAACATCGCGCCACTTTTACCTGAGAAGAACTCACCTTTACAAAAGAATGGTAATGGTAATCAAAGTTGTTATCTCGCTTCAATTCATGATGAGCTCGGTCAATTGTTAATTAGCTTAGCTAAGCCGAATAACCTCGATGCTATTTCTTGCGTTGAAAACGACATTGAGCAAATAGAAGAACAGGAAGCGATTGATGAAATAAATGATGCTGATATTGAGTCAACGGAGAAAGATCAGATCATCAAGGCTAGAAAGGGGCAGGGAAAGTTTCGGCAAAATGTTGAGAAATTCGAACGTCAATGTAGGGTTACTGGGGTAATAGAGAAAAATATGCTGGTAGCTAGCCATATAAAACCATGGCGGAAATCTAGCAATATTGAAAGATTAGACGGCAATAATGGCCTTTTGTTATCTCCACACATCGATAAACTATTCGACCAGGGATGGGTTACCTTTTCTGATGTTGGTGAATTGATTTGCTCTTCGCGGCTCCCATCCAAAATCCTTCAGCAGTGGCATATTGAGCTACCGTTGAATGTTGGGGGATTCAATAAGGCTCAGTGTGAATATCTTGAATATCATAGAAGCAATATATACAAGGGCTAACAAGCGCATGTTGTCGGACTGGTTTTCCGCTGCGCTCCAAACCAGCCGCAAATGCGGGCGTTAAAGGCTAAAGGGAGTTCCCGGTGAACAAGGAAGATCTTTCTCCAGAAGACCAAGCCTACTACAAGCGTTTTGAGTTTAAGCCGTTACGAGTATTGCTGTATTTGCTGGCAGTGGTTTACTTGGTGTTTGTTTATGCGGTTGGTGGTGCCCAGTTTAGCGGAGGCTTTTTCAGCGGCTTGGTCGGAACCTTTGTTCTGATTCAGGGCATCGATCTCTCTCAAAGACGACTGATCGTCATTGGCGGGTTCCTGACAGTTGTGAGCGTCTTTCAGACAATATCGTCGGTGTTGTAGTGGCTACCGAGCGCTTACTGCAAAAGCCTTTAACAAATAGTTGTAGTACGTTTCGGGCCACGCGGCCCTACACCGGACGCCCATTTCGCTGCGCTACATGGGCGCCGCTAAACAAGGGCGTTATTCCGAAATCTGAACGTTCGCTTTGCGACCTCAGCGTGCTTAATCTCCCGGAATCTCGGCGACAAAAAAGGTCCGCTTTTATCAAAAAACGGACTTAGCCTCGATTTTAATTGAGGGCTCTGCCCTCGCGCCGCAAGCGGCGACTTCGCCACGGTTTAGCTGGCCCCGAAAGACGATTTGCTTTAAATCGTCATCGGTTTTCGCAGCGGTCCAACGCTGAAAGGCAACAAGGTTTTCGCGAGCTTTCTCTTGTCCGTTAGTCATTCCCGATACTCAACGCTTTTTCAAGGGCATCCACAAAACCGTTTCTGAGGACAACCTTGCCGTTTTGGTCCTTGATGCTGCCACGTTCTGTTTTAGTCCAGCCCTTTAATTTAAGGGACTCCTCAGAGATGGCGTCTCTCAATGCATCAATCTCGTGATTCAACAGGCTCGGTAACCGCGATTCAGATTTGTCTTCAGCACCCGCTCGGTAGTCAATTTCCAATTTCTTGATCGATGCAAACCTTTTATTTTCGGCCCTCAATTTACGGACCTTCGAAATCAGGTCGAGTATGAGGAAGCGGTGAGTTTTATTGCTTACCTCATCAACCCAATCGTACTCGCCCGAGGGCGTGGTCTGTGCTTTGATCGCTTTCTTTTTCTGGTCTCCAAGCGCCTGCCAAGCCTCAATGACCGCTCTATAATGTTCTCCGGTTTTGTTTCGGATGGTCTGCTCGCTAGGAGCGCCACGACTGGCTCCAAGCTTCGCAATCGTTGAGATTCTGAAATCAACCGAGCCTGACTCATGATGTTCCTTGCAAACGGCGTGAAGGGCCTCCAGGGACTTCCTGGAACGAGAATTTTTCAGTTGGCCCAGTATGGCCTCGTAGACTTCGTTCGGTTCACTCATTGCAGCTCTCGATTTCTAGCGGGAATTTCAAAGACCCGTTCATGGCTGACTCGATCTCTTGGCGCACATCACCTAGCTGTAGTGGTTCGGCGAGATCTTCCAAGGTGATTTGCCCATTGATCAACTGGTCAGCGACGTGCCAGTTATTCTGTGTCACTTGCATAATCAGCCGGACGACCTGATTGGCAGCTTTGAGCTGCTGATCCTCGGTCAACCGAAATATCGCGGGTGCAATCCCATTGGTGTCCGCCAATTTGTCGAGCATCTGACTGAGCAGGGGGCGTGCTCTGGAGGCACTGGCGCTCTCGTAAATCTCAGCGTTGGCACAGACCTCAGCGAGCAACCGAAATTCGCTGCTTTGCTCCTCCAAATGCATCTCCATTTCCACGTAATTGCCGCTGACGATCAGCTGGTGCTGGCCTGTCTCGGAGGTCTTCAGCAGTTCGGTAGATTGAGAAATCAGGCGGTATAAGTGCTGGAGATCCGTGAGAAGCATGTCGAGCTTTTTGGCTTTTTCCTCATACGCCGAGGTGATCTTTTTCAGCGTTCGCTCTTTACCAAAAAACTGTCCCGAAGACTCGGCATCGTACCGCTCGTCATCGAGCGTCTGCCTTTTTTCTTCGAGTTCGTGGTATTCATTGCGGGTGACATTGATTTCCAGAATGATTTCGTTGGCAATGGCCGACAAACCGCCCAGAAACGCCGGGCCGGTAATGAAGAAGCGGCACTGGGGACAATTTCGAGTCCCAAGGTAGCCATTGGGCACGGGCGCGTACTGTGCTTCAACCTTCCGCTCAACCAGTGCCATGCCACCTTCGTCACACTTGTTGCCGCTCATGGGGCAGATTCCGAAACTCATAAGTTGGAAGGCTCCAGAGGGCCAATTAGGTGTCAGACACTGATCCATGATGCTTCGGTCTGTGGCGATTAATTCCGGACGCGCCTCTTCGATTTTCTTCTGGAGGATGAGGTCTTCGTAACGATAATGACTCTGCTCAAGTGCCCGTTTTTCAGCCGCCGCCATCTCCAGCCGCATTTTGCTGGCTCCTACCTTTGTGTAGTAAATCGTCATCACCAGAGAGGAATGACCAACCAGCTTTGAAATCACGGCTATGGGCGCTCTGCCGTCGACAATGTAGGCAGTGATAAGGCTGACGCGGAGAGCATGAGGTGTAAATTGGCTCTTGTAATCCACGCTGCTCTTTTTTTCGATTTTCTCAGCGAGGTCCGCGCCTGGCCTCTGACTATGGAACAACAGAGCAGGCAGGGTTCGTGTAAACGCGGTTGTCGTACGCATGGGCGACGCCTTCTCATCACAGGCGTGTGAGGCCGGGTCGCGGAACAGGAACGATTGTTTACCGCGCCTTTTGAGGATGTCTTTGTGTATCCTTTGCTGCGGGTTGATTTGCGTCCACAGTGTCAGTTCTTCGATTGGGTTGTATTTGGATTGCCACTCCCGAAGCTGGATAATCCAATACGCCAGATCTTCCGGCATGAACGGAATATCGTAGCCGCCCAATTTCTTTCCGGTTTTGTTCGTCGTGATGTAGGCGCTCAACTCACCGTTGTCATTGTTCCCTTTCTGAATAAAGCCCTTATTCCGCTTTCGGGTCGCAAGCGGACTTGGATTTTCGATCCAGTGAACCTTCCCATCACGCCATAACGGAACGAATTCATCTCCCTCTCCGCTGTCGAGCCAACAGATTTGCTGTCCTCGCAACGGAATGGATAGCAATGTGTAGTTTGCGACAATTTTTACGGGCGACCATAACTCGTGCATCTCTTCAAAATAGCGCTTGCGACCTCGCTTCCGCTCTTTTTTGACCACTCGATAAATGCAGTTTGGGTCATTGTCATCAATTAACTGTGGATCAACCCCGAACCAGCAGTCTTCGAGGAAGGGATGCAATTGATAGAGATCGCGAAACGACGTCGCCTCTAGCGGAATCAGATGCTGCTTGGCTCGTACAATGGCATCCATGGGCAATGGAGGCTTGTCTGATTCACTGCGCTTGTAACTGGGTAACTGATCTAACAAACCCTTGAGAACGGTTCTAAGAGGATTGCGGTAGCCGGGCAGAACTATCAACTCACCGTTCTCGTCCTCGTCAGAGCAATAAGTCTCCAAAATCCACTCGAAAAAAGCGGAACAGGCGTTATGCCGTGGTTTTTTTACAGTATCTGCGGTGACATTTATGAAGTTTTCGTACGCTCGCTCATCAAACGGGATATCCCTTGACAGCATGGCTCCCGGGTCGTCAACCAAGCCCAGCTTGTCCACGTAAAATCTAAGGAGTGCTCTCAAATGTGAGTATTTGTTGGATTGGCCTGTACCAGCCTCTACATAACACTGAATGGCTTTCCAAAACTCGGGGTATTTGCTGGTCAGTTCTCGATTAATGGCGTTTTCGTTGCCCAGGAAGTGAGGCCAAGATATCCAATGTTCGGAATAAGTTTTATTCGGCTGCGATGGCAACTTCGGGTCTTTTTCGTAGCCCCTGAAGTATTCCGCACCTGTTTTTAACCCCAAGCATTGAGCGGCTTCGGACGCCTCGGCGAGCGTCGCGTACCTCTTAACGGGGCGCTCAATGCCAAGGTAGCTGTACCAATCATCCCAATCTTCGGCATAGAAGTCGAAGGGACTTACTGTCAGCTTCGGGTCTTGTTTGTAGCCCTCGTAGAATTCCTTCTGTGTTTTGAATCCCAAGCGCTGGGCTGCTTCGGACGCCTCGGCGAGCGTCGCGTACTTTTCTTTGGGACGCTCATTGCCAAGAAAACTGTACCAATCAGCCCAATTTCTGCGATACATTCCGTCGGGATGGCGTGGCAGCTTCGGGTCTTGTTTGTAGCCCTTAAAGTATTCTGTGGACGTTTTGAATCCCAAGCGCTGAGCGGCTTCGGACGCCTCGGCGAGCGTTGCGTACTTCCCATCGGGGCGTCCAGTGCCAAGGAAGTTGTACCAACTACTCCAATCTTCGGCATAAAAGTCGTTGGGAGAACCTGGCAGCTTCGGGTCTTTTTGGTAGTCCTCATAGTATTCCGCCTGTGTTTTTAACCCCAAGCGTTGAGCGGCTTCGGACGCCTCGGCGACAGTGGCGTGCTTCTCACTGGGGCGTTCAGTGCCAAGGAAGCTATACCAATCATCCCAATCTTCGGCATAGAAAACAGAGGGTTGTGATGGCAGCTTCGGGTCTTTTTGGTAGTCCTCATAGTATTCCTGCTGCGTTTTGAACCCCAGGCGCTGAGCGGCTTCGGACGCCTCGGCAAGCGCCGCGTACCTCTCGGGGCGCTCAACGCCAAGAAAGCTATACCAATCATCCCACTCTCCGGCATAACTTCGTTGGGGATTCGATGGCAACTTCGGGTCTTTTTGGTAGCCCTCATGGTATTCGGTGCGTGTTTTGAAGCCCAATCGCTGAGCGACTTCGGACGCCTCGGCGAGCGTCACGCATTTTTCTCTAGGGCGCTCATTGCGAAGGAAGTTGGGCCAATCAGCCCAATCTTCGGCATAGTGTTTGTCGGGAGCTGCTGGCAGCTTCAGGTCTTTTTTGTAGCCCTTGTTGTATTCATCTCTTATTTCGAATCCCAAGCGTTGAGCGGCCTCGGACGCCTCGGCGACAGTGGCGTACTTCTCACCGGGGTGTTCAGTGCCAAGGAAGCTATACCAATCATCCCAATCTCCGGCATAGAGTTGGTTGGGATTTGCTGGCAGCTTCGGATCTTGTTTGTAGCCCTTCTTGTATTCCGGCTGCGTTTTGAATTCCAAGCGCTGAGCGGCTTCTGAGGCTTCGGCGAGCGTGGCGTACTTAGTTGCCATGAGTGAGTCCTTTCTTGATTGGAGAAATTAAGCCGTGCTCGGGCGACAATCTGCTCAAATGCGCACGCATCTGCTTATCAGTGAGTTCGGTGTAGACCTGCTGACTTTCTATCGATTTATGGTGTAGGGCGTTTTTAATGATCAGAGAATCAGCGTTTGCATCAGCCAGAGCTTGCCCATACGAGTGTCGGTGGGCGTGTGCTGTCGTTCCCGCTTCTTTTGAAAACGGTAAACCAATTCTCTCAACGGCTCTTTTAAGCGATTGGTTATAGCCTTTGATTGAGTGCGGAGCGCCTGATTGCGTCGTGAATGCAAACGGATGTTTACCGCCATCGGGGTATCGCTGGTAGGTCAGGTAAAGCCGCCAAAGGTCGTTAAAGGTTTCACCAGCACTTCTTGGAAACCACCAAACCTGAAGAAAGTGGCGACTTTCATTGTCCTCTTTGGGCGCTTTCCAACCTGCATGCAGCGTATGGGATTTCGAATATTCAAATCGCGGTTGCATCCCATACTTGTTGAGCAACTCTTCGCGCCTGCTGGGGCCGTTTGGACGGGGCCGCCCTTTATCGGGATGAAAAATTTTGACCAGTGCGGTTCCGTCCTCCCACGGCACGACATCTTCTACCCAAAGGTGAAAGCACTCGCTGAGCCTGAGTCCGCCGTAATGCATCAGCATGGTAATGAGCACATTCTTCAGGTCCAGGCGCTCATAAACTACGTCGCTCGTTTCAAAGCCATATCGCGTAAGGCCATTCCACAAGAGGTCGTCAATTCGTCCAGGAGGAAAGCTTTTCTTACCCTCATTGTCGTTAGAACGCGACACCGTCCTGGGCATAACCTTCCGGAAATAAGCAGGGGCTGGTTTGTTAGCCCAAAGGTGGGAAAGAAAAGCCCGCCGTTTCTTTTGGTAGAAGGCTGCGAGGCCCATCCACTCCTCGTAACGAGTAGGTTTCACCGTTGGGTTTATCTGAAGCTTTTTCTCTTCATACTGCTCAGAGAGCCAGTCTGTGTATTGTGTTATCAGGCTGATTAGAAAGTTCGCGTCCTTATCCTCGCGTGGTTTCCACCGCAGCCAACTCGGATCGCTACCGTCTTCGCCAATCGTTCCGGTGTAGAGGCTGTTTGAAAACTCCCGAAACAGTTGGTGAGGAGCTTCAAAGCAGTCTTTATTCTGATTCGTGTAATCGATGAGGAGTCGAACCGCAAACGCGCTCCTGTCTTTCCAGCTCCGAGATTTGTATCGATGAACGATCAAATAATCCAAATAACTTTTCAGTAAACCATCTTGGGTGACGATCACCGGAAGACTTATCTTCGTCCCCGTGTTGTCTACTTTGATATTTGCCTCTATGCAGACGCTGTTCAGCACGCAATTTCCAATTGGTAAAATAGTACCTTCGTAATTCCACTATATATGCATGTATGCTCAAGAAAAACCAGGTTTCGATTTCTGGCATGAGTTATTGTCAAATCTGGTGTATGAGCATCAGGCGGCGTCTCTGCCGGATTGATCATCCACCCGTTCTCCATCCCGAAACTGAACGTTATTCACGACCAGCTTCAGTTGGTTAAACCCCTTGATCC
>Ga0208062_100191_pt1 | contig 8600 bp, 13 predicted proteins | sample DeeseametaMP0261_FD_184217 | JGI IMG/M metagenome (GOLD analysis project Ga0208062, IMG submission 184217) | Marine microbial communities from the Deep Atlantic Ocean - MP0261 (SPAdes) | ecosystem: Environmental > Aquatic > Marine > Oceanic | place: South Atlantic Ocean | collected 2011-01-01 | reverse complement strand
CGTTCGAACAGAAATTGTCGCTGAAACCCGGGACATAGCCCGCGGGCCACTGGATTTCGCCCATATCGTACTCCTGCATGAGTGGGAAAACCTGAGCACAGGATATAGGCGGGCGCTTGATATAGCTGAAATCACATCTCAATATCCCTGACATCATGAAGAGTGATATCAAGAATACCGACCTCAATCTCCTGAAGGCCTTCAATGCCCTTCTGGACACCCGATCAGTTACGCGGGCGAGCGAGCGGCTTGGCCTGACCCAACCGGCCGTAAGCGGCATGCTCAACCGGCTTCGCGAGACCTTCGATGATCCGCTGTTCGTCCGCGCCCAGCGCGGGGTTCTGCCCACACCTCGAGCCGAAGCTCTCGCGGAACCGCTTCGGCGCGCGCTCGGAGAAATCGAGGCCTTGCTGCAACCTGATGGCTTTGATCCCGCGACGGCGGAGCGGACCATCGGCATCGCCGCGACCGATTACGCACAGCAGGTCGTACTTCTCCCATTCCTAAGCGGCTTGCGCACGAGCGCGCCGGGCATCCGGATTGCAATCCGACCCGTGGCGATGGAGACGCTGGCGCTCGATATGGAGCAGGGCAAGACCGACTTCGCGCTCGTCACCCCGCAGATGGCGCCCGAGAATCTGCGTGCGCGCCACCTGTTCGAGGAACACTACACCTGCGTCCTGCGCCGTGATCATCCCGCAGCAGGGCCGAAGATGGACCTCGATACGTTCTGTGCCTTAGACCACGCCCTGATGTCGCACGACGGCACTCGGTTCCAGGGTGCGACCGATCATGCCTTGGCGGCCTTCAACCGCACGAGGCGGGTCATCATGACAGCCCCCAACTTTAGTCTGGTCCTCGATCTGGTGCGCACATCCAACGCCTGTGCACTACTTCCCACGCGCTTGGTAAAAGGTCAGAAAGGTCTGCATCTTCAGGAGCCCCCTTTGCCGGTACCCGGCTTTACGAAGATTCTGGTTTGGCACGAACGGACCCACCACGATCCCGCAATGGCCTGGCTGCGCCAGCAGCTAGCGAAGAGCGTAAAAAGCGCAGGCGACAACTAGATCTCGACGCTGAATACGACCCTTCTCAGACGCTCAGCGCCAGAAAATCGCTTCCCAGGAGCGGAACAGCCGCTTAGCCTCCTCACATGCGAAAGTGCGCGCGCGCAGGCCTTAGCTCAACCGTTACCGGGCGAGCCCGGCTGGACGCCTTCGGATCAATGCGCTTAGCCATGCGGCGCGGCTGCTGCTTGGCCCGGTCATCGCCCGCTACAGCGCAGAACATCCAGAAGTCGGCCTTGAGGTCGTGGTGCAGGACGCGATGGTCGACATCGTCGGCGAAGACTTCGATGCGGGCATCCGGTTCGGCGATCGCATGCCCGAAGACATGATCGCCATTCCGCTAGGGGACCCTTTGCTCTGGGTTATGGCCGCCTCACCGGCCTATCTCGAAGCAGCCAGGGAGCCAGAAAGCCCGGAGGACCTCGCAAGGCATCGCTGCATCGGCATGCGAACGGGCACTGGTGCGATGTGCCATTGGGAACTCGTCACGGGAAAAGCAGCCCGCACGCTCAACCTCTCTTGGTCCGCAGTCGTCCATGAAAGCGCGTTGGCCATCGGCATCGCCCGCGATCACTGCGGGATCGCGTATTGCTTGCGCGAACGTGTAACCGACCTGATCGATGCCGGCCAATTGCGTGAAGTTCTACACCAGGGGGCGTCCCCGGGCGAAGCGATTCACATCTACTATCCAAGCCGCCGCCAGCAACCCGAAACACTGCGCAAGATCATAACCATGATTCGAGACGAGGCCCGCACCCGAAGCGCGAAACGGCCAACTTCCCTCAGCAATGGGTAGCTGCTGAACAGCTAGCGCGCTCGCCCATTACACTCGTTTTTTCGATCAAAGCTCCGGAGCATCGTTCATCCAGGTTGACCGCATGCGGCTTCTGAAGCTGGCGCACGAAAAATATTGTGGAAATTAAAGGTCCTGCGGTTATTGTTGTGCGCAGGTTCGAACGGAACCTGCGAGCCTCGGCCGATGATTTCGGGACAACATGCCGGGCTGACCGCTGCGCCCCGCCGAAGGACGTCTGGACATGTCCCACAAGTTCACTGTCCTCGTTGTCGAGGACGAACCCCTTATATTGCTGGCGGCCTGCGACCTTGTCGCGAGCGTCGGATACCTTCCGAGAGAGGCGGCGGATGCGACTCGTGCTCTCAGCATCCTTGAAGAGAGCTCTTCAATAGCAATCCTGTTCACTGACATCGACATGCCCGGGCCAATCGATGGGATGGAGTTGGCTTTTGAAACGCAGGCGCGATGGCCGCACATCGGCATCATCATCACGTCAGGCCGCTGGCCTCTGGCCCGTCACGACATTCCGCATGGCTCCGTATTTCTAGAAAAACCCTATATGGATGGGGCTCTCGTCGATGCATTGAAAAGGCTTTGTTGCGCAAATGCCCAAGGGATTCCGTTGGTGAATCCAGTTGGTTAGGAGGCGGCGATGAGCAGACCGCCCCGCGCCCGTTACCGCACGACGAATTGGAAGTCCTACAACGCAGCGCTGGCGCAGAGAGGTTCGCTTCAGGTCTGGTTTGACCCCGAGATGGAGTGGCTATCCACTCCGACCGGCAAGCGCGGGCGTCAGCCGGTGTTCTCGGATGTCGCGATCCAGGCCTGCCTGACGCTGAAGGGCGTGTTCAAGCTGCCCTTGCGCCAGACCACCGGCATGGTCGCCAGCCTTCTCGAGATGGCCGGGCTCGATTGGCCGGTGCCGGATTTCAGCACGCTGAGCCGAAGGCAGAAGACCCTGCTTGTCGAGATCCCCTGCCAGCCCAGTTCCGGACCGTTGCACCTGCTGATTGACAGCACGGGCATCAAGGCCGTTGGAGACGGGGAATGGTGCAGGCGCAAACATGGCCCGTCCAAACGTCGCCAGTGGCGAAAGGTTCACCTGGGTGTGGACCTCGGATCGTTGGATATCCGCGCTATCGAAGTGACGGGAAGCCGGGTTGGCGATGCCCCCATGCTGCCCGAACTGCTGGACCAGATCCCATACGATCAAGCTATCGCGAGCGTCAGCGCCGATGGCGCTTTTGACACCAGGGCCTGTCACGAAGCCATTGCCGCACGCGATGCCTGTGCGATCATCCCTGCCCGCAGTAATGCGCAAGCCTGGCCGGAGAGTACGCCGGGCGTCGCGGCCCGCAACGAAATCGTTCGCTCAAGTCAGCGGTTTGGCAGGACAATCTGGAAACGATGGAGCGGCTATCACCAGCGCAGCTTGGTCGAAACCAAAATGCATTGCTTCAAACTCCTGGGCGAACGCATCATGGCACGCGACTTCGATCGCCAGGTCGCCGAAATGCAAATCCGCGCCGCCATCCTCAACCGCTTCACCGCACTCGGAAGGCCCCAAACTCAGCGTGTCGGGTGATCGATGCCTTCAAAGGCTAACTGCTGCCTTGGATCTATTTATGCAACAAAGCCCTCAAGACCGGCACTGGCGATTTATCTTGTAATTTTTGAATATGGCTCTATATTAAAGATTGCCTCACGTCGCTTGCGACGGAATTTGATTGCCGCACAGATTGCGGCACCGCCTTCCTTACACGCTTCATGGCTCCGCAGATTGGGATGTGCCCGCCTGCGGGCTTTTACCCGCATCTGAAGAGGCGGCCATGGCAAAGGAAGAACTGATTACACTGGAAGGTCAGATCGACGAGATCTATCCCGACGGGCGCTTTGGCGTGATGCTCGAGAACGACCACAGGATCATTGCCTATACTGCCGGAAAAATGCGGCGGTTTCGCATCAAGTCCGTCGTCGGAGATCACGTCCGCGTGGAAATGACGCCCTACGACCTGTCGAAGGGGCGCATTGTCTATCGCGAGAAGACGCCAGGGCAAGGCCCCGGTGGCCCTCGTGGACGGACCTTCCGACGCTGAAACAAGAAATGAGCGGCTTTAAGCCGGTTCGAGAACGACACGATGACACTCAAGACGGCCGGCACCACCGAGCGCCACCCCAAGCGCCCTCGCGCAAATCCGCGCAGCCGGCTGGCCCGTATTCCGGAAATGCGCTCGCTGCTGAGCGCACCCGACCTTCAGCGGCTCGTTGCCGCGATAGTCGATTGACTACTTTACGAACACCAGCGGGATGGCCCTCGGCCACGTCCGCCAACAGGATCAAGCCCATCGATCTCAACCACGAATACGCCGCGCACCAGCGCGCACTGCTGCAAGCAAGCAGGGCCCGGAATGACGGCGATCGCCGTACGCTCATGCTGAAAGCATCGACCATCGCGTGCGGCATCAGCGCATTCCAGCACAATCTTGGAGCAGCCGCAGCCTGTGCCTGGAGCCAGGCTTGCGTTACCCCGTCCTCCTCCTCCAGGTCGCGAGACGCCTCACGCGCCACGTGATCGAACCCCTTTTGCTCTCGTTGGATTTTCAAACGGGTATCGACGAATTGGTTACGGAACATGGGATGTCAAAATCACCGTTCCCGCAAGACGACGCATTCCTTTCAATTGACGACCAGACGCAACACCCGGCCGGCATGTCGCCGACGGGCAAACCCGTTTCTTGAAAGGAAACGACCATGACTATCGGAACCGTAAAATTCTTCAACGAAGACAAGGGCTATGGCTTCATCCAGCCTGACGACGGCTCAGCCGACAGCTTCGTGCACATCTCGGCTGTTCAGGCCGCCGGGTTTTCGACGCTCAACACGGACCAACGCGTGAACTACGTGGTGGAAGAGGGCCGCAACGGCAAGCAAAGTGCTGTGAACCTCAGCAGCGCCGACTGATTTATCCGCGCCCTCGGCCCGCGTTTGCGCGGCGTCGGGGGCGTCTGTTCACTGACCTGCAAGGACATGCCATGGCTCTGAACTATGCGTTTCTCATTGCCCGTGCCGACGAAGCCTCGCGGGACGCCCAGCTTGCCAAACTCGAGAACGTGCGTGAACGCGCCTTACGAGCGGAGGCGGCATGGCGAGAAATGGCCGCCAGCGCGCTCAAGCTGGAGCGAAACCGCAAGAAGACCCATCAGTCACTTTCCGAAAGCTGACTGGCTAGCCAGCTCCCGACCGGATCCTTGCCGATCGCCCGTCGCAAGGCCGCCGACCAGAATACGTCTGCCCAGATCGAAAGAGGAACCCATGGCTGAAGCGATGCTTACTTTTTGCGAAAGTTCAAATGGAGATACCTGGTCTCTTGGCAAGCGTGACGGCTGCGGTGCACTGCAGGTGCTTCATTGCGCCAATGCATCATCGGGCGGTGCGAAAAACTGGCTCGGGCTGGTCGAATTTCTGGCAACAAACCCGGGCTCGCCGGAACACTCGGCGCTGCTCGAACGGATCGGCGCCATCGTTTCCGATCGTATCGCGGACAAGCCCGGCGGGCCTGCGGAATTGCTCATGCATTTTCGGGATGCAACCGAAGCTGAAGCCATGACGGCACTGTCAGGATCGAAAGTCCGGCTTCCGCTCGGATCGACCAGCGATGCCCTGGAATTTTTCAATTGCATGGTCGATCTCCTGACTGGCCTGCAGCAAGTCGAAGACGAGGCCGATGCCCGGCGCATTCCTGCAGGATTTGGCAGCACGCATTGAAACTGCGTAGCTGGGGCGGCTCCGTCCCGGACCACCTGTGCCAGAACCGCAGTCAGCCTGCGCGCCGCCCACCCGTCACGGGGCGCGGCGATTGTGCAGCACAAAAGCCGTCACGTGGGCGCGCACCGCTTGCGCTCAACCCCGTGCTTGACTCCCCCATGGCCATCGGGCCTTGTCGGAACGGAAAAACGGGAAACGCACGACTTTCCCTTCGATAAGGTGCGCGGCAAGCTTCGAGCGGATGACCATCGCGCCCTCTCCACGGGTGCAGACCAGATGCGTACCGCCTTGCGGTAGCGGCTCGGTGCAACTGATCGACACCTCGTACTTTGCGCAGGCCGCGATCACGTCTTCTTCGGGCAGGGCCAGGTTCATGGCGCGGCTCATGACAGCAAATCGCCTTCGTCAAGCGCCAACGGCAAGGATTGGTCAATGGTCACGAAAAGAGCAGGGTGTAAAGGCATCAAGAGGCTCCACGTCAAAAGCGGGAGCACGACCTGTCTCTCAGTCAGGACTTGCTCGGATACCCTCGGCCTGATGCTGGGGGTATGAGCCGTTCTCCCGATCGTGACAAGCGCTTACTGCCGCCAGGCCTCCTCAAGTGCCATGCACAGCAATTCCGCCCAGTGCCGTTGTCCGGCCTTGTCCGCAACGTGATCCTGACGGATCTCGATTTCGGCATAATCCAGCGTACGACCGAAAGCATGGCGGGGAACGCTGTAGTCCGTCCGGTCCATGAGATAGGGCTGGTTGTCACCGACGCGCAGGCCTGGCTCGCGCGCGAATGCGCCCAATAACCGGCGCGAAAAGCTCTCGTTTCCGCCCGCGTGAAGGATACCGACATCCCAAGGCCGTTCGATCCCGCCGAGAACAGGCGTAAAGCTGTGGAGCGCGACCAGCACGACCCGCTTTCCGGGGCGCCAGCGCCTTGCGACCTCCTCGGCCAGTCTGGCGTGGTAGGGCTCGTGAATTTCGCCGATACGCAGCGTTCGCTCGCGCGAGGAAAGGCTTTGGTTGCCCGGCACTGGCGTCCCGTCGCTGGTTTGCGGAATGGCCTCATGCGACCAGGGATCGCGATTGCAGTCCACCACGAGGCGGGAATAGGCCTGCGACAGGAATACGGTGTCGAGGCGCCTGGAAATGGCACGGCCCAGTTCGGCAACGCCGATGTCGAGCGCGATATGACGGGACAACTCGTCCTTTCCAAGGCCCAGCCACCCGAGCCGGTCAGGTATCGCGGCTCCGGCATGATCCCCGGTCAGGATGAAAGGCGCAGTGCCGAGAGGATTGAAGCATTGAACGGGTTCGGGATCGCCGGGACCAAGCAAGGTCTCAAGGCGTGGTGCAGCCATCAGGACATGGCGCAGACATGCCGCACTTGATCATTCGTCATCTTACGGAATACTCCTACCGACAGCCTGTTGCTCTCGGTGAACATCGAATCATGATGCGCCCGCGCGAGAGCTTTGACCAGCGCCTTGTCAGTGCAAAGCTGGAGATAACGCCCCAGCCGGCGGAGCTGCGCTGGCTGCATGACGTGTTCGGCAATTCGGTGGCGATCGCATCCTTCGGTGCGCTGGCTAGAAACTTGCGGGTCGAGAGTACCGTGCATCTCGATCATGAGCCCATTGCCGGGGCCAGCGTTGACATCGAACCGTACGCCCGGCGCTTTCCCTTTACCTATTCCTCCGAGGACATGCCCGATCTCCTGCGCTCGATCGAACGCGCCTACCTCGATCCCGGGCGGATCATCGACGACTGGGCGCGCACTTTCGTCGGTTTGGACCGGTCCGCCGATACGCTGGGCATGCTGGTGAACATGACGCAGACAATCCGGCGCGATTTCACCTATATTCCTCGCCACGAGAAGGGTACGCAAAGCCCGATCGAAACGCTGCAAAGGCGGCAGGGAACCTGCCGGGACTTTGCGGTGTTGATGATCGAGGCGGTGCGTTCGGTCGGCTTCGCGGCCCGGTTCGTATCCGGATACGTCTATGATCCCGACTGCGGCACGGGCCGCGTGGGCGGGGGCAACACGCACGCTTGGGTTCGCATCTTCCTGCCGGGTTCCGGCTGGGTCGAATTCGACCCGACCAACGGCATCGTCGGGAACAGCGGTCTGATCCGCGTGGCGATCGCGCGCGATCCCTACCAGGCCGTCCCGCTGTCAGGCCTGTGGACCGGCTATCCCGGCAGCAACCTTGGCATGTCGGTAGAGGTCGACATCCGGTTGAGCGGCGCAGCCCCGCCCCCGCACGGCGCCACCAATACCCGCTTCGGGTGAAAGCAAGGAATCCACGATGTTCATTCGAGCCGGCTACGAAATTCACTTCGAAGCGCAGATACCGACCGCCATGCTGGCCCTGCTGAGCGTGCACCCCTCTCGCAACAAGCACCTCACTACCCCGCAGCGCATCCGCACCTGGCCCGAGGTGCCGATCTACGACTATGGGGATGGCTATGGGAACATCTGTTCGCGCTTCACGGCGCCTGCAGGAGGCGTGGCGATGTCCTGCGATTTCGTCATCGAGGACGATGGCCAGCCCGACGTTCGCGCGCCCGACGGCCCGCAGGCCGGCGTCGAAACCTATCCGGACGAAGCGCTGATCTATCTTCTGGGCAGCCGGTACTGCGAAACCGACCTGCTGATGGATGTGGCCTGGAGCAATTTCGGTCACCTGGTGTCAGCCCGAGACCGGGTTGAGGCCATCGTCGCTTTCGTGCACGGCCACCTGTGCTTCGGCTACGAGCATGCCAGATCGAACAAGACGGCATGGCACGGTTACCAGGAGCGCGAGGGAGTGTGTCGGGACTTTGCCCACCTGGCCATAGCCTTGTGTCGCTGCCTCAACATCCCGGCCCGCTATTGCACAGGCTATCTCGGCGACATCCGCGTGCCGGCGGACGACGCACCGATGGACTTCAGTGCATGGTTCGACGTGTTCATCCAGGGCGCCTGGTACACCTATGAC
>Ga0208062_100185_pt1 | contig 8658 bp, 10 predicted proteins | sample DeeseametaMP0261_FD_184217 | JGI IMG/M metagenome (GOLD analysis project Ga0208062, IMG submission 184217) | Marine microbial communities from the Deep Atlantic Ocean - MP0261 (SPAdes) | ecosystem: Environmental > Aquatic > Marine > Oceanic | place: South Atlantic Ocean | collected 2011-01-01 | reverse complement strand
TTCCCACTCTTCGTCCGTAACGCCGATCCGTTCGCCCAAGGCCGCCTCCAAAAGCCAGCCTTGAATCAAGGTCCGAGTCCCCAGTCAAGCTTTGTCCACGAAACCTAGTAAAGCATCAAGGGAGCGCTTCAGATGTAGCACTTTCCTGTCCTTCACGAAGACAAAAATCAAAAAAATATTAACTAATTACCCTTGCTACGCCGAACCTTCTGCCTATCTTGGCTGCGCTTAGCGGGGACGGTGAGGCAGATGGAAATTCCGGGTGAATGCGTCGACGATATCCTAATCAGTTTGTACAATTCCTTGATTTCGTCTGGCACAAAGAACTCCAGCAATCTGGGGGACTCTTTAGAGCATCTTGGTGTGATACTGCGGATATCACAGCCCCGTGCACGGCTCAGCAGATCTTGGATCAGGGGGCGCCCTCTCTTTAGCGCCTTGGGTGAGCTTATCTGGTACTTGTCCGGTTCGGACGATGCCGCGTTCATTGGTCGCTACATTTCCCATTACGTCGCTAACGGCCAACCTTCAGTTGTCAGCGGTGCGTATGGCCCGCGCATCCGAACTCGCTACGGGTTCGATCAATTAGCCTATATCATCAATAAGCTTCGCACAAAGGATGGTAGCCGGCGTACGGTCATTCAGATCTATGAAGCAAATGACCTTCTGATCGACACAGATGTCCCGTGTACCACGACCCTGCAATTTCACCGCCGCGGCAGTTCACTACACATGTCGACAACCATGCGCTCGAATGACGCGTACATCGGACTACCGCACGACATTTTTTGTTTCACGATGATCCAAGAGTTGGTCGCTGCGGAATTAGGCCTGTCAGTCGGAGAATACATCCACATGGTCGGCAGCATGCACCTCTACGAGGATGATATCAAAAACGCTCAAGCCTACATCTCAGAAGGCTATCACAAGACTGCAGAGATGCCCACAATGCCCGCAGGGGATGCCATGCTGAATATGGAGCGCCTGATTTCTGTGGAGCGCCGGATTCGAGAGGGTGAAGCTGTTGATCCTGACAGCGAGTTCGAGGCCGCATACTGGGCAGATCTCGCACGACTAATTCAGACGCATTTCGCATCCGATAAACCGGACCGCATGGACGAGATTCTCGGTTCGTTGAAGGACAGCTTCTACCACACATTCATAGTCGATCGCCGAGGGCGTCGTCCTCCTGGCGCTGCCGTTGCAACAGTGGAAATCTAGGGGAGAACCAAGGAATGAAATGGCCGTTGCGGCAGGCGCGTGTGCAGAAGATCAGTAACGCCCTCGCCAGTCATTCGCAGAACGTCCGGCCTCTGGCGGGCATTGCTGATCCGCGAGCGCGCGGAGCGCTCGCCATGCAGATCATGGCTAGCCTGCGTCGTGACGAGTATTTTCAGATCATCCAGAATCGCGGTCCCATTGCGGCGGATCGAGCCGATCCCAATTCGCCCAGATTCGAAGCTGAGCTGGGCGTTGTTCATTTCCTTCAGAATGGATTGTACGATGAGGCTGCGTGGCTCATCTTCCTCATGGTGGCATTGGCTAAGCCCGGTGACAGCGGTTGGGCTAGGCTGAAGGATATCTACGGCAAGCTAGGTGTGGGACGATGGATGTGGCAGGAAGTTGCAGCAGCACCTAGTGCAGTCGAGGATTGGCTGGCTCAACATTGGAATGCGATTGGCGGCAAATTCGGTAATCATCGCAAATATGCCAGTCTGCGCCCGGATTCCGCCCTGCCTTTGGGGAGGGCGATCACGGAATATGTGACCTGGGTCATTGCGGATGGTGGCCATCAACTTCTCTTCAGCCGCCTCGTTCTTGAAGGCGGTAACGACCCTCACAGCATTTTCGACCGATTCTACAATGCCCTACCGGTCAAAGGTTTCGGGCGGCTCGGTCGCTTCGATTGGGTTGCCATGCTGGCGCGCTACGGCTTCACGCCAGCGGAAGCTGGTTCAGCCTATCTGAAAGGTGCGACAGGCCCCAAGGCTGGCATCAAGCTCCTCTTCGAGAATGATGCGAAAACAAATACTTCTCCTGCCTTGCTTCAGGCTTGGCTGAATGATCTTGACGCAGATCTGGGTGTCGGGATGGAGGTCTTAGAGGACTCAATCTGCAACTGGCAGAAGACTCCTCTCAAGTTCACTCATTTTAAAGGCTAGCCGCACTTTCAATCTGAGCCCAAGTCCAGTGCCTGCGCAGATTACGAAATCTCCCATAGGAGATGAGCTGGCGATGCTCGAGTTGCCCTAGGATCAATCCGGGCGCAACGCCGAGCGAAACCGCGAAGCGACGTATTGTGTCCTCGTCGGCCCTCAGGCTTTCCAGCTCAGGTACACGGATCGCAGGAACGATCATTTCCGCTGCGAAATCATTGGCTTCTCGCTCGCAGGGATCCACTTCCCCGGCCATGTCTTCATCCACAAACGGTGACGCGTCGTGTAGCAGAAGGTGGCCAATTTCATGGAATACCGTGAACCAAAATTGATCGTCAGCTCGGTGACGAAAGCTCACCAGAACCATAGCCTTGTCGTCAGCAACCATTCGACTGGCGCCGCTTGCCCGGCAACCCTTCGGGGCCCTCAAAACGACAAATGCAACACCTGCTTCAGCAAATAATCTCTTTAGAGGCTGCAAAAACCGCTCAGGTTTGCTGATTCGCGACAGGGCTCGAATCTGCGTTAGGCGAGCCTCCAAGGCTGCGGGACTCCACTTCTCCGTGGATGCGATGCTCGCCTCAAGCTCGCCCTGCCGAAGCCAAATTGAGGTAGCCCCTTCATGCTGAAGGTGAGTGTTTGAACTTCGGAAGCGGGCGGCTTTCTGATTATTGCCGTAGCGGGTGCGCCAGGATCCGACCGTGCTGACGCCAAAGAAAGCCAGTCGCTTCTCAAGTTCGACCTTACGAGCTTGTGCTGCCAGTTTGCCTCTTGGCTTTGGCCCAGGAAGCGACACTTCCTTTAGCCAAAAATCTAGGTCATCCTCGGAGACGGCGTTGACCGCCTTCGCCAGCGCAATTTCATAGTTGCATTGGCGATCCATCCAGAATCGGACGGATCCTCCCAGCGATTTGGAAATAACTTGCGCAGCTTCAGCGCCGATGGGATTCGTACCGGCAATGATTCCGCGAAACTCGTCCATCCCGCCATCTAACTGATCTGCAAGCATTTCAGCTGTCACGGAACGGCGTCGCATGGCGGACAGGACACTCTCGCCCGGACGCGAAAACCAGTCCTTTTCCGCTGTAAAAGCGATGGTTTCTAGCACTTTGTGATACCAATCAGCATGTGCTGTACCGAACCCCAATCAATCTCGCCACCTGGTTTATGCGTTGGCTTTTTACCTACGACAGTGAGTGTCGCCCGATAGTCTGAACCAATCGCAAAGGAAAGGGAATCCCCTTCGCCAACTTCTTCGCCGCGAAAATCGATCAACTCAGCCGCGTTCGGCATGGACTCTGCTTCCGCCAAAAAGGTCATCAGATCGGAAGCGGATTGCGCGCCCATCTCGTCCTGCGCGGCTTCAATGCTTGCGCAAATCTGCTTCCATTCGGCCGAGATGAAGGAGATGGTCAACATCGTCAATTAGCCGTGGCAATGCCGCCATGTCGCGCAGGAAGAGGGCTACTGTTCACGAAGGTCACTGCGGAAGCGGCGATCCGTGAGGTTTGGAAGCTTGCTTCGCGCGGATCACTTCGATGCGATCCCAGTTCCGCTTCAGCTCAGACTCTCCGGCAGCTTCCATATCGAGTTCCAACGCGCCGCATAAGCCTGCAAGTGTTACCATAACACCGCCAACTTCCATCTCGGACTTCCCTTCCGGGCGACCATATACATAGTCGACCAGTGCAAGCACCTCGTCGCGCGAGCAGCCATTCGCCTGCGCCAGTTCGAGTGCCTCTTCTAGGAAGCGGTGCGTCCGCTCATTCCGGTCCATGCTTGCTGAAGGCGGAAAGCATGCCGCTATCCACTCGCAAACTCGGCTTTGAAATGAAGAAAAAGACAAGGGACGCTCCAGATATTTCCGATATATATTCAGTGACCAGAATTTGTCGAGGTTTGATAATTCAATGTGAAAACGACGTAGGTAAGCCTTTGAAAGGTCGCCTGCTATAAGTCGACGTCTTTCCGGCTCCAATCCTGCCTGAATCCTTGCTCAATTAACCATGCCGGAACATGCGCCGCTGGTGCGAACCCGTTGTTCGGATCGGCTAGAGAGTGCAGGCGTCGAAGTTTATCGGGTCTGCCCTGGATGATCGCCGCTATCGCCACAGTCTGATACCGATCGCAGGCGATGGCGCCAAAACCCAGTGCAAGCGTCCTAGCCGCTACGTCAATATCGTAATGGGGCCATGATACGCGCATCGTCAGCGGATTCTGAAACCACCGCCGCTGGAGGCCGATACGGGCTGCCATTGCATGAAGTTCAGCGAGGTCGGGGGAAAACATGTGGCACATCCGCCGACCGCGCATTGTATGGATGGCACTATCTACATAAACACTCATGTCAGTCTCAGCGTTAGCACGGCGTTCAGCGTACATCTAGGCTAGCATCCGGGGGCTCACCTTTTCGCGCAGGGATGTCCGAAAATTGAGCAGGCATGTCTCGAAATGAACACGCACGGGCGATCGAGACGGAAAACCTGACTTTCCGCAGTTGGGAATGCGAAATCGGCGCGTGAACGACCGAGAAGGGTCGAGCGGCCTCGTCAGGTTTCCGGTGAATTCTTGACGAAATCGCAAGCTCACTGCTCTATGTGATGTCCGATAAACCTCAACGCCTTTAGGGTTCGCCCGTTCACTGGCGGACGATTAGGCGTCATCCAGCCTACCAGTTCCATCACACAATTTTCGCCAAACCGTCCCAGTTTCCATCTTTCGTCGAAGATGCAATCATAGGCCCGTTCAAGCATCAGACCGTCTCCGTGGATCAGATAGATGAGCGTGTTCTGAATTTCCGAAAGGGTATTTCGCCGCCCGAAATCGGCCTTCAGACCAGGCAGGCCGCCCGACACAAAGCGCAGCATGTCATAGAAGGCATGACAGCTGCACAGGGTGTCAAAGATTTGATCATAGTCCATGGATTGAATGGACTGAATCGATGAAAGGCCATCGCGCAGACGCGCAATGTTACCGAACTCCTCCTCCGCATAGTACATATCGCCCGCCTTGGTGTCGCCGACCTCGACCCAGTTTCGGAGATAGGACAATGTTCGTTCGCGGCGTCCAGTCCGGTCGGCGAGCGCTGACTCTTTCCAGGCGTCGCCGGGGGCGTGGAGTAGCCGGGTCCAACCAAGAAATCGATTGAGCTCGATTTCAATATCACCATCGGCAAACTCGGCTCTCCTGAGCCCGCTTTCCGACATGATGGCCCTGACTTCTTGGAAGGCGGGGACGACCTGCTCGTCATATTTGCGGCGCAGTTGCTCAAGGAAAGACCGACGTTTGGACATCACCTCGCTTCCCGCCATAGCGCTGGGTGGATCGACCTTGCCGACGAGCTTCGTCAGATGCTGTTCAAATTCGGCTTCCTCCCGAGGATTGCCGATGTGTCTGAAGGCGGTCTGATAGGCCGCGAGAATTTCATCGGTCATCGCACCGGCTTTTTCCCAGTACAGCTCGAACATGCTTGGCAACTCATCGAATGCGACATCCCGGTCCTTCCGAACAACGATGGAAATCTCGCGATTGGACATCAGGCCAGCCGCTGTCAGGTTGGCGCTCCCGACGAGAGCCTGATCATCAACGATATAGAGCTTGGCATGGAATTCACGGCTGGTGAAATAGCGGAGCGTGACGAGGGGATCGGCCAGCGCCTTTGCGATGACCGCGGGCGTGGTGACAGAGCACAGGCGCACGATCAGCTTCACCTCGCATCCACGTCTAGTTAGGCGCTCGATGGGGTCATAGGTTGAGAAAAACGGGCTTGCCAGCAGTGCGGATTTTGCTCCCGCTGCCGTCAGCTCAAAGAAATCGATCGTGTAGCCGCTAGATTTCGAGTTTCCGTAGGCATCTCTCAATTTGAGCATATCGCTCTTATTCCTTCCATGTCCGGCCAGAAGAATTCTCTGGTCCATTCATTTCGAGATCGCAATACGGCTGGATGGCAACTTTCTGATCAGCAGCTTTGCGACATAGGCCAGCACAGCCAGCCTGCTTGGCATTTCGTTGTCGGGACCTGCCGGAAAAGCGGAAGGTCTGCACCTTGGAAGCGAAAATGGAGCGGTGAGTGACCGGGAAGGGTCGTCAGCCGCCCTGCCTCTCCACCCAATGAATCAGTCATTCAAGCTGCAGCGCCTGCTTGGCCGAGATCAGTCGTTCGTAGTGCATGACGCAGCCTGCAGCGGCGCCGGTCAGGCGTAGGTCAACCGCTTCATCAACGCGGTGAGAGGCGTTGGGAACGGCGGGCAATGCGAACCCACCGGGCTCACCGCTAGCGGAGATTTCGGCCTGATCGCGCAGGCACTGGTAGTGAGCGCGCAGACCGCAAGACAGGCGGCGTAAGCCCGCGAAACGACATCAGGTGCGACCGACCATGGAAAGGCCCCGGCAGCTTCCGCCGCCGGGGCCTTCCCCGTTCTCGTGCGTGTCTCACCTGCGCAGTTTAGCGCGGCACTCGGTCTGTCGCAAACATTCAATCACACTGGAACTGATCTGCTTGAGGTGAGGTTTAGGATTTGTCGCTGTGTTCTTTACTTTCCGCGAGACTAAGCGATCCGTAGACGCGCCTCCCCTCTGAGGTTTTCCATGCAGTCAGGGCCGCTGCTGTGTCGAAAGGCCCGCCATCTTTAAACGACGAAGCGTAATTCAGACTGCATGTGTTGAGACGGCCTGCCGTGCCATTATGGGGCAAAGATTAGGGTTGCTCGCGCCCTTGCGCCGTGCGCGCACTCCAAGCGCGACCCGCAGGGCTTTTGACGATTTGTCATCGCCCTTTGCACTGCACAGCGCCCGTCTAAAGGGAAAAACCAACCTTTCAATGGCTCCGCACAGTCAATGGTGTTTTAAAGCTTCGCCCATTGCTGTGAGTGCGAAAAGGGATTGCAGAATTTTAATTTGGCGTGAAATAAGAAGTTGAGAACAGTTCTCACGTTAGGTGATTCCGTTGCCCCTCATCCCCACCATTGCCTGCGTTTTCGGACGCCACAGCCCAGTTCGCCACAAAGTGGTCTGGGATGGTTTGAAATACACGAGCACGTGCAAGCATTGCGATGCCCCGATCCAACGTGTCAGTAAGGGGAAGTGGCGTAAAGGCGACTCAGCCTGACGTTTCGAACGTGGCCATCAATTCGAACAGGTGCAATTCGTGACTGACGATCCTCAGTGGCACTACGATATGCTCTGCGAGCTCGATGGGGTGGAAACTGTCCGCGAGCGACTGGTCGAGGGAGACTATCCGCGCCGAGAACTTCCCTACCGGAAGGCATGGCTACGGAGGAAGGATCAAGAAGCCATCGCGCAACGGCGAGTCGATGATCGCCTGCGGATGCAGTATGCCGAGCGTATATCGCAAAATGCTCTACTGATCAGTTTGGTGGCCGCCGCCGCTGCCATCTTCTCAGCCGTGGCAGCGCTCACGATGGCGCTCATGATGATCCGGTGAGGTGAGGGCGCGGGCACCGTACGCCTCTGTAACGGTGCCCGCAGGCGCGCTATTTGGCCCTGATCTTCCATAGGTCAAGGGCGAGATGCTCGCTCAATCTGGGCAATCAAGATCGGCCCCCTGGTCGACGTAGAAGCGGCACAGCCGGGCGCCCGCAGATGACAGCCTGTCGCCCCATCCTTCGATGGCGGAGTTGTAGCGCGCCGAGGCGTTCGGGTCGGTAAGGATTTCGGGGCCGGGCGTAGGCTTGGCCTCGACCAGCGCCTCGATGTCGGCGCGCGCGGGCATGCCAGCCGGACCGTGGGCACACGCGGTGAGGGCCAGGGCGAGAGCAACCTGTAAGGAAATCTCACAAGTTCGTTTCACCGGCAAAGCTCCTTGTAGGCAGGGCTGTCGGTCAGCTTGGCCTGCTTGAGACGGGCGCAATTCAGCGCCAGCTCCTGTGGGGACAGTGCGGCACGTTGCTCAGGAGCTTTGGCCCCCTCGCTCGCTTCGGCTTTCGCAATGGCGGCTTCGCGCTCCTGTTCGGCAATCAGGTTGTTCACGGCGTCCTGGGCCCGGTCCTCGGCCGAGCGTTCGCGCGCATCGCTAGCCTTGGCTTCGACCTGTGCCTTGTAGTCGTCGACGGCCGCCTGGTCGTCGAGATGATCCAAAACCTTGATGCCGATGATGAGCGCGGCGAAGATGACGATCGAGCCCAGCACGTACCAGACGGCTTCGGGCAGGGCCTTGGCTCGGGCGATGGCGGAATTCAGGGCGGCGCCAAAGGCAACGGTTCCGATCATGGGCGTGGTCCTTCCATTTCAACGTGAACCGGATCGCCGGGCTTACCGGAAGCCTGGTCGCTGAGCTCAATGCCATGCCGGTCAACATCGATCTTCACGCGCCGGCCGAGTGCCCAGCCAAGCGCGGTCATTCCAACCAGCACCTGAATCTCGGCGCAGATAGCGAGCCAGAAAATGAAGCCTGGCTGGTTCCTGAGCTGGTACATGCTTGCGACGATGATCGCTGTGAACGTGATCGCACCGCCCCAGATCGCGAGGAAAGCCCACGCCTTCC
>Ga0208062_100176_pt1 | contig 9003 bp, 12 predicted proteins | sample DeeseametaMP0261_FD_184217 | JGI IMG/M metagenome (GOLD analysis project Ga0208062, IMG submission 184217) | Marine microbial communities from the Deep Atlantic Ocean - MP0261 (SPAdes) | ecosystem: Environmental > Aquatic > Marine > Oceanic | place: South Atlantic Ocean | collected 2011-01-01 | reverse complement strand
TGAGCGAGACGCGGGCGGATGCCGAAGTGCTACGCAAAGGGCTCGACGCTTGGCAGGCGCGCGCCGAGCGCTACCGCGACGACCTGGCAACCGCCATTGCTGAACAGGCACAGGCCGAGCGTGCCGTGCGTGAGTTACAGGCCGAGCTGGCTGAAAGCGGTGACCGCTACCGGGCGCTTCAGCGCCGCATCGAGCAGGCCCCTGAAAGCGATAACGGCCCGGTGGCACCGGTGCTGCGAGATGCCTTGGAGGCGCTGCCATGACCGTCGTCATCCTGCCTTATTGGCAATTCCTGGTGCTGTGCGCCTCGCTAGCTGCCGTGGTCTGGTGGCCCGGCCGCCCGTGCGTGGTGTGGCTGGTGTGTGGCGCGCTGGTGGTGATGACGCTGACCGGTTGCGCGAGTACCCCGGAGCCTGAAGAACCGCCCGAACCCTTGCCCACGGTGGTGCTGTGCGCACTACCGGCGGGCATGACCGAAACGAAGACAGAGCCGGTAACGCCCGGCGGTGATTATACGCAGCGCGAGGTGGCCGCCTACGCCACCGCGCTGCACGAATGGGGCAAGGCAGGCTGGAAGCGAGTCGCCGCGTCACGCGAATGGAGTCAGGACTGTGTGGACAGAGCAGCAATACGAGACGGCGGCCACGCTGAGTGAGCGTGAGCGCGAGGCCGCCTTGGCGCGGCACAGGGAGCAAATGGCCAATGCAGCGCCATCGCCGGATGGCTGCTGTGAAGAGTGCGGCGAGCAGATCCCGCCCGAGCGGCTGGCGGTGTTGCCCAATGCGAGGCGCTGCGTGCCCTGCCAGGCAGATCACGACAAACTTAAAAAACGCTATGCGAGGGGATGATGGTAGAGCCAATCGACTGGACGGCGGCCCGCTTTTTTTTCGACCTGGTGCAGGTGGCGGGCTTGGCGGCGGTGTCCGCCTACGCCTGGTGGGTGAATCGTCACCGCGCCACCGGGCAGGCGATCGACACGATCAACGAGCGCGTGGACGAACTGGAGCGCCGCGTGGACGGCGTTGATCACGACCTGCGCCACCGCCCTGGCAGCAAAGAGCTGCGCGACCTGTGGCGCAAGCTGGATGAGACCAACCAGGGGCTGGTGCGGGCAACCTCCACCAATGAGGCGCTGGCCAAGCAGCTGGGCATGATTCATCAACACCTGTTGGAGCAACGCAAATGAGCTATAAGCGCATTCTGACCGAGGATCGACGCCTGCAGATCCTGCGCCTGCTGGAACAATCGGCAGGGTATAGCGCCAGTGCCCTGCTGTTGGGTAGCGCCCTGGATAGCATGGGCCATGCCGTTAGCCAGGATCGGCTGATGGTCGACCTGGACTGGCTGGCCGAGCAGGATCTGGTCACGGTGACGGACGTGGGTAGCGTGGCGGTGGCCAAGCTGACGGCGCGGGGCGGCGATGCGGCGGCAGGGCGTGCCCGCGTGCGCGGTGTTAAGCGACCGATGCCGGGGGAGTAAGCCATGGCCCGCCGTAGCAGTGTTGCCAAGTTAGACCCGCGCATTCGTGAGAGCGTGGATCGTGCCATTCGTGACGGTCGCGCCACGATTGATCAGATCGTCGAAAAGCTCGACACCATGATGGGCGATGACGCCCCCAGCCGCAGCGCGGTGGGGCGTTACGTCAAGTCGGCCCGCAAGCAAATGGAGCGCTACCGCGAAGCCCAGGAGCTGGCCAAGGTGTGGGTGGGCAAGTTAGAGGAAGACCCGGATGGCGACGTGGGCCGCCTGCTGTCGGAGATGCTGCGCACCGTGGCTTTCCAGCAGCTGGCCAACGCTGGCGATGAAGATGCCGAGATCAGCACCAAGGACATCATGTTTTTGGCGGGGGCGATCAAGGATCTGGCCAGCGCCGATAAGGTAAGCATGGAGCGCGAGCTGCGTATCCGTAGCGAGATGGCCAAGAAGGCAGCGGACAAGGCAACCGAGATCGCCAAGCGCGGCGGCCTGTCTACCGAGATGGTGAACGACCTGCGCCGCGAGCTGCTGGGGATCGCCAAATGAGTAGCGTACCCGTCAAGCTCCCCGCCACCCACGATGCCGACCCGCCGCCGGTACTGCTGGACTACCAGCAGGCGTGGATCGCAGACGACAGCCAGCTGAAGGTTAGCGAGAAATCGCGGCGTACCGGCCTGACCTGGGCGGAGGCGGCGGACGATGTGTTGATCGCCGCTGCCGCCAAAAGCGCCGGTGGCATGAACGTTTATTACATTGGCTATAACCAGGACATGGCCATCGAGTACGTCGAGGCGTGCGGCATGTGGGCGCGGGTGTTCAATCATGCGGCCAGCGCCGTCGAGGAGGGCCTGTGGGAAGACGATGGCGACGACAAGCATATCAAGACGTTCACCATTAAGTTCCCCGACAGTGGCCACCGCGTGGTGGCGCTCTCCAGTCGCCCCGCCAACCTGCGCGGCAAGCAAGGGGTGGTGGTGATTGACGAGGCGGCCTTCCACGACAAGTTGGGCGAGCTGCTGAAGGCGGCGTTGGCGCTGCTGATCTGGGGCGGCAAGGTGCGTGTGATCAGCACCCACAATGGCGAGCGCAACCCGTTTAATGAGCTGATTAGCGATATCCGCGCAGGCAAGCGGGCGGGATCGGTACAGCGCATTAGCTTCAAAGAGGCGATTAAGCAGGGGTTGTATCGCCGCGTGTGCTTGCGCCTGGGTAAAGAGTGGACGGCCAAGGGTGAGCAGGAGTGGATGGAGGGCGTGTACGCCTTTTACGGCGATGCGGCCAGCGAGGAGCTGGACGTGGTGCCCTCGCAGGGTAGCGGTGCCTGGCTGTCGCGTGCGCTGATCGAAGCGCGCATGGTGGACAGTGCGCCGGTGCTGCGCCTGCGGATGGAAGACGAGTTCAAGCACTGGGCCCCACACTTGCGCGAGGCCGAGATCCGCGACTGGTGCGAGCGTGAGCTGGCCCCGCTGCTGTTGAGCCTGCCCGCTGAGTTCTTGGTGAGCGTGGGTGAAGACTTTGGCCGCGTGTCCGACCTGACGGTGATTGTGCCGATGGTGGTGGGCGCTGACTTGACGCGCCGTGTGCCGTTCATGGTGGAGCTGGGCAACATGCCCTTCGAGCAGCAGCGCCAGGTGCTGTTTTACATTTGCGACCGGCTGGCCCGCTTCCATGTGGGCGCGCTGGATGCGCGGGGTAATGGTGCCTACCTGGCAGAGGTGGCCACCCAGCACTATGGGTCGCGCATCCATGAGGTGCAGTTTACCGAGGGGTGGTACCGCGAGCACATGCCGCCGCTCAAGGCGGCCTTTGAGGATGGCGACCTGCTGATCCCTAAAGACGCGCATGTGCTGGATGACCTGCGGGCGCTCAAGCTGGTCAATGGGGTGGCGCGCCTGCCCAAGAGCACCGGCCAGCAGCAGCGCCACGGCGATGCGGCCATCGCCCTGGCCTTGGCGCACTACGCCACCCGCCAGGATGGGGTGGAGATTGATTTTCGTTCGACCGGCGTGCAGCGCACCGGCTATGAGGGCGGGCGCGTGACCCAGGATGTAGGCTGGGGCGCGATCGGCGGCAGCATGGATACAGGGAGCTTTTAATGGCAAGCACTAAGCCCGAAATGCAGGAGGTGGCCACTACGCTGGATGGCCGCGATATGACGCGGGGCTTTGTGTCGCCGTTGCAGCTGTTGCAGCCTAGCGACACGGTGCTGGCTGCCCGTGGCGGCGGCGACCTGCGGCTTTATGAGGAGCTGCTGCGCGACGACCAGGTGCAGGCCACCTGGGCGCAGCGGCAGTTGGCCACCGTGTCTGCCGAGTGGGAGGTGGAGCCCGGCGGCCCGCGCCGCCAGGATAAGGCGGCGGCGGAGTTTCTGCGCGAGCAGCTGCAGGCTATCCGCTTCGACCGTGCCACCAAGGGCATGCTGTACGGCGTGTTCTACGGTTATTCGGTGGCTGAGTGCCTGTGGGGGCGCGATGGCCGCTTTGTGACCCTTGACCAGCTGCGCGTGCGTAACCGCCGCCGCTTTCGCTTCGACGGTGCCGGGCGGCTGCGGCTGCTAACGGCTGACCAGCCCAATGGCGAGCTGCTGCCTGACCGCAAGTTCTGGCACTTTGCCACCGGTGCCGATCACGACGACGAGCCCTATGGCCAGGGGCTTGGGCACTGGCTTTACTGGCCGGTGTTTTTCAAGCGTAACGGGCTGCGGCTGTGGCTGGTGTTCCTGGACAAGTTTGGCCAGCCCACCGCCAAGGGTACGTTTCCCCAGTCCAGTACCGAGGGGCAAAAGCAGAAGCTGCTGCAGGCGTTGCAGGCCGTGCATAGCGACAGCGGTGTGATTGTGCCTGACGGCATGCAGATCGAGCTGATCGAGGCGGCGCGCAGCGGTACCGCTGACTACACCTCGCTGTATGACCGCATGGATCGCGCTATCGCCAAGGTGATTCTGGGGCATACCGGTTCCAGCGAGAGCGCGCCGGGCCGCCTGGGTGGCGAGGACATGGCCAGCGACGTGCGCGACGATATCATCAAGGCCGACGCGGACGTGGTGTGCGAGAGCTTCAACCGCAGCGTGGCCAAGTGGCTGACCGAATGGAACTTCCCCAATGCCGCCACGCCCCGCGTGTGGCGCAAGATGGAGCAGCCGGAAGACCTCAACAAGCTGGCCGAGCGCGACGAGCGCGTGGCGCGGCTGGGGTACCGCCCCAACCTGCACTATGTGCAGGAGCGCTATGGCGACGGCTGGGAAGTGGACAACCGCCCGCCACCGGCAGCGCCGTTGGGCTTTAGTGAGCGTGATGACGCCAGCGCCAAGCGGCGTGGCGACATGATGACCGACCGCCTGGAGCGTGAAGCCGAGCCCGCCTGGGGCGAAATGATGGAGCCGGTGCGCCGCCTGCTGGCGAATGCGGGAAGCCTGGAGGAGGTGCGCGACGGCATGGCGGCGCTGTATGCCGAAATGCCTAGCGAGCAGCTGGCCAAGGTGATGCAGAAAGCCATCGCCGCCGCTGAGCTTTCCGGGCGCGCCGATGTGAGCGAGGGCGAGTAGTGGCTATCGAGTACCGGGATCTGCCGTTTGAGGAGGCGATCGCCTTCTTTCGCAACAAGGTCAACATGCCCAGCGAGCGCTGGACGGACGTGTGGAAGGATGCTCACGACAGCGCCTTTATGGTGGCAGGGGCGGCCAAGGCTGACTTGCTGAACGACCTGCGCGACGCTGTCGACGAGGCGATCAGCAGCGGCACTACCTTGGCCCAGTTCCGTGAGCGCTTCGACGATACCGTGGCGCGCACTGGCTGGGAGTATCGTGGCGGGCGCGGATGGCGCACGCGGGTCATTTACGAAACCAACCTGCGTACCGCCTATGCCGCCGGGCGGCATGCTCAGCTAACCGACCCGGATTTGCTCAAGGTGCGGCCTTACTGGCAGTACCTGCATGGCGGCAGTGCTGACCCCCGTGAGGAGCACCTGCAGTGGGATCGAATGGTGTTGCCTGCCGACGACCCCTGGTGGAATGAGCACTACCCGCCCAATGGCTGGGGGTGTAGCTGCAAGGTGGTGGCCAAAGGGCCGAGCGACCTGGCGCGCATGGGCAAGGATGGCCCGGACACTGCCCCCGCCACCCGTCGCGAGCCGTGGCAAGACACGACCGGGGTGCGCCAGGAAGACGTGCCGGAGGGTGTTGACCCTGGCTTTAACTACCCGCCGGGGCGCAGCGTGGCCGCCCGCACGCGAGAGGCCGTGGAGCGCAAGTACCGCCAGTTACCGGACGTGCTGGCCACGGCTATGATGACCGAGGTGCGCGCCGCGTTGCGCGAGGACCCCGAGGACCTGGACCCAGACCTGGAGTAAGCCATGGCCGGCATCGAGCTGAAACACGAGATCCGCGACGAGCAAGTGGCCGAGATGCTGGGGCGCATGCGCAGCAATATGCAGAACCTGCGCCCGGCGCTGCTGGAGATTGGCGAGCACCTGCAGGGCGCTGTCGAGGAGCGCTTTCGCAGCGAGACCGACCCCGAAGGTAGGCCCTGGGAGCCGCTGAGCGACTTCACCAAGGCCAATAAGCGCAACGACCAGATCCTGACCGAGAGCGGCGGTAGCGGCTTGCGTGGTTCGATCCACTACCGGGCGGGCAAGGATGTGCTGGAGCAAGGCACCAACAAGATCTATGGGGCGATTCACCAGCTGGGCGGCACCGTGAAGGCCAAGGGCGGTGGCGCGCTGGCCATTGGTCGGCCCGGCGGGGCCTTTGCCCTGGTCAAGCAGGTAACGATTCCTGCCCGCCCTTACCTGGGGCTTTCCAGCGAAGATCGCCAGGTGATTGACGAGGTGCTGGCAAGGCATGCCATGCCTGCCAGCGGCCCTATGTCCTAATTCAAGTGGCTTGCATTTATGAGAGTGTGCGGCTATGGTTTGTTTACGAGGCGTAGCAACCTCTTACAGGCGGACATAACCGCCACCGACAAGGCGGTATTTTTGTGCCCGAAAAACCGGTTTATGCCGGGTGGCCAGTTAATAAAAGACCCTTCGGGGGAATATCTGGGGCTGTCCTGTACAGCTGCTAACCGCCCGGCACCCTACTTAGCGCCTGAAACTTAGCAAATTACAGGAGTCTGACATGACTACTTCTTCGCGCAACAACGTCATTCCCTTCCCCAAGCCGCAGCGCGCAGGCGATGAGAGCAATCTTGCCCGCGAGATCGCCGATATTTTTGACAGCGCCAAGCCTGAACCCAAAGGTATTTCCAGTGGAGACGAGCGGCTTATTGCCCGCCTGGAGTCATTGGCTAGCCGTCTTGAGCGCATAGTGCACTCAGCTAACGCATAAAGGAGGGGATATGAAAAGCACACTGATAGCTCTCAATGCTGACATGCTGACGGATGAGCAGCGCAGGGCCTTTACGGATAATTTCACTAGCATGCTCTATAGCGGCAAGGGTAGCACGAGCACCTTCTCTCGACAGGTGGGTGTGAGTGAGGCCGATGCTTTGCGTGTGTTCTTGGGGATTCCTACGGCTTCGTTAGGCTGGCAGCAGCGGCGTATATTTGAGGCAATGTATGCTTACACGCTAGATTTGCCGGTCATGCCCCGGCCTGAGCTATGGACTAGCGAACCTACCTGGACGCCGATGAATCCCTATCGAAATACCGAGCGCCCGCTGGGTGAATGCGAGTTTGATCTGGAGTTTATGAAAACCTTCGGTATTCGCCGTGGTGTTTGGGAGAAGGAGATACTGATGGCAGACCTTGGCGCGCTGGCGTCAAAAATGGTTCATGGTGGTGACTTGTCGGCTACCAATTTGCGGCTGTATATGGCGCTGGCCATGTTCGGTTTCCGCGACCCATCTCAATTTTTCGTTTAACCTCCCTGCACGCTTCGCCGTTAAACGGGTTTTAAACAACGTGGAGCGTTTTTAGCCGTAAAGGTGGCGCATGATGCGGGTTTTACGGCTTCGCCGCTCACAGGGCAAAATAGAAAGCCCTGTGAGCCCGGCAAAAAAATAGACGCCACTCCCTCCTTTATGCACACTTACTCCCCTCTCCCCTGATCCCCTGCTGCACTCTGGGCTTTCCGCTGAAGCCCTTCGCCTTACCGCACACCCCCCTTGCTTCCGATACTGGCCCCCACGAACACGGGAGGCCGCTATGCAGCGCATCGAAATTTTCAAGCCGGGCAAGCATACCGATATGTCTGGCGAGACCATCGGCTTTACCGAGCAGCAGCTGCGCGATAGCGCCGCCGCCTACGATCCGGCGTTGCATGAAGCGCCTATCGTGGTGGGGCATCCGCGCCACGACCACCCCGCCTATGGCTGGGTCAAGTCGCTGTCGTTTGCCGACACCCTAGAGGCTACCCCTGACCAGGTGGAGCCGCAGTTTGCCGAAATGGTGGCGGCTGGCCGCTTCAAGAAAGTGTCTGCCAGCTTCTACCGCCCCGATTCCCCCGCTAACCCTAAGCCCGGCGTTTACTACCTGCGCCATGTGGGCTTTTTGGGTGCCCAGCCGCCCGCCATCAAGGGCCTTAAACAGATCGAGTTTAGCGAGCCTGAGCGCGACGTTGTCGAGCTTGAGTTTGGCGAGATCCGTGGCGGCATCCTGCAGCGCCTGTTTCGCGCCCTGCGTGAAAAGCTGATTGCCGAGGGCGGTGTGGAAGCTGCCGACAAGGTACTGCCGGATTGGGAAATTGAAGCGCTTGAAGACCGTTCCGAGTCGTCCGCCTACAGCGAGACGCCCCGGCCAACCCCGCCCCACCCAACCACCCCGGAGGTGACCGACGTGGACAAGCAAGAACTGGAGCGCCGCGAGCAAGAGGCCGAGGCCCGCGAGGCGCGCATTAAACAGCAGGAAGCCGATTTTGCCGAGCGCGAGCAGAAGTATCGCGCCGAGGCGAGCGCCTCCCTGGTCGACGACCTGGTGACACAAGGGCGCGTGCTGCCCAAGCACCGCGACGGCCTGGTGGCGTTTATGGCCAGCCAGGACGCCGAGGGCGCGCTGGAATTTGGCGAAGGCAAGGACGCCACCAAAACGACCGGGCGCGACTTCCTGGAGACGTTCCTGAAAGAGCTGCCGGTGGCGGTGGATTACAGCGAGCGCGCCGCTGGTGGTGGTGACGCTGACGACGCGGGCCAGTACCACACCCCGGATGGCTACCAGGTCAACCCGGAAAAGGCGCGCCTGCACTCGCAAGCGCTGGCCTACCAAGAGAAGCACGAGTGTGACTACGTCACGGCAGTCAATGCCGTGCAGCGCGGAGGTGGCAAAGCATGAGCCAGAAGATTCCTGTTCTAACGCTGACGGCGGTGGCTGTCGGCACGGTGGCCGCCCATCGCTTCGTCGGCTTTGACGGTGCCCAGCTGGATGCCGCCGGAGCGGAAGCCTTTGGTGTCGCCAACTTCTCTGCCGTGGATGGCGACGACCTGAGCCTGGATGTGATGGGCACCACGGTGGTGGAGACCGGCGGCGCAGTGGCCGTAGGCGATGACGTGGTGTCTGACGCCAACGCCATGGCGATCACCAACCCGGAGGTGGGTG
>Ga0208062_100174_pt1 | contig 9062 bp, 8 predicted proteins | sample DeeseametaMP0261_FD_184217 | JGI IMG/M metagenome (GOLD analysis project Ga0208062, IMG submission 184217) | Marine microbial communities from the Deep Atlantic Ocean - MP0261 (SPAdes) | ecosystem: Environmental > Aquatic > Marine > Oceanic | place: South Atlantic Ocean | collected 2011-01-01 | reverse complement strand
AATGAGCTGACAGGTGATAACTGGATTGAGCAAATCAATCACTTAATTAACACCACCGATGAGTTGCCGCTGGATCAACTTTTCCCTGAATTTGGTTTAAGCTATAGCCTGAAAAATGATAAGTCATTACCGTTAGGTTTAAAGCTTGTAGATAAGCCAGAAGGCGTGTTGGTGCAAAGCGCACGTCGTGATGGTGCTGCTGCTCAAGCTGGCCTTTCTGCCCATGATGTGATCATTGCGATTGATGGTCTCAAAGCAACGGTGAAACTGGTAGAAAAGTATGCCAAGCAAGAAGGTATATATAGCATTTTGGCATTCCGCCGTGATGAGTTGATGAGCTTTAACGTAAAAGCTGCTGGCTCAGAGCTGACTGAAGTTGAATTGAAAGTTGAAGACCAAGCGAAAGCAGAGAAGTGGTTCAAGGCTTAGCCCCCAAGCCACTTTATTTGATTCTGTTGAGATAAAAACCGATGCCTAGACATCGGTTTTTTTATGCGTTTATTTATTGCATTAACTACCACGGTAAGTGGAATAGCCATATGGGCTAATTAATAGCGGAATATGGTAATGATCCAATGAGCCATCAATTACAAATACCACGGGCACTTCAGGAAAGAATGAGCGCTGATTTTTTTGGCGAAACCAATCACCCGTTTTAAAGGTAACTTTGTATACACCTTTTTGTAAGGCCGTATCTTTGGGATATAAATCGTTGATTCGACCTTGGTCATCGGTCGTGCTTGAGCTGATTTCTGTCCATTTATCATTTTGTTGGGCTTCAAGTGTCACTTTGACATTGGCAGAAGGGAGACCATTTTCCAAATTCAGCACATGGACGCTCAATGGGTTTTGAGCAAAACACCAAGAAGAAAAACCAAGTCCAATGATCGGAAGCAGCATTTTTAGCATTGAATTGACCCTTACCGTTGCAGGAAAAAGATTCAGTTTAACCAACCCTATAAAAAACATAGGTTTAAAAATGTAAAAATAGAGGAGTAGGCGTAGAGGGTTTATGTATTAATATTTAAGCTTTGGCATGTTGGGTTGCTTTGCCTGTTTAAATTTAGCGCTGAGAAAAGTCATGCTTATGCATGTAGGGCTACAAGACTATAAAAAGTATTTGAAGACTGTATTATGTGAAAAGTATCTGTTGTTGTGGCTTAAATGAGGTAAATAACACATTTCGCTAAAAAATTTGTTTATTTGCTAAGCAAACGCTAAAGCCTTGTGGAAAGACGTGATTTTGAAAAACGAAGGCTGTAGTGGTATTTTCTGGCGAAATGTCGTTATCACTGGATATTACGTTGACTGTAAAGCCCTGAGGGACGATACTTTCAGGGTTTTATTCAAGCACATCGGTTCGCAGGGGTTGAGCCAAAAGCTCATCACCCTAAAAAACTCAATCTAACGCAAGGGGCTATATATGGCTGGTGGAAAGTCAACCATCATTTACACACTGACCGACGAGGCGCCATTGCTAGCGACTTATTCGCTACTGCCGATCATTGAGACCTTTACTAAACCTGCTGGTGTAGAGATCATTAAAACTGATATCTCTGTTGCCGCACGTGTTCTCGCAGAATTCTCTGAATACCTAAAAGAAGAGCAAAAAGTCCCAGACAATCTTGCAGAACTAGGTCGTCTTACCCAAGATCCAGATACTAATATCATCAAACTCCCGAATATTAGTGCCTCTGTTGCTCAGTTAACAGCATGTATCAAAGAGCTTCAATCAAAAGGCTACGCGATTCCTGACTATCCTGAAAACCCAACTACTGAAGACGAAAAAGCGCTTAAAGCACGCTATGGCAAATGTCTTGGTTCAGCTGTAAACCCTGTATTGCGTGAAGGTAACTCTGACCGTCGTGCACCAGCTGCAGTGAAAAACTATGCGAAAAAACACCCGCACTCTATGAGCGAGTGGAAGCAATGGTCTCAAACTCACGTTTCTCACATGGATGAAGGCGACTTCTACCACGGTGAAAAGTCGATGACTTTAGACCGTGCACGTAATGTGAAAATGGAACTCATCACCAAGTCTGGTGAAACGATTGTTCTGAAGTCAAAAGTTGCACTTCAAGACGGCGAAATCATCGACTCAATGTTCATGAGCAAGAAAGCGCTTTGCGATTTCTATGAAAAAGAACTTGATGATTGTAAAGAAGCGGGCATTTTGTTCTCTTTACACGTGAAAGCAACCATGATGAAAGTTTCACACCCGATCGTTTTCGGTCACTGTGTGAAAATTTACTACAAAGATGCTTTTGAAAAACACGGTAAATTGTTCGATGAGCTAGGCATTAACGTAAACAATGGTATGGCTGGTCTTTATGAGAAGATCGCAACTTTACCGACATCTTTACGTGAAGAAATCATCGAAGACCTACACGCTTGCCAAGAACACCGTCCTGCACTTGCAATGGTTGATTCGGCGAAAGGCATCACAAACTTTCATTCACCAAACGACGTAATTGTAGATGCTTCAATGCCTGCAATGATTCGTGGTGGCGGTAAAATGTGGGGTGCTGACGGCAAACCTTATGACTGTAAAGCAGTAATGCCTGAGTCAACTTTTGCGCGTATCTACCAAGAAATGATCAATTTCTGTAAGTGGAATGGTAACTTCGATCCACGTACGATGGGTACTGTGCCTAACGTTGGTTTGATGGCGCAAAAAGCTGAAGAATACGGTTCGCACGACAAAACTTTCGAAATGTCTGAAGCGGGTGTTGCAAACATCACTGACCTAGAAACTGGCGAAGTGTTGATGACTCAAAATGTTGAGGAAGGCGACATCTGGCGTATGTGTCAGGTGAAAGATGCACCGATTCAAGATTGGGTAAAACTTGCAGTAAACCGTGCACGTAACTCGGGTATGCCAGCAATCTTCTGGTTAGACCCATACCGCCCGCACGAAAATGAAGTGATCAAGAAAGTACAAAAATACTTGAAAGACCACGACACTGATGGTTTAGACATTCAGATCATGTCTCAAGTACGTGCAATGCGTTATACACTTGAACGTGTAGCGCGTGGCCTAGATACGATTTCTGTAACGGGTAACATCCTACGTGACTACCTGACTGACTTGTTCCCAATTATGGAATTGGGTACTTCAGCGAAAATGTTGTCTATCGTTCCGTTAATGGCGGGCGGTGGCATGTACGAAACTGGTGCGGGTGGTTCAGCGCCTAAACACGTACAACAGCTTGTTGAAGAAAACCACTTACGTTGGGATTCTTTAGGTGAGTTCTTGGCGCTTGCTGTTTCTTTAGAAGAGCTAGGTATTAAAGAAGATAACGCTCAGGCGAAACTTCTTGCGAAGACTTTAGACCAAGCGACTGGCAAATTACTTGATAACGACAAGTCTCCATCACGTCGTACAGGCGAGTTAGATAACCGTGGCAGCCACTTCTATTTAGCGAAGTTCTGGGCTGAAGCGCTTACTGCACAAGATGAAGATGCTGAGTTGAAAGCGAAGTTTGCGCCACTTGCGAAAGCACTTGCTGAAAACGAAGACAAGATCATTGCTGAACTTGCTCAAGTTCAAGGTCAAGCTGCTGACATCGGTGGTTACTATGCTGTAGATACAGCTAAAGTAAATGCTGTAATGCGTCCAAGTGAGACTTTGAATGCTGCACTTGAAGCGATCTAAGTCAAAACTAAATCGATAAATTTACCGATGAAGTGAAAAAAGCCGATGCGAATGCATCGGCTTTTTTTAATAAATATATAATTAATGTAAAACCCACTGAGCATGGATTTAAAGAAGAAAAGTAGATGAAAGTTTATAAATATAGATATGGCTCAAAGCGTGATTTAGATTCGTTAGAACAAGATTATTTTTATGCTCCGCATCCATCTAAACTTAACGATCCGTGTGAAAATTTATTTGATGTAGCAGGTATTGAACAAACTTTAGCACAGTTAGCTAGCATGAGTTTTGTTTCTACAAAAATGCTTTCTGAAAGTTTTTTTACTTTATTTACACAAATACAAGAAAATGTGGGTATTTATTCTCTAAGTAAAACAGTTTTAGATGAGCTCCTTTGGGCATATTATGCAAACTCCCATACAGGTTTCTGTATTGAATATGATTTAGAGAAATTAGGTGAATTGACCAAAATTGCAGGCTCTTTTGATGTTTTATATGAGCGTAATATTCCTCAAATTACCTTAGATGACTTGATTAGTGTTCAGAGTGATGTCATTAAAATTTTACAGCTTACATCTGGAACAAAATCAAAAAAATGGCAGCATGAAGATGAAACAAGAATAATCATGGATTATTTTGGTAAAGTTGAATATGACTTTCGGGCAGTAAAAGCAATTTATTTTGGTCTTAGAATGCCAAAAATGAAAGAAGATTTAGATAAGAATAATGAAAGTTTACCTGATTATTTATCTCAAGTGTGTCAAGAGCAAATCATGCAGACTTTAAGGGGCAGAGGCATTAAATATTATCAAATGCTATTAAAGCCAATGTCTTATGAGTTCGAATTTACTGAAGTTAATGATTTGTATAAAGATTATCTCTGTACACGACAAATTTCATAGGACCCTTGTCCTATCAGGCTTTTTCTTTCTTAAAATTGCTAGCACTTTCTTAAATTCTTCTTTTTTTCCAAAACCAATCAAACGTAGAATAGCCATTTGAACATAGTCCAAACCGTAGCGAAATAAACTTACTGAAAGTCGTCCATGCTTCTTTATTTTTATCGCTTTTTTCCGATCATGTTGCCATTCACCTGTTAAATAGCACCAACAGAAACCGATAGCTAGCACTGCTATCAATTTCTTGACTCGTCTAGGGTCTGTTAAACGAGTATTTTCAAGATTGAATCCACGTCCTTTGAGACAACTAAATAACGTTTCGATTTCCCAGCGTAATGCATAATCACGAATAGCAGAAGCATTAAACATAGGAGAAACAACAAGTAAAAGTTCTCCATCTTCTAATCGTAGCGCACTAATATACAGTTTCACTCGACCAACCCAAATACGTCGTTTACGACATTCAGTTTGACCAACTTGAAGATGACGAAATAAATCACTAATTTTATGATTCTTGGCTAAGTGATTGGTCACAATAAAGTTTTTTTAACACGTATACAGAAGTTAATGTCATTTTCAATTAACCATGTAAACCATTTCTCACCGATAAATTCTCTGTCTGCAAACACATTCACAATACGATCTTTACCAAAAATGGAGATAAAGCGTTGAATCAAAGCAATACGCTCTTTTGTATCTGAATTTCCACGTTTATTGAGCAATGTCCAAACAATAGGTATCGCTATTCCACGATAGACGATGGCTAACATCAAGATATTGATATCTCGTTTTCCCCATTTCCAATTAGTTCTATCCAAAGTTAATTGGACTTTATCAAATGAAAATATATTGAAAATTAACTGAGAAATTTGACGATAATCGAAATACTGATCTGCAAAGAAGCGTTGTATACGTCGATAAAATGATTGTGGTAAGCACTTGATGGGTAAGGCTTTAGATGCAGAAGAAAGATTACATGTCTGTTTTACAATTAATGCAAGCATAATCAGTGTAAAACATTTTGCATGTGACTTGTTCCACTTTAGATATTTGTTTAAGATGAGATATAACTCATTGAAATGTGTCATCATATTCGTCTTCAGAAAACAAGTATTATGCCATTATTTCAATGAGTTATCTTTTTTTGTCGTGTACAAAGCATATTGCTATAATTTTTAGAGTCTCGCTACCATTTTGAAAACAAAGCCGCTATAAAAGCGGCTTTATCATATAACATGAATCAGTCTAATTACTCATCGAGCATCAAGTCTGGACTCATTCCTACAGTATTGAAACCTGCATCGACATACATGATTTCACCCGTAATACCATTTGCCCAAGGTGAGCAAAGGAATAATGCGGCATTACCCACATCTTCAATGGTCACATTACGTTTAAGTGGTGAAATTTTTTCGTTGACGTCTAACATTTTACGGAACGATTTAATACCTGATGCAGCCAAAGTACGGATTGGGCCTGCTGAAATCGCATTCACACGAATCCCTTCTGCACCCAAGCTTGAAGCCAAGTAACGTACACCCGCTTCTAGCGAGGCCTTCGCCATACCCATCACGTTGTAGTTTGGCATCACACGCTCAGAACCTTGGTAAGTCAAGGTCAATAAGCAACCTTGACGAACTAAAAGTAATGGCTTCGCAGCACGCGCCATAGCAATAAAGCTATATGCACTGATGTCATGTGCCACTTTAAAACCATCACGATCCGTTACATCGGTAAAGTCACCATCCAAGGTATGCGCAGGCGCAAAACCAATCGAATGTACTACACCGTCTAACCCGTCCCAGTGTTTTGCCAATTCAACAAAAGTCTGTTCAATTTCAGCGTCGACAGCCACATCACATGGTAGAACAATCGTTGAGCCAAATTGTGCTGCAAATTCATCTACACGTTTTTTCAGTTTTTCATTTGGATAAGTAAATGCAAGTTCCGCGCCTTCACGGTGAAGCGCTTGAGCAATACCAAATGCAATTGATAATTTACTTGCAATACCTGCTACTAAAAAACGCTTTCCAGCCAATAGTCCTTGTGCCATGTGACTCTCACTCAAAATAATTTATCTGCATAATGCCAAGTTTAAGTTGAAACCGAAATTGCATAATGCGCCTTTTTTTCAATTCATCAACATTCAATAACAAATACGCCCCAATGAAGGGGCGTATTTGTTAAAACTAAGGAGATTAGTCGTCGCCACGCAACATGCTGAGTAGACGTAGGAATGAATAGTACATCCACACCAAAGTTGCTAGTAGCGCAATACCACACAGCCACTCCATCGCTTTCGGAGCGTGTTGTGCCGCAGCACTTTCAATCAAATCAAAATCTAGAATTAAGTTCAGTGATGCAATCACTGCAACAAAAGCGGCAAAACCTAGACCTAATAAGTTGTTTTCAAATAAAAATGGAATACTTGAACCAAAAGCCAAACGCATGACCATCTGCACCACAAACACAATCGCGATGGCAATTGATGCCGACATCACTACAGATTTGAATTTTTCAGTGGCACGAATAATTTGAAAACGATACAAACCAAACATTACTAAAGTGGTGACAAAAGTTGCCAACAACGCTTGTAAAGGTACACCCGGATATTTCAATTGGAAAATAACCGACACCCCACCTAAAAAAGCACCTTCAAACAAGGCATATGGAATGGCAAGGGTACGTGCGGTATTTGGTTTAAAAGTTGCAATCAGGCCTAAAATCAGACCACCAATTGCCCCGACTAAGGTTGCAGCATAGGCCAGCGAAATATTTAAGGTCATGAAACAGTAGAAAAACAGCGCCATACCGACCACAGCCGCAATCACTGTAAGTAATACAGACTTTTGAATGGCACCTTGCACAGTCATCGGTTGACTATAGTCCGCATGTGTTTCCACGCGGTTCAAAATAGGGTTATTACTTTGCATAACTCAACTCTTTGTTATAATTTAATTAATTTACTTTATCATAAAGCGTGTTTTAAACTTGTATAGCAAAAAAGTGTTTCTTTTTTCTACACAAATACCCTCAGCTCTATTCTATTCGATTTCAATAAAAAAGAGGCTAACGCCTCTTTCTTTACTACTTATTTATTCATAATAAAAAAGTATTCACGATAATACTTCAGTTCCGCAATCGAATCACGAATGTCATCCATCGCTAAGTGTGAAGCATTCTTTTTCAAGCCACTCATAATTTCTGGACGCCAGCGTTTAGCCAACTCTTTTACCGAAGACACGTCTAAATTACGGTAGTGGAAATATTGTTCCATTTCAGGCATTAAACGGTGTAAAAAACGGCGGTCTTGGCAGATTGAATTGCCACACATTGGTGAGCTTTTTGGATTGACCCATTTCTTTAGAAATTCTAAAGTTTGCTGCTCTGCATCTTGCGCAGTCAATTTACTACGACGTACACGTTCAATTAAGCCAGATTGACCATGTTGGCGGGTGTTCCACTCATCCATTGCATTCAGCACACGGTCTGGCTGATGTACAGCAAGCACAGGCCCTTCAGCTAAAATATTTAAGTTATCATCCGTCACAATTGTAGCAACTTCAATAATTTGGTCATTATCAGTATCGAGACCTGTCATTTCAAGGTCAATCCAAATCAAACGCGTATCAGCGGTGCTGCTCATAAATGTGCAATCTTATTCGGCTTAAAAACGATGATAGTAGCAAATTAATTGCTTCGATGCTGTAACTGATACCCTGCTTCGTGCTATTTTTGCCATCTTGAATTCATGGTTTTTTAGGATATGAATGGCTTTAATTCGTAAACGTCGTTTAACTGAACAGCAACAACGTCGCATTCAGAAACAACAGCAAACACGTCAAGAAGATATCGACACTTCAAATGATTTAGAAGGCTTGGTGGTACAACACTACGGCCGTCAGCTTGAAGTGCAAGCCCTTACGACTCCAGATCCACATCCCATCAAACCGACGGTACAAGCAGGCGAACCTGAACCGTTTTGGAAACCGATTGAACTCGGCAGCATTTGGCGCTGTCATACACGCACCAACCTCGAACTACTGGTCACAGGTGATCGTGTCAAATGGCAAGCCGACCCAAATACAGGGCTCGGGATCATCAATGCCATACAGCCACGTCAGTCACTACTGACTCGTCCAGACCGTTATCATAAAGTAAAACCTGTCGCTGCCAATATCAGTCTGATTGTGATTGTATTTGCGCCACTGCCTGAGCCAGCACCAGGTCTGATTGACCGTTATTTGGTGGCCTGTGCCGATGCCAACATTCCAGCACTTTTGGTACTGAACAAAACCGATTTGCTCAAAGACAATGACCCGATTTTAGCGTTGATTGCAGAATATCAAGCCTTAGGCTATGAAGTGATGCAAACACAAGCCGATGGTGACTTAACAGCACTGACTCAGCGTTTAAAAAATGAAACTGTGGCTTTTGTTGGCCAATCTGGCGTTGGTAAAAGTACTCTAATTAATGCCATCGTGCCTGACGCTGCACAAAAAACCAAT
>Ga0208062_100165_pt1 | contig 9354 bp, 9 predicted proteins | sample DeeseametaMP0261_FD_184217 | JGI IMG/M metagenome (GOLD analysis project Ga0208062, IMG submission 184217) | Marine microbial communities from the Deep Atlantic Ocean - MP0261 (SPAdes) | ecosystem: Environmental > Aquatic > Marine > Oceanic | place: South Atlantic Ocean | collected 2011-01-01 | reverse complement strand
CGTAAATTTGCTGCTTCTAAACGATTGGTATAGCGAATGGAAAGATATTGCACACCTCTGTCGGAATGATGAATCACATTCTTTGGCATGCCTCGATCGTGCAATGCTTGCTCAAGTGCATCGAGTACCATATCTGTATTCATCCGTGTAGATACTTTCCATCCAACAATTGCTCGTGAGAACACATCAATAATAAAGGCGGTATAGACCCAGCCTGAATTTGTTTGAATATAGGTAAAGTCAGCAACCCACAAGTGATTAGGCTGATCAGCTCTAAAATTCCGTTTCACCAAGTCAGGTGCTCGTTTTTGGTCATCTCGGCTACGGGTGGTTTGTTTGTTCTTACCTCGCCAAACACCTTGTATACCTAGCTTTTTCATTAATCGAGCAACAGTACAGCGTGCAATAATATAGCCTTCACGTTTCAGTTTTTGCCAGACTTTACGTACACCATATCGACCTGAACTTTCCTTCCAAATTCGTTTAATCTCCTCAGCATGATGCAAGTCATGTAAATCTCGCTTTGCTCGATGTTCCCTTGCGAAGCAATGCTTCTCATCGCAGAGATCTAGAGTCCGGTAATAGGTTGAAGCTGCGATCGGTAAAATTCTACAAATCGCATCAACACCATATAAGTCTTTATTGTTATGGATGAAATCCACCATTATTTGTGTGGGCGGTCGAGCTCCGCCTGGGCGAAAAAAGCGGCTGCTTTACGTAGAATTTCATTGGCACGCTTTAATTCTTTAATTTCACGTTCCATTTGCTTCATTTTTTCTTGATCAGATATCTGTTGTACTTTAATAGGATTTTGCTGATCTAAATGCTTTTGATGCCAGGCACGAAGTGTTTCAGGAGCACAACCAATCTTAGGCGCAATTGCTGTGATTGCAGCCCAATTCGATGGATAATCTTTTTCAGATTCAATCAATAATTGAACCGCTCTTTCTCTGATTTCAGGGGTATATTTTAATTTTGTCATCGGAATAGTCTCTCAGAATATTGAGTCTCCGACAAACCCGGTACGGTTCAGTTTAGCAGATGTACAACTTGCGACACTAAACTGGGTATATTGGTTCAATAAAAAGCGTGTACACAGTGCACTGGGTTATGTATCGCCTTTTGAGTTTGAAGCAATGTACTATGATAAGATTAACCCGTTAGGTCAGGTGGCCTAACTTAAATAAAAAAGTCTCCGACAAACCCGGTACGGTTCAAAGTGACATATTCTCAAATACGGGTATCGGTTTATTTTGTTTAACGATAAAATTAACAACATAACCTTGATCTGTCTTCGTAAGTGTGTGGTTAGGAATGTAAGGATTAGTTTTCATGTTCTACTTTAATGGATGAATAATTTGTTCATAGGTCTAATAATTAGCTATCAAAATATGAAGTAAACTGATATCAATCTTATTTTACACCTTATAGTGAAAAGTGTAGCAAGTTGCTACACAGTCATATAACGTCTTTTCCAAATATTTCATTCAAACGTTTTCTATTTTCTTTTACAAAATTTGGATTATTTTTTAGTTTATATTTCATTTCTCGCTTAAATTCACTCATTGAACTGCCAGCTACAGCAAAATCCATTTGGAACATAATATCATTCACTATCACATTTGCTTGAGATTCAGTTAAGCACCCTTCTGTCTTAAACCACTTACTAAACTGTTTATAATTTGGGTCGTTTGCATAGATGTACCAAGACCTTACAGTCATATCGAACTTCGCACCTAATTCTTTAACAAGCGCATTATCATCAAAATTGACGTCTAAATAGATTTGAGTCTTATCATTAGTATTAGATGCAATGACTTCAGTGGCGTGCCTATTAAGAATTTTAAATCGAACTCCGACAATAGGTCGACCTTTCTTGATGGTATCGTATTGTAATTGAAGACTAGTCCTATCATTAATTTCTTCAATAATTTTGTCTAAAACGTATCGTCTAAAATCAACCCAACGATCATATTTTTTCTCCCCAATATCAATTAATGCTTTGATATTCTCCAGTGAAAGTTCAACCTCATAAGAATCTTGATTAGCATACTTAAATTCATTTTTGATAAAGTATGAATACAAACTCATACTGGTTACGGAGTCCAAAGCAAATAAATCTTTCAATTGATAAGTCGTAAAATTTCCATTTGCTAAACGAGTAAAATATGGCAGTACTTCACTGGTGAAACGTATCTGCAAAGCATTTTTAGCATCATCTTCCCAACGGAGTTCACGAATAATTGGAACTACTGAGTGTACTTTTTTAACTTTACGCTTATTATCATCCACGGGCTCTTCAATTACAAAATGAGCTACTCGTGATGATAATTCTTTATAAATACGATCAATAGCAACATTAATGGAATTCTTTTTGTCTAATCCTAATAATTCACCTAAATCATCTTTATGCAAATAAATATAAGTTTGCTCTGTAATTTCACGATCTTGATTATTCTTCTCACCATAATTTGCAACAGCCATTGCATAAAGTAGAGCTTTATACTCATTAGATGATAATTCAATGGGTCTAATCAGACGGTTACTTGTACTGACTACTCCATTATGTCGAATATTACCAATACAATAAGGTAGATGTTCTAATTCTTCTGGTTCGTTGTGATTACTCATAAGTGGAAAGATTAAAATATTTTCTATATGTTATACACAAAAGTGGAAGAAGATGCAAACCGCTCACTATTTTCACTTTCTTATATTAAGTTTACTCAGTTTATGACCATCAAACACCCTAAGAGTGGAAGAAGTGTCACTATAAAAGTGCAATTTAGATACTATTCAATCTTATGGTGGAATAAATATAGAATTAAACACTTATAAGTGACAATTCTTCCACCTTTGATAGTTCATCCTTGTCGATAAAGCAATTAACTTGAAAGTAGGACTAGCCTATAACATATCTAAAGTGGAATTACTCCATAAATATTCCACCATTCAAGTGACAAACCTTCCACCATTCAGATATTCTTGACTATCAAACATCATGTTATCAATTAAATTTTAAACAAATAGTTTATCCACAGAATCAAAAACATCTAATGACAAGCCTTCCACCTTTATTCTAAGAAAAGCAAACTTATCAACACCATAAACAATTGAATTATAATATTTTAAACTAAAAAATCCACGTTAAAATAAATCATAATGACAAGTCTTCCACCATAGTGACAAGTCTTCCACTTATCAGTGACAGACCTTCCACTCATTAGTGACAAGCCTTCCACTTGTCAGTGACAGACCTTCCACTTATCAATGACAGACCTTCCACTTATTAGTGACATGTCTTCCACTTTAAAAATCATATCTATTTGTTTTTAAACAAATAAAATATGTCTAATTATAATTAACTAATTAACTAATTAATACTAATTAAAATTAGCTAGCTATATTTTTAAAAAAGTTAAATTTTTTTCCACTTCTTTTAAATTTAAAAATATGACAAAGGAACTGTAGCAAGTTGCTACAAATAACTTTATATTAAATGAAATCAAAGTAAATTCCTTAATACAAATATGTCAACTAAAATCATTGCTGTAGCTAATCATAAGGGTGGTTGCGGGAAAACAACTACCGTAGTACATCTTGCTTCAGAACTTGCTGAATTAGGAAATAAAGTCTTAGTCATTGATCTTGATCCACAAGCAAATGCAAGTTTACATATAGGATTAAGACACCCTAGCGAAGTTGAAACTACATCAGCTGAATTACTTATTGGTGATATAAGTCTATTATCGGAAGCATTAGAAGAAGAAACAAAATTTAAGAATGTTTCCTTAATATATGGCTCATTAACTCTTGGTAAAACTGAAGATCAATTGAAAGATGATGTACCAAGACCATCCGAGGAACTTTCAAATAAATTGGAAATTCTAGAAGGATTATATGACTACATTCTTATTGATTGCCCTCCGAGCTTAAAATTACTAACTAGCAATGCTTTAGCTGCTTCGACACATGTTATTGTCCCAATTGAATCTGGTTCACAATACGGTCTCTATGGTGTTACTGATTTAATTAATCATTTAAGTAAAATTAGAAGAGTTAACCCTAAATTAGAACTCTTAGGTGCTTTATTAATTAAACATGATGAGCGTCATAATGTATGTAAATTAATAAAAGATGAAGCTTTTAATCAAGTTGGAGAATTATTGCATACCACAATTCCAATGAGCACTAAGGTTAATCAAGCTGCAATTTTGCAACAACCTTTATTATCTGTTGATAAAAACTCAAAAGTTAGAAAAGCTTTTGAAAATTTAGCACAAGAAATTGTTCAACGTGTCGGATAATATAATTCTGGAAATACTATGGTAAGTAATAAAGAGCTATTGGCTAAACGTCTTCAGCAAAATACTCAAAAGCATCAAAATGCCCAAAAGGAGCATATAAAAGATGTCAAAGAGCTAAGACGTAATGTACAAATTACAGATATTCAAGCTAGTCCGAACCAGCCTCGAAAACTCTTTAATCAACAAGATATTGAAGATTTAGCAGCATCAATTGAGGAAATAGGGCTATTGCAACCAATTGCGGTTCGTAGAATAAATGATAAATATGAGTTGATTGCTGGTGAAAGACGATTGAAAGCTCACCAATTTCTCAATAAGAACACCATTGAAGTAATCATTATTGATGCATCAGATGAAGAAGTTGCTTTATTAACATTAGCTGAAAATTTAAAGCGAGAAGATCTGACAGATTATGAAATATATGTTGGATTAACTTCTTTGGATGAAAAATTAAAAAAAAATAAGCAGAAGTTAGCAAAGTCATTAGGTATGAATCGTGAAGATATGTATAAATATTTATCTTTTGAAAAATTACCTGGAGAGTTGATTGAAGATTTGGAAAAACAGCCGTCATTATTAGCACGGACTGCTGCTACAGCAGTGAAAAAGTTTCTATCAGATCATGAAGAAAACCATGAATATGCTAAAGAAGCATTATTCGAAGCCTGGTCATATCTGCTTAAAAAAGAAGTTGAACAGACAAAATTGGCATCACTAGCTGAAAAAATCTTTAAGTCAAGAGAAACGAAAGATGTTATTCAAACTTCAATTGTACATAAAATTGAATATGATGGGAAAGTTGCTGGTAATATCAAATTTGACCATAATACATTAAAGGTATCTTTAAAAATCGGACAATTTGATGATCTAAATTTACAAGAATTAGAAACGTTCCTAAAACGAATGTTAGAAAAATAAAGTAAAAAATAGTGTAGCAAGTTGCTACACTATTTTTTTGTAATTGGGAAAAATTATATAGTTGTTTAGTCCCAGATTTTAATGGTGCAATATTCTCAGATAAATGGAAGGAAGCACTATGGGACAAGTTCTACACAGCATCGCCACAACGACATAGGCAGTGCGTCGAGCAATACAAAATAGTCAAGAGAGCTTAAGAACGCTAGCCAAGCGTTACGGCATCAATCAAAAGACCGTCGCAAAATGGAAGAAACGTACTTCAGTAGATGATCTTCAACCGGGCCAAAGAATCCTCGCTCAAGCGTGTTATCGCCTGAAGATGAGGCGGCAATTGTTGCTTTTCGAAAACGCACTTTGTTGCCGCTAGACGATTGCCTTTATGCATTGCAGCCCAGTATTCCTTATCTGACACGCTCGTCGTTACACCGCTGCTTGCAGCGGCATGGTATTTCACGACTACCTGAGGTACAAGGTGATCGCCCTGTCAGGAAGCGCTTCAAGAGCTACCCCATTGGTTACTTTCATATCGACATCGCTGAGATGCAAACAGCACAGGGTAAGCTTTATCTCTTCGTTGCCATTGATCGCACTTCCAAGTTTGCGTTCACTGAATTGCATACTAAAGCCAGTAAGATGGCAGCCGCGGAGTTCATGTGCAATCTGGTTAAGGCTGTGCCCTATAGAATCCATACGGTGCTAACAGATAACGGCATCCAGTTCACGAACCGCACCTGTGATCGCTACGCCTCTGAGCACATCTTTGATCGGGTTTGTACTGAATGTGGCATTGAACATCGTCTTACCAAGGTTAAGCATCCATGGACCAATGGACAGGTCGAGAGGATGAACCGAACGATTAAAGAAGCTACTGTCAAACGGTTCCATTACGACGATCACACTCAGCTATGCATTCACCTTGCTGATTTTATTGCTGTATACAACTTCGGCCGCAGACTCAAAACACTCAGGGGCCTGACTCCCTACGAATTCATCTGCAAACAGTGGACAGATGAACCTGAACTTTTTAAAATTGATCCGATCCATCAAATGCCGGGACTAAACACTTAGATGTACAGAAACATTGTTTGATCCGATCTGAACATACACTTAATCACGCTGCATCCAATGACAACTCGGAGTAAAACTTCCGTTGCCCCTCATACATCAAGCATTATTTTATCTTGTTTAAGCCTAATCTGAGGCCATTTTATAAACTTCATTCAAACTCTGGATATACGAAGCTATATTTCCCTGTTTTTATACGTTCTACTATAGCCAAAGGGGGCATAACCACACCTATTTCTGCTTTACGGTTTTCTCCCTCTAGGTTTCCAACATAAGTAAATTTATCATCATTAATGTGCCATACAAACCAATTGTGAGAAATTTTTATTGGTTCTTCCCCTACCATAACACCATAATCATCTGTGTCTCTGAATAATATTGTAGAAGTTCCACCCACATCAGATATGTTTCCAACTTTCTCCCAAAGATTCATTTTTATGCCAAATTTAGTGACGCAATGTGCATAAAAATCGACATCATCACTAACGATATCCAATAATGTAGGAGTTGCATGGATAGGGTATACTTTTTTAAATGCTCTGATCACATCACTATTTAATTGTGTTAAATCAAAAGCAATGAGCTGGAAATATTTTTTCACCTCATTATCCAACTTTACAGAAAAACATCACCAACCTTAGTAACGACTCTAACCATAATTATTTAATTCCAAATTGTTCCCAATGTTTTGAACTGAACAGCTTGGTATACGGACAACAGGACACTAAAACGAATAGATTCTAAAGAATGCATAAAAAGCCGATATCACTAGATAGAGGATTTTGCGAACACTGCTTATTTTTTATTAGACTCTCAACTGAATTACATCACCATAAAAGCGATCAGCCATCGGCACAAATTGTAGATATCGCTTAATTGAAATAAGTTGACGACGTATACTCAAACTCTTCTAAGCGCTTAACATCCATAGGCATACCCAACAAATAGCCTTGTAATTGCTGACAGCCTAAACGCGATAAAATTTCCATTTGCAAAGGACTTTCTACACCTTCTGCCGTCACGACTAAGCCTAAGCGAATCGCTAGATGAACAATACTTTCTAAGATCATTTCATCTTTTGAGCCAACAGTCAGCTCATGAATAAAACCGCGATCAATCTTCAACTCATCTACAGGTAGGTTTTTTAAATATAAAAAGCTAGAATGTCCTGTCCCAAAGTCATCAATCGCCAAACGAATCCCCATTTCACGTAAACGCTGTAAGGTACGAATGCTAGCTTCGATATGGTGCATGGCCGTACTTTCAGTGATTTCAATAATTAAATGATTTGGATTGACTTTGTATTTATCAAAAAGATGCTCAAGATTATTAAATAAATGCTTATGCTCAAACTGCACCGCCGATAAATTCACAGCAATTGGATACAGTTCAATTTTCTCTCGTTCCCAGATTTGCAGTTGTTTACATGCTTGCTCCAAAGCCCAATACCCCATTTGGATGATCAGTCCCGTTTTCTCCGCGCCTTTAATAAACATATTGGGGGTCAGCAAGCCTAAAGTCGGATGCTTCCAGCGAATCAACGCCTCGACTCCACAAATCCGTTGATCTTGGATGGTAAATTTAGGCTGGTAATACAAAACAAACTGTTGTTCTTCTACTGCTTTATATAAGTCATTGATCAGCTTAGTTTGGCTTTTCGCTTCTTGTTGGTCAAAGCTGTAGTTAAAAATAGAATAGGTATTTCGTCCCTGATATTTTGAGGTCAGCATCGCTGCATCGGCATTAATCAATAAATCTTGCAAATTACTACCATGTTCGGGATACATCGCAATACCAATACTCGCAGACACATTGATTTCTTTACCCGCAATCAAAAAGCTATCTTGAATCAACTCCAGCACGTGCTCCGCCATTTGGCACGCTTGCTCAGGAGTGGCCTGCTCCAGCACCATCAGAAACTCATCCCCACCAATTCTGAGAATTTTTTCATTTTTACTTAAGTGACGATGAATTCGTGTGGTCAGTTGAACCAATAATTGATCCCCAACATGATGCCCAAAGACATCATTTACGGCTTTAAAGCGGTCTAAATCGATATATAAAAAGGCAATGCTTTCATTGCGGAAGCGTTGATCTGTAAACAAAAAATGGGCGTATTCCGCCAAATACAATCGATTGGGCAGCTTGGTTAAATTGTCCTGTACAGCCTGATTTGCCAGCTCTTTATTGGCCAGAGAAAGTTGAATATTGCGCTCTTCTAAACGCTGCTCCAGCACCGCAACAACAAATGCTGCCACCAAAATCAAACAGGTAATAAAGATAACAACAAATAAAACGATGCTTTGACCTGCTTCAAGGGTCATGACCAGTTTGTCACTATTGGTTGGATAGAACGAGACTGCAAGCATACCAGTATAATGCATACTTACGATGGTCAAGGCCATCATCCCTGCAACATACCATTGGTACAACAGTTTTTTGCTGACCGCACTTTTATATTTAAAGATCAGCCAAAAGGTTAAACCCGAGCCACTGATGGCAAGTAAAATAGAGAAAACTGTCAGCAAGGGATCGTAAACACTCTGATAGCCCTCAATAATCAGACCCATCATGCCAGTATAATGCATGCCCGAAATACCAAGCCCCATCAATACCGACCCCAAAACCAATCTTAAAAAAGGTAAGGTCTGACGCGTGGTCAACCAAATTGAAAAAACAGATGCAATAAAAGCAATAAAAAAAGAAAGAATTGTCAGTGCAGGGTCAAAATAACTATGCGTCGGCAAATCACAAGCCAACATGCCCACAAAATGCATGGCCCAAATGGCACAGCCTAAGAAAAAACTACTGAGTAAAATGAGCGCTGTTTGAAATTTTTTACGCCAAGCACGAAATAATAAGCGTTCGGTCGACACTGCAAAAAAACACGCCAACAATGCCACAACAATTGAACCTAATACCAAACTAAAATCGTAATGCACATGCATCATATAAAATGTCCGTATTAATTTCTCTAGGACTTACGCATTGACGGATTCAAAAAAGTATTAAAATACTTTATAAAGTATCTGTGATCAGACGAATTAAACATGCTTCTACAGCA
>Ga0208062_100164_pt1 | contig 9357 bp, 19 predicted proteins | sample DeeseametaMP0261_FD_184217 | JGI IMG/M metagenome (GOLD analysis project Ga0208062, IMG submission 184217) | Marine microbial communities from the Deep Atlantic Ocean - MP0261 (SPAdes) | ecosystem: Environmental > Aquatic > Marine > Oceanic | place: South Atlantic Ocean | collected 2011-01-01 | reverse complement strand
TGGGCGAACCTTGTTTAGCTTCTTCCGAAGCGTTATTGGCGTAACTCCCATTATATCAATGGGTTGGGCAAGGTTCGCCTTTTTTTATGAATTTTTCGGGCTATATTCTTGGCACAATTTTCAGATGGCAGGGTGCGAGATGCTGCGGAAGTTGTGTATGGGCGGGTTGATGGTAGCCGGAATGATGGCGGCGCCGGTGGCGTTTTCCCAATCGGTTCACCAAGCTCTGAGTGAGCTGGAATCGATTATGGCCGATGATTCCCGGCGCGAAGCGGCCTATGCGGCGGGCCAGGAGCGCATTCTGTTTTGCGGCTCTTGCCACGGGAAAGACGGCAACAGCAGGCGTGACTACATTCCGAACCTGGCCGACCAGCACCCGCTTTACCTGTTCGAGCAATTCGAGAAGTTCGGCAACGGCGTGCGTGAAGACTACGTGATGAGCAAGCTGGCGCAAACCCTCGCCGTGGAAGAGCGCATCAACATTGCTGTGTACTACTCCCTGCAAGAAGCCAAGCCCCGCACCAGCCCTGCTCCCGATCTGATCGACGCTGGCCGCGCCAAGTTTCAGGCGAAGTGCTCTGCCTGCCATGGCAAAGAGGCCGAAGGCTTCCGCGACATGCCCCGCCTGGCCGGCCAGCCTTCGGAATACATCAAGATCGCGCTTAAACGCTTTAAAGACATGGACCCAGCGGTGCAGAGCTCGCCAATGATTGGCATTGCCGCGCCGTTGACGGCCGGGGATGTTGAGGAGCTGGCGGCGTTTTTGACGACTTTGTGATTTTGGGGTGGGGGTCAGACCCCCGGTACAGACCCCCGGTACATTTGGTGGGGTGGAATGTATCCGGGGTGCTCTTCATAGGCCATCTGGACAAAACCCACGAAAGCAACTAAGGTTAGTCGCAATAAAGGGAACCCTACTGATGTCAAAGCAAGGAAAGCTACTGGCGAAACTACTGAATAAGCAATCGACGTTTACCTGGCAGGAACTAGCAACGCTTCTAAAAAGTCTCGGCTATCGACAAATTGAAGGGCAAGGCAGTCGTGTTAAGTTCGACAACGGAGACCCAAAAGCGCTGATTAACCTTCACAAACCGCATCCAGGCAATGAGCTAAGAGCTTATGCGAGGCGCCAGATAATCGAGAACCTTAAATCCGGAGGGCTGATTCAATGAGCAGCATGCTGAAATATCGAGGCTACTACGGCTCGATTGAAGTGAGCACGGAAGATAACTGCCTGTTTGGAAAATTGCAGTTCATTCGAGCACTGGTTAATTATGAAGGAGAAACAGTCGCAGAGCTTGAGAAAGCCTTTCAGGAGGCGGTTGACGACTATCTGAACACTTGCGAAGACCAGAACATAAAACCTGAAATACCCTGCAAGGGTTCATTTAATGTCCGAGTTGGCCACGATTTACACTTGGCGGCGAGCGTCGCTGCCCGGCGCCAAAGCATCTCTCTGAACGATCTCACTCGCAACGCTCTCAGCGAGTATCTGGAGCACCACCCTTGAAGCCCCACAGTCCGGTACATTTGGTGGGGTGGAATGTACCTGGGATGCAGGTCCGTGTCTGTCCATGATCACCAAATCAGATGCACACCAGGCAGCATGCGCTTGTGTAGGATGCGGATAATTTCAACAACATGGTCGGTGGCAAACCGATAGAATATGATGTGGCTTCCCTGAGGGTACTGCCGGTAGCCTGGACTTATCTCATCGCAGGCCTGCCCCAGGTTTGGATTCTCACCCAGAAGGTGGAAGCATTGATCAAACTGAAGAATATAGTGGTTTCGTTGATCCCGGCCCCATTCACGCTCCGTGTATAGGGCAATAGATTTGAGGTCAGCTTTGGCCTTCCTGGAAAGCTTGAAACCTGGCATCAGCGCTCTTCGTTGTCCAATTCACGAATAAACGAGTCATAGGAGTAGTCTTCGAAACCACTGTCCTCGCCTTCCTTGAGCAGTTTACGAAGTCTAGTCAGGCGTGTTTCAGACTCTTCAAGCAGGCGCAATGCAGCACGAACGACTTCGCTTGTAGAGCTGTATCGGCCATTTTTGAGCTGTTCTGCAATGAACGTATCAAAATGCTGGCCTAGAGTGATGCTGGTGTTTTTCATGGTGCCACCTCGACAGTACCAATAATTGGTATATTTTGGTCCAGGTGGCATAACAATTCAATCCATGGTCAGGCGAGTGCCGGTCAGGCCCGTGCCTGTCCTTGATCAGCCTCAGAACACCGGATTGAGCCTCTGCGCAGGGAATGGCGCCGACGATTTGGGCAGTAACGGCACGACTACTCGTGTGTTCAAGCCACTGAGAAGGTCGGACTGTACATCCAGCAGGTACCCTGCCCCTTCTTCATTTTCAAAAATATCGAAACGGGACATCAGAACTGCCGATGTCGTGCGAGAGGCAAGCCGTTGGCTTCAACATAGGCATTCGAGCTTTCAAGTGCCTTGGCGTTTTCGTTAAGCCACTTATTCTGCCTATGAAGTTTGACTGCTTCCGCAATTCCTGCCTCTGCAGACCGCGAGACATTGATTCCAAGGGATTTTGCCTCTTTAAGAAGAGCACTATCCAGCGACAGATTCGTCGGTTTACGTATGGATTTCGTAGTTTCAGTAGTTCGCATGGCATGCCCCCTCGAACAGTATCTAAATCAGTATATGCGCATGGTTCTTGGGCATCAACAGTGAACAGGCAATGTACCGGGGGTCTGACCCCGCTACACCACCATAGCCCGAAATGTCAGATTTATCCGCGGCGTTTGCAACCCCTTCGTCGCCGGGAGGCTATGCTGCCAGAAGGCCTGGGTAGTGCCTTTCATCACCAGCAAGCTGCCGTGTTCCAGCACTAGCTTTACCTGCTCTTTGCTGTACTTGTGCCGGAATGCAAACCGCCGCGGCGCCCCGAGACTCACCGAAGCAATTGCGCCGTGCTTTTTCAGTTCGGCCTCGTCATCACTGTGCCAGCCCATTGCCTCCTCGCCGTCGTGGTAAAGATTCAGAAGGCAGGAGTTATAGCGCTCACCACTGCACTCCTCGACCAGCGTTTTCAACTCCGCCAGCACCGGAACCCAGGGCAGCGCCTGCTTGGTGGCCCTTGAATAGGTATAGGCAAACGGCTGGTCGCCATACCAGACCACCTTGCGGCGGGTGACTGCCGGGCGGCCGAACATCACCAGCTCGTCATGGGCCCAGGGGATTTCCTCCAGCAAACGCCGGAAGAAATCATCCGCCTGCCCTTGCCCCATCACCGTGCCGTAATAACGGACATCGCCATCGTAAGGCAGCAGGTTTTCTGGCGGGGTGAATTGGTCGAAGAGGTCCATAGTGCCCTCGTTAATTAACAAGTGCCTGTCCATGATCAGCTTACGCTACCTTCTCATGAGAAATCCGGGCTAAGCCGCTATGTTTTCAAGCAGCGTGCGGCTGTATCTCCTTAGCAATCTTAGCTTCTTTGCCCAGCTGAGCCTGGCGCAGCTCAAACTCAGTTTGCAGGTTCAACCAGAACCGCGCACTGGTGCCAAAGTAACGAGCTAGTCGCAGCGCTGTGTCTGCGGAAACGCCCCGGTTCTCACGAACGATCTCGTTCATCCGCGTCGCAGGAACATTCAAAGCCTTCGAGAGCGCATTTACGCTCATCTCCAGCGGCTCCAGATACTCTTCCCGTAGAATCTCTCCAGGGTGAATGGGGCGCATACCATTGCTAATCATTGTGCGACCTCCTCAGTGGTAATCAACAATTTCAACATCTTCCGGACCGTCAGCAGTCCATCGAAAACACATCCGCTGCTCACAAGTGCCTGTCCACGATCGCTGCTCACAAGTGCCTGTCCACGATTGCCAGACGATTGCATGACGCGCACGGAAATCAGCCAGTGCTTTTACAGAGGAATGGCCAGATGAGTCCCATCAGGAAGCTCAATATCCAAACGGACTTTCGCTCCCGCACTCTCCACGTATCGCTTAATAGATGATAGCTTCAAGTCTTTACCGGCCTTTTCCATATTCGCAATCGTAGGCTGGGTCACACCCATGGCCTCCGCCATATCCTTCTGGGTTTTCTGCAATAATGCACGCACCTCGCTGAGACGAATCTCCATAAGTATGCGATCAGCCTTTAGCTGCGCCTGCTTGACAACTTCCGGCTTTTCGTTAGCCAGCAGTGTGTCCAAAGAACTTGCCATATCAGATTCCTCCCTTGAGCATTTCCAAATGGGCGGTAAATTCTCGATCTGCCACTGGAATCATTTCATCATAAAACCGTTTGTCTTTACCTGTCTTCTCACCAGCACAGAGAATTATGCCTGTACGGGCAGGATCGAATGCAGAATTAACAAGTGCCTGTCCACGGAATCTTGCAGTATATTAGCCACCCAATTTATAAGGAATCACGGCCATGCTGAGTGTAAATGAGTACTTCGACGGCAAAGTAAAATCCATCGCCTTCCAGGGCGAGACACTACCTGCCACCGTGGGCGTCATCAGCCCGGGTGAGTATGAGTTCGGTACCAGCCAAAAGGAAGTGATGACGGTTGTCAGTGGCGCGCTGACTGTGCAGCTGCCGGGCAGTGAGAGCTGGGTTCGATACGATGCCGGAAAGGCTTTTGAGGTGGCCGCGAATACCAGTTTTAAGGTGAAGACTGAGTTGGATACGGCTTACTTCTGCACTTACGAGTAAGCTCGCCGGGGGTCTGACCCGCCTACTCTTCTTTCATAATACGAACGACCCGTTCGTCCATGCAGCTACGCACGAATGCATTCATTTCACACTGATCGCCGGACTCGTAAAAGCGGAGCATAAGTTCATTGAACTCGAGTTGGCGTGAAGCCGGGATATTGATGGCAGGATAGCCGTTGCTCAGCAGGTGGCCGTTCATCATAAAACGCCCCATGCGTTTGTTTACATCGTAGAAAAACTGGCAACGGGCCATGGTCAGGAACAGGTGGACAGCCTGATCGTAAACATCATCCATGTGTTGTAGGTCATCGATCATGCGGTCAAAACGTGCTGGAAGTTCGCTGGCAGCAGGCGGCTCGTAATCAGTGCCGGCAATCAGTACGGAGCCACTGCGAAAACAGCCCCACTCCAACGCTTCTTCCCTTGCAGCAACCGCATGCAGAGCCATCGCGCAATCGGCCGATAAACTGAAGATCCTTTCCCGGATCATCTGAAACAGCAGCTTCCAGGCCTCGCCCTGATTAACCGCGATTTGCTGATCGCTCAGCCGGTGCCCACCCACTGTGACACCCTGTAGCAAGGTTTGCACCTCCGGCAACGTGAAGTTGATGCCCTCCAGGCGCACTGCATCGTAAACAAATACCGACACCGCACGTTGTGCAAGCATAAGTGCTTTTTCGGGGTTGGGTGGCATTGACCAGTGGTTGTCTGTGGCGGTGGGCATTGCGGCTCCGGTTGGCGGTGCAACTGTCAGTTGTTTTCAAGACTGCCAATTTACCATACCGGGCGTTAAAAGCTGAGTTTACACTTGCTATGGAGGACACTGGTGCCTGTCCATGATCTTTACCCCAAAGCCAAAGCTCGCAATTGTTGACCCCTAGTAAACTCAAAAGTAAACTCGCCTGATGTACAAACTAACCTACAAAAAGTCAGCCCTGAAAGCCCTGCAAAAAATGCCTAAAACAAAGGCGTTAAAAATGCATCAGGAACTTACAAATATGGCTCAAGCCCCATATACCTATAAAGGCGACTGGAAGCCTATGAGGGGGCAACCATTCTGGAGGCTGAGGCAAGGGAGTTATCGGGCAATATGCCGTATTGATAACGGTGAATTGGTGGTACTGGTGCTGAAGATAGGCACAAGAGGAGACGTTTACAAATGAGTGCTCAAATTATTGAACGAGAAGGCAAACCAGAATATGCCGTGGTGCCCTACAACGAGTATCTCGAGCTGCTGGCACTTGCTGAAGATGCGCAGGATGCTGCAGACGCCAGCGCTGCAATGAAGGAGCTGGCCATCGGCGAGGATGAAACCGTTCCGGGAGACATTGCCGAACGCCTGATAACCGGGAAAGAACACCCGGTGAAGATCTGGCGAGAATACCGCGGGCTGACCCAAGAAGCCCTTGGCAAGGCGGCCGGAGTTGGCAAGTCATACATCAGCCAGATTGAGAACACTGGCAAAACTGCGTCCACCAAAGTTCTGAAAGCCCTGGCCGAGGCGCTTGATGTTGGAATGGACGATTTAGCTTAGTTGACCTGGTCAGGCTAGTGCCTGTCCATGATCATTGTTCATTGTTCCCTGGTACATGCCACAATCCACCAGCATGCGGTGATTGTCGTCGGAAAGCAGATAGCGGGAGCCGGTGACGGTGCCTGTACCACCGAGGAAGCGGAGTTTCATAGGCGCGTAAGTCCTTGTCTGGTTGGCGATAGACAAAGCTTAACGTAATTTTCCGGTGATGGGAGTGCTGTGGAGGGAGGAATTGACCCCGGTCAGTGGTGATCACCGGGGCCTGATGAAGGCTTTAACCCGCAACAACACCGCAGGCCACTCTGGCACCGCCACCCCCAAGAGGCTGGGGTGAATCCGAGTAATTGTCTCCCCCACCGTGAATCACCAGGGCCCGGCCTTTAAAATCGCTCAGCTGCAGCCGCGGCGCAATATTGGTCTGGGCGTTTTCTCCCTCCTGGCCAACGTGCAGCCTCGGCAGGTCGCCAAGATGTCCGGATTTATCGAACGGGCCTTTGTGCTTCCCGGTATTTTCTGGGTCGTAGTGTCCACCGGCGGCCCCTGCAGGCGTTGTTTTTCCGTCTTTTTCTACTGGGCTGCAGTCCGGATTTTCATGAAGGTGAAAGCCGTGAATTCCGGGCGATAGCCCAGTCAGGTCAGACTCAATCAGCACGCCGTGATCGTAAGCGGTGAGTGTAACCGTGCCGATGGAATCCCCGCGACCTTCCACGCCGGCCTCAAACACTTCCACCTCAAGTTTTGGCTCTGCGATTGCCTGTGAAGCCGCCAGAATCAAAGCAGCGGACGTTGTGACAAGGGATAATCCCTGTTTCTTGCTATGCATACTGTTCTCCTTATCCATTACTGTTAAAGAAGATACCGATGCCCCGCATGGTGAGCGCCTGCCAACAAGCGTAGTCTTGATCTCGCTTGTTTTAAACATTTGACGATGCGAACGCCCTGAATTCCGAATTTTTGATCTTTGGCAAGACCACAACCGGGGCAGCAGGGTCAGGCTAGTGCCTGTCCATGATCAATCCAATATGGTAAACAAAGACTCATCAAGACCCAACCCAAAAGTTGGCAGACTACTCAGACGATTGCCTGTCCATGATCAACCCGCATCCAGCAGGTACCCTGCCCCCTCTTCATTTTCAAAAATATCGAAACGGGACATCAGAACTGCCGATGCCGAGCAAGAGGCAAGCCGTTGGTCTCAACATAGGCGTTCGAGCTTTCAAGTGCTTCGACATTTTCGTTAAGCCATTTCTTCTGCTTATGAAGCCTGACTGCTTCCGCAATCCCTGCTTCTGCAGACCGCGAGACATTAATTCCAAGAGATTTTGCCTCTTTGAGAAGAGTGCTATCCAGCGATAGATTCGTTGGTTTACGTATGGATTTCGTAGTTTCAGCAGCTTGCATGGAGTAGCCCTCTCGAGAAATGTTTTACTCAGTATATGCGCATGGTTCATGGGCATCAATTTTGCGGGGGGGGGCAAGCTAGTGCCCAAGCTAGTGCCTGTCCACTGGCCGGGCCGAGGCGCTTGGTGTTGGGATGGACGATTTAGCTTAGTTATAAATACAAAATCTCGATGCCCTTTCTTCTCACAAGGTTCAACAATTTCAGCGATGCTCCGGCAGGCTTTTTCTCACCCGTCTCCCACTTCTGAACGGTTGAAACACTCACGTTAAGAATGGCAGCAAACACAGCCTGACTCATACGGGTCTGGCTGCGAATATTCCGAATTTCTTCCGGCGGGAGCTCTCTACTGTCAGTGCGACACAGCTCTTCGTATTCGCCGAGTCGCCGTTTACCTATTAGCCCAACGGCATGGAGGTCCAATGCTGTTTCTCGAATTTCATTCAACAGCCGGTTGTCTCTGTCAGTGGTTGCCATAAGTAATCTCTTTCAACACTTTGCTTATGTGAGCTTTCTGCAGCTCCTGGTCTGAATACTGCAACAAATCCGCTGCCAACGCCTTTAGCGCTCGCAACTCCCTGGCCGACAGGTCTGAACGTTCGTTCTTGGCAAACCCAAACACAAAGAACCAACGGTCACCCAAGTTGGTGGCAACAAGCGCTCTCGAGCCACCTCTCTTGCCATGACTGTGCGATGCAATCCTTTTCTTAAAAACTCCACCACCAAGATCCGCATCTATCAGACCTTCATTCATTTCCATAACTGCCTGGCGGAGATCATCATCGCTCACTCCGTTTTTCCGCATCCATCGATAAAACGTTTTCGTTCTGAAGATCCTTATCATACGCGAACCATACCACTGAGTGGAACACCGGAACCAATAACATTTATAAGCCAGTTATATCCGGCAACAAGATGCTGTACATATATACAGCTTCAAATTATTGATGCATGATATGAGCATGTCAACAGTCACGGAAGACAAGGACCCCACCATGCCCAAAGCCAGAGCAGAACTGGTCAGCGTTTCAGACACCCCCTTCTACCACGTGATCTCACGCTGCGTGCGCCGCACATTCCTGTGCGGGCAAGACCGTGCCACCGGGCGCTGTTATGAGCACCGGCGGGGCTGGATTGAAGAGCGAATCCGGCTTCTGGCATCTGTGTTCGCGGTGGATGTTTCCGCTTATGCGGTGATGTCGAATCACTACCACCTGGTGGTGAAGCTCAGCCCGGATGACATAGAGCCGTGGAGCATGGATGAGGTGCTGGCGCGCTGGTGCAGCCTTTACAAAGGGCCACCACTGGTACAGCGATATCATCGGGGCGACGAGCTGTGTGCTGCAGAGCTTCGGCGAGTGGAGGAGTACTCGGAAACCTTCCGGCAGCGGTTGGCGGATTTGAGCTGGTTTATGAAATGCCTGAATGAACCAATTGGGTCAGGCTAGTGCCTGTCCATGATCCTTCTCACATGATCCTTCTCTTGTCCATGATCAGTCTCGAGTAGATTATTCCCGCGGAAAATTCCCATGAAACCAGAACCTCGGCAATATACCCTGCCCTACGTCACTGTAGTAAAGCTCTTCATCTTCCCGCATATCCTGATGGTAAACCCAAACACCCTGAGCCCACGCGATCCAGCCTAGTTGCGGTAGGAATGCCTCTCACGAGGCACCCCCCGCACAGATCCGTACGTGCGGTATTACCGCATACGGCTCCTGCCTCGGGTGACGACGGCGAAACC
>Ga0208062_100163_pt1 | contig 9444 bp, 13 predicted proteins | sample DeeseametaMP0261_FD_184217 | JGI IMG/M metagenome (GOLD analysis project Ga0208062, IMG submission 184217) | Marine microbial communities from the Deep Atlantic Ocean - MP0261 (SPAdes) | ecosystem: Environmental > Aquatic > Marine > Oceanic | place: South Atlantic Ocean | collected 2011-01-01 | reverse complement strand
GATCAAGTCGACGGTTTGGTTTCAGGTGCAATACACACCACAGCCAATACTGTACGCCCAGCCTTCCAACTGATTAAAACAGCGCCTGAGTACTCACTGGTCTCTTCCGTGTTCTTTATGCTGTTACCCGATGAAGTCTATGTGTATGGCGACTGTGCGATTAACCCAGACCCAAATGCCGAAGAGCTCGCTGAAATTGCGATTCAATCGGCTGATTCAGCAAAGGCCTTCGGCTTAGACCCACGTATTGCAATGATTTCATACTCTACGGGTACCTCTGGTGCTGGAGCTGAAGTTGAAAAAGTCGCTGAGGCAACACGTATAGCGAAAGAACGCCGTCCTGATCTATTGATTGATGGCCCACTTCAGTACGATGCAGCATCGGTTGAAAGTGTCGGACGCTCGAAAGCACCTGATTCTAAAGTTGCAGGTCGTGCCAATGTGTTTATCTTCCCTGACTTAAACACAGGCAATACGACCTATAAAGCCGTGCAACGCTCTGCCAATGTCGTAAGCGTCGGCCCAATGTTGCAAGGTTTGAACAAACCTGTAAATGACTTGTCTCGTGGTGCTTTGGTGGATGACATCGTGTTTACGATTGCACTCACTGCAATTCAAGCAGAACAGCAAGCAACAGCTTAAAGTAACTTGATGTGATCCAAACCATCCAACTGAGCAGTTGGATGGTTTTTTATTTTATAGCGCTCAACAATATGACCAAAGCTTAACTTCTATATATTTACGAACATAGCCCAAACACAGATAAAACAGTAAGACTTTACTTTTCAGACACTTAAACAATATACTCAAGCGATATAATTAAATTCTAAATCATTGGTCTCATAATGAATAAAAAATTGCTTCCAATTCTAATAGTGACAACATTTTCACTGACAGCATGTAATGAATCTAAGCAGCACCAAACACCGTCAGACTCAACCACAGCATATAAAAACTTAAGTACAGCCAATCCAGCTGACATTAAAGCGGATCTTGATGCCCTAGATCAGATTTCGAATAAAAACTCTCAAGCCATTTTGAACGCACAAGATGCGCTTAAAGCGGCTCGTCAAAATAAAGAAGTCGATACCATCCCCGCCCTGCTAGAACAACTGAAAACCCATTCTCTTACGTTTAATACTGCACTAGATGCAACAAACTTCAAAAGCCAAGAAGGTGCTGCGTTACGTGAGAAATTTAAGCAAGTCCATTTACTTGGTGTGGAACTGGCACAAGAAAATACTAAAAGTCCACCACAGATGCAGCGTATAACAGCACTTGAAGCAGAAATCAGCGTCATACAACAAAGCTCTATCAGTGAAATGAGAGCCTTACAACACATGATTTACCCTCAACTGAATTCAGGGGCATTAAACAACACGCGACAACAGGTAAAATCAGACCCTGAGCTCAATGTTACGGCTCATACTCCACCCCATAGCACCTCACATCTGAGTCAAGATAATGCCGCAGACATCAAACATGACCTCATTGCACTTAGAGCCGTATCTCAAACCGCCAAACAAAAGGCGCAAGATTCTTTTACGGACATGCAGCATGCGATAGACAGCGGTAATAGGAATGCGCTTATGAAGGCTGTTAAACAAACCACTACGCGAATTCATGACCTGAATCAAAAATACGATACTGTGACACTCAAAAGCGCTGAAGCAACAGCAGCTCGTGAAAAGTTGAAAGAAGAAAATAATCTCCAAATCGAAATGGGTAATATCATCTTATCGGACTCACCAGATCGACAGAGGTTTGCTGAGTTGAGTAATAAACATGACAATTCTCAAAAAATGGTTGAGATTGAGATGGAAGCACTTCGGCTTAAAGCCAATACAGCGTCATGATGAGCTCATGCAGATTTGGTTCAAGCTATTGTCAGTAGAAAAACCCTGACAGCTATAGATACGACTATGTCCAGTATAGCCAATGATCACAGCGGTAACGCTGTATACATTTATTTCGCCGAAGTTCTATTCTAGGACTTACGCATTGACGGATTCAAAAAAGTATTAAAATACTTTATAAAGTATCTGTGATCAGACGAATTAAACATGCTTCTACAGCAACTTGTACATTACCCATTTATATGGGCTTTCTCATGACAGAACCGAACTCTATTAGCTGCACACAACTTGCCGAGACTTATAACATCTCGCATGATAGTGTAAATCGCTTTCTAGAACGTGAAGACTACACACCTCACGACCTATATCAAGAAGCAATTCAACATATTGATAATAATAAACTTATAGTCAGTATTGATGATACTGTTTTAGATAAACCATATAGTCAGCATATGGACTTAGTTAGCTATTTTTGGTCAGGAAAACACCACCGATCCGTCAAGGGTATTAATCTCATTACCTTGTATGCGACAGATCAGAAGGGTCAAAATATTCCAATTAATTTCCGAATTTATGACAAATCTGAAAGTAAAACCAAGAATGATTACTTTATGGATATGTTAACTGAAGTACTCAGTTGGGGTGCAAAGATTCAATTCATTACAGGTGATAGTTGGTATTCATCGATTGCAAATCTAAAAACTAATGTGGTTCTAGGATTTTAGACCACGCCTATAAGTGATAATCTACTCCCCAATAAGCATGGGAAATGCTTGTTTTTGGAGTCAACCATGACACGAAGAAAACGTCGTAATCATTCAGCAGAGTTTAAAGTTAAAGTTGCTCTCGCAGCAATTAAAGGCGACCACACACTCGCTGAACTTTCTACTCAATTCGATTTACATCAAAACCAAATCATCGATTGGAAAAATCAACTGCTTGAGCAATCAGTCAATATTTTTTCACGACCAACAGCACAACAAGAACCAGAGATTGACCTCAAAGCTCTACATGCCAAGATAGGACATCAGGCATTGCAAATTGATTTTTTAGAAGGTGCGCTCAGAAAAATAGGGCAGCTGAGCGGCAAAAAATGATCGATAAGACCCATCAACTTTCGGTACGACAACAATCGCAATTGATTCAAATCAATCGCAGTACGTTGTATTACAAGCCCAAAGAGATTTCATCAACTGATTTGAGTTGGATGCGTCTAATCGATGAAATTCATCTCGACTACCCATTTATGGGCAGTCGAATGATACGAGATATGCTACAGCGTCAAGGACATCAAATAGGTCGGCGTAAAGTCCGACGTTTAATGCGCTTGATGGGAATACATGCCTTGTATCCAAAACCCAATACCAGTAAGCCTAATCTTGCACACCGTATTTTCCCATATCTGTTGAAAAACATGGTCATCGATCACTCTAATCAAGTCTGGTGTACAGATATAAGTGTGCCGCAGCAAGCGGCGTAAGAGATGAGGGTATGGCCCCTCGCTATCGGCTTGCAGGAGCAGGTAGCAAACCACCATAAGCGGCTTGGATCAAAAGTCCCGGTCTTGAGCGTTATGGAAAAGGCGTTGTAAAGGCGTCAGGTAAGAATTAGGAAGGCGAACACCAGTGAACTGCCGTTCAAGTGTCGAAAGTACTCAAATGACATCAAAACCGGGGATGGATGTTGCCCCGCGATCAGTTTGGCCGTTACCTGCTTACGGGCCATTCGGTGTCCGGCGTAGAGGCAGCGCGATCCTAATTCAGGCTTTTACGTTGAACTGCGGGAACCTTCGGTTGCGATGTCAAGCGAAAGGTACAAGCTCAAAAGGCAAGGCCGATAATAGCAATGCGTCACCAAGGGGCGGAGCAGCTCGTAGTAGTGTTGAAGTTACTGTAATGGTAATGGAGCGAAGGGGCTGCATTATCCAGGTCTGCGGTCTTGTCAACTGCACAAGCAGGAGGAACAAGGCTTTATGACCAAACCATTTAACATTCCTAAAGCGTTAATTTGGGAGGCATTCAAGAAAGTCAAAGAGAATGGCGGTGCTGCAGGCATCGATCATGAATCTATTGAGCAATTCGAACACCACTTAAAAGGCAACCTGTATAAACTATGGAATCGACTTTGTTCAGGCAGTTATTTTCCACCGCCAGTCAAAGGTGTTCCGATTCCAAAGAAATCAGGTGGGGTACGTATGTTAGGCATTCCAACAGTAGCGGATCGAGTAGCACAAACAGCTGTCAAGCTTATATTGGAGCCACAGATTGATCCTCTATTTTCATCCAAACTCTTATGGATATCGTCCAGGGCGTTCTGCCCATGATGCGATAGCTGTGGTGAGACGACGAAGTTGGGAGTATGACTGGGTTGTGGAATTTGATATCAAAGGTCTATTTGATAACATTGACCATAATCTACTCATGCGTGCACTTAAGAAACACTGCGAAATTCCATGGATTCTTCTCTATGTAGAACGCTGGTTAAAAGCACCTATGCAAAATGTAGATGGTCAAGTTTTAGAAAGGAATCACGGCACACCGCAAGGTGGAGTTATCAGTCCTCTATTGGCTAATTTATTTATGCATTATGCTTTTGACATGTGGATTACCAAGAATCTTGTGAGTGTAAGATTCTGCCGCTATGCGGATGATGGAGTAATTCATTGCCGAAGTTTATCTCAAGCCAAACTTGTTTTACAAAAGATTGGTGCACGATTTCGTGAATGTGGACTCGAATTGCATCCAGATAAGACAAAGATTGTTTATTGCCAAGATGTGAATCGTCGCCAAGCATATCCAGATGTTCAATTTACTTTTCTCGGATACACGTTTAGGCCCCGTAAGGCTGTGGACAAGTATAAAAGAGTTTATGTAAATTTCTCTCCTGCAGTCAGTCGTGATGCACTTAAAACAATGCGACAGACTATTCGGAAATGGCATCTACATCTGATGTGTAATCGCGAATTAAGTGATTTATCTGCAATATTTAATCCAATTCTTCAAGGTTGGCAGCAGTACTATGGTCGATTCCATGGTTCAGCAATGTCAGCGATCTGGCAACACATGAATGCTTATCTTATACGCTGGATGAGGCGTAAGTATAAAAACTTGGCCCGTCATAAAAGACGGGCTAGATATGCCTTAGGGCGACTTGCGCGTGATTTTCCAAATGCCTTTGTGCACTGGAAAATGGGATGTTTACCATCGGTTGGATAATGGGAGCCGGATGAGCTGAGAGGTTCACGTCCGGTTCTGCGAGGGGCTAAGGGTGAGATTCCCTTGGTCTACTCACCCGTACATTCCTATGGCTAAAGGCTTTGTCTATCTGTGTGCAATTATAGATTGGCATAGTCGTAAAGTACTGGCTCATCGTGTATCGATCAGTATGGAAACAGGCTTTTGCATAGATGCGTTGCAAGAAGCAATTGTGAAATATGGTTGTCCTGAGGTGTTTAATACAGACCAAGGCAGTCAATTCACAAGCGAGGCATTTTTGAATGAGTTAAAATTGCGAAATATCCGTATCAGTATGGATGGGAAAGGACGATGGATGGATAATGTAATGATTGAGCGTTTATGGCGCAGCGTGAAGCATGAGGAAGTCTATTTGAAGGCTTACGATACGGTTAAACAAGCGAAACAATCAATTGCTGAATATTTGGATTTTTATAACATGATACGTCCTCATTCAAGTTTGAATAAGGCAACACCGGATGAATTTTATGATCAACATTTACTAAAAGTAATGGCAGCATAATTTAAATATTTAGAGCGGATTTATCACTTATAAAACTGAATTGAGTGGTCTAATTAACGGAACCACATTATTATTCTCGATAAAAATCATCTGCTACCACAGAGAGTCTATAAATAACAGTGCGTAAGTCCTATTTTAATAAATTTTATATCAATAAGAGGTTTATCATGTCGATGCTTCTTCACAAGAAGCAGCAGATAAAAACGCCATCGGTGATGAGGAACATAAGCATTGTATCTGTTGTGTGTATGACAAGTATTTTATCGGCTTGTACGAGTATGGCTACAGACAAAAGTCTTTGTGAATTAAAAGTCTTATCACTGTTAATTCCGAGGCAGTCTGAAGAAGCTGTTCAATCGGGTTATATGGAATCAATACGTGCCTTAAAGCAGAGCCAAGAAAAATTAAATCAAACGATGGCTTTAGTAAGGCGGATTCAAGCGGCAAGTGCAACAGTATAAAAACCAGCCATAACTTCACTCGGTGTATACCAACCTAGTGTTTTTCTAGGACGATGGTTGAGTGCAAATTCTATCTGCTCTATTTGTTCGTTTGACACGCCATCAAACGATGATGATTTTGGCAGATATTGACGGATTAAACCATTCGTATTTTCATTTCTAGCTCGCTGAATAGACTTGTAAGGATCAGCAAAATACGTCTCTATGCCAGCATCAGTAATTCTTTTGTGTTCGGAAAATTCTTTGCCATTATCAAATGTCACACTATAAGCATGGCTCATTTGTAAACGATCTAATGCACAAGTAATCGTTTGAGAGGATGCTCTTGTTGGCCCTAAATGAACAATATGTACATACAGGCTCTTTCGATCAACGAGAGTCAATAAAGCACCTTTATGATGTTTACCAATCACCGTGTCACCTTCGAAATCTCCTAAACGTTGTCGTTGATCAATGACCTGGTGTCGGCAGTGAATACTTGTTTTATCAATGATTTGACCCCTACGATCCGTGTTTTTGTAACCGCGTTTTCGATATTTCTTCTGATGCCTTAAATGTAGATGAAGTTTACCGCCTTTTGATTTATCTTGATAAATGTACTGGTAAATCCACTCATGTGAAGGTACATCCAGCCAACCGCGTTGTGTTAAAGCACCTGAAATTTGTTCGGGTGACCAGTCCAAACCAATCAAATAATCAATATAGTCAAACTACTTTATTATTCATACAAGATTCGAAAAAAACTCGAAATAACTCATCGACTGAGTCGATCAACCATTCTTTACGCTTACGTTTAACCCATGCCCACATGTGTTCTATAGGATTTAAATCAGGGCTGTATGCAGGAAGCCAAAGAATTTTATGCCCTTGTTGTTCCAATAACTCCTGAATATCTGCTCTTTTATGAAATGCTGCATTATCCATAACCACTACACTATTTTCTGGTAATGCCGGTATGAGGAATTGCTCAATCCAAAAATGAAAAACATCTGAATTGATTTTGCAGTCAAATAAACCGACTGAAAATAACTTACCCTCATGGATTGCTCCAATGGCATTGGTCTGATTCTTTAATTGCCAATTATATTGCCATAAACAGGGTACTCCTTTTCGTGAGTAGCCATGAGGTCTATAATCATGTGACTTAAAACCACTTTCATCCAGATAAATAATCGGATGGTTTTTTTCTAATTCATTCACTTGCAGAATAAATTTATCCCTAAGCTTTGTATCTGCTTTAGGATGGCTTAACGTCTTTTTTTAACTGTAATATTTAAGCGCTTTAATGCAGCACCAATAGATGAAACACCACAATTAAAACGTGCAGCACGTTCATATTGATAAGCATCAGGATACTTTTCAACATCTTCACGTAAAGCATCATCGTTAATTTTAGAAGGTTTACGTACACGAGTTTTTTTAATCTCTATACGTTTCTTCCATTCAACAATGGTATTTTTATTAATTTCAAATTGTGCAGCTACCGCTCGAATAGAATAACCTTCCTCAAGCTTAGCTAAAATTTTACGTCTAAAATGTTCTGAATAACTCATTGCACCATTGTATTGGTTTTATAATGATTTGACTATATAAGCGAAGGCAAATGCTGTCATTGATGATGAAGGACGGTACCGTCTTTGACTTGCAAATTTAGCTGCCTGTTGAGCTCTATATCCACGTTGCCCAGTATTTCTTTTTAATTCACGGTAGATGGTTGATCGTGAACGTCCTAATTCCCGAGCAAGGGTAGCGATTGAACTTTTACTTTTCAAAGTAGCATAAATTTCGTATCTTTCATCTTGAGAAAGTTGGGTGTATTTCTTCATTGTGTGCTTTCCAATTACGAGTTGAAAAAGTCTAATGATTCTATGAATATACCTAACTTTTTCAACTAACTACAAATGTGTTGCACTTGGGATTTGAATCTGCGTACAAAAAAATGAACCGAATGATAGCGCTTTAGCTAATCTGCTTAAGGATGGTCAAATGATCAATAAGAACATTGATATTATTGCGAATAACCAACGTCATTTGAATAGTTTATATGATTACAAACTCGTTGTTTTTGAAAAGATTCCAGGTATTCAGGCTGAATATAATTTATTGACCGATATGATGGCACGCCAAAATTATCCTTCAGATCAAGTGATCATCGCAAAAAATCAAGTTTTCATAGCTGAAAGAATATTACGTTCAATCAATAGTTTATCTGAAATTAATGAGTTTTCTTCAGACAGTATGGAAGATTTTTTAGCTGATTTTGATGTATTCAATACTTATCTTCAGGCACAGCTTAATGGTAATGCTGAATTGGGTGTTAAGCGTGTCAATGATGCAAAAATGCGTGAAGGCCTGCTTTCAATTCAAGAAGATATTCAGATAATTTTAGAATCGAAAGCATTTAATTTACTGCAAAAACGTGAGCCTTTAGAGAGTACATATCAAGCAGCAAGAGAAAATGCAAAAATCTCTGATGACATGTTTATCAAATTGAATCGATTAGAAAGAACTCGACAATAGCGTGTATAGATTTGCTAAATTGATATCTAGGTTGAAAATGATTGGGGCGAAGGTCTTAGATTTTACTTCAAGTATTTTTAAAAGATTCATTTAAGGTCTAAAAAATGAAAACATACAGACGCTGTTTTGGCGATGTATCACGATCAGGGCTTACCTGTGTTAAAATCGCAAGGGTTTGGTGAAGCCATTAATATTACTTTGGGCTTACCGTTTATTCGTACCTCAGTCGATCATCGCACAGCTCTCTCCCTCGCAGGCACTGGTCTTGCGAAAAGCTCAAGCTTACAGGTCGCTGTTGATTTAGCGTTAGAATTAGCTCGTCACTAATGTTCAGTGATTAACTCACGTTGGAAAATTTTATGTATCAAATTAATGCCTTAAACCCTAAAGATGAAGGGCACCATACGCGGAAGCGTTTTGGGCAAAACTTCTTACATGACCAACGTGTGATTGCCAAGATTGTACGTTCAGTTGCACCACGTTCAGGTGATAACATTGTGGAAATTGGGCCGGGTTTGGCAGCCTTAACCTCTCCGTTGATTGGCGAGTGTGACGCACTCACGGTGGTCGAATTAGACCGTGATTTGGCGGCAGGTTTGCCAGGGCGTGTGCCACATCCTGAACGTTTAACCATTATTGAAACTGATGCACTGAAGTACGACTTCACCAATTTATTTGAAGATGGTCGTCCTTTACGGGTTGTGGGTAATTTGCCGTATAACATTTCGACGCCACTTTTGTTTCACCTCTTGGAGTTTGGTGACAAAGTTAAAGACATGCACTTTATGCTACAAAAAGAAGTGGTTGACCGTATTACGGCTTCTCCAAATAGCAAAGAATATGGTCGTTTG
>Ga0208062_100157_pt1 | contig 9719 bp, 9 predicted proteins | sample DeeseametaMP0261_FD_184217 | JGI IMG/M metagenome (GOLD analysis project Ga0208062, IMG submission 184217) | Marine microbial communities from the Deep Atlantic Ocean - MP0261 (SPAdes) | ecosystem: Environmental > Aquatic > Marine > Oceanic | place: South Atlantic Ocean | collected 2011-01-01 | reverse complement strand
ATCAGGCAGCCTGCCAAGGTGGCAGCTTTGCCGTGGAATCAGTGGCAGCTTTCGCGTGGAATGGGTGGCAGGCTTCGTCTGGAATCAGTGGCAACCTTGGTCTGGAATACGCACCAAACACCAGCCGCATCCGTTCTGGCGGGACCTGAGCATGGCGAGGATGGCGATATGATCGAGATTGCCGGCGCAGAGGTACTGGCCGACCGTGAACGTTTGCTACGGGCTCTGCCCCGTGGTGAAGGGCTACACGGCATCATTACCACGGATCGAGCCGGTAAGGTGCTGTACGTGCTTTCTCGGTACGAAGATCCAGTGTGGTGGTTGCCCAAATCCAACACTCCAGGCTCCGCAAGAGACAGCGTACGAAAGTTGGACTTTACTCGAATAACCGGGGAGCAGCTGCGATTTGAGGCCAAAATTATCCTGGCACGGTTAATCTGGCGGGAGGCCTCGCTAAGCAACAACTCAATCAAAAACTCTTTTAATGCGTTGGTTCCATGGCTGAACTGGTTAAACGATCAGAGCATCAGTAGTCAGGTTAAGGTCACGCCTCTCGTCGCAGCCCGCTATGTGCAATACATCCACAGTTCTACCTCGGTAAAGAAACCGGGAAAGCCGCTGGAGAGTAAGACGAAGTGGACCAGATTATCGGCTGTCGAACGATGCTGGCAGTTCCTCCGGGATACCCCAAGCGCTTTTGATCATCCATGGCCCGAGAGTTCTGCTGTTGCGCTGTCGGGACACAAGAAGTCAAGCCAGGCCAAGACCGACATCATTCCTGATGATATTCTGCGGCCTCTGTTTCAACACGCCGAATATCTGCTCAGTCGAGCTGACGACTTGTTGCAGCACCGGGATGCCCTGGCTGACTTCCAACCTTGCTCCGAAAACCGAACGGATCAAGCCAAAGAGAAGACTAACTTCCTGAGAACCCAAGGTTGGGATCAGGGGCTACGTGCACTGACCACGTCACTATGCGACCTGCGTGACGGCTGTTTCGTGATTATTCTGGCTACGACAGGTATCCGGGCCCATGAACTCGGCAATATCCGGCGGGATCAGTGGTACAGCGAAGTTCGAGACGGCGAGCGGTTCTACTTCCTCGGCTCACGCTCGGACAAAACCTATGCGGGCGAAACCTCTTGGTTATGTCCCGAGATCGCCATTCAGGCAGTGAGAGTATTGGAACGGCTGTCGGAACCCCTACAGACTGGGCTTGAGCAGGCGCTGAAGGAGGCCAAAGCCTTCGAAGATTACGAGGAAATGACGCGTTTACAGAGCTGCTCTGGTTGCATCGGGCTAACCAGATCAAGCGCAATGCAAAATAGAATCACTTTGCTCAGTGGTGCCGCTCTGATTCATAGGGTCAGGAAGTTTGCGAAGAACCTCGGGATGGACTGGAAACTCGCCCCCCACCAGTTCCGTCGCACCTTTGCCAACTATGTCGTCCATCACAAACTGGGCGATCTGCGGTATTTAAGGGATCACTTCAAGCACTGGAGCCTCGATATGACCATCCTGTATGCAATGAACGAGACGCAGGATCTGGAGCTCTACGACGAAATCTACGCTGCCTTTGACGGCAAGCGCCAGGCCATTGTCGGTCACTGGTTGGAGCCTGATACGCCGCTTTCAGGTGGCATGGCCGGTCATATTCGCCAAATGCGAAACCGCTCGGAAGAAGTGCGTACCTACAAAGATCGAAAAGAGATGATTGAGGCCATCAGCGAACTGGTTTACCTGCGGTCCACTGGCATTGCCTGGTGTACCAATGATACCGGCGTGGACTGTGCGGGTGGCCAATGCGAAGGCTGTGAGCACGGCTGTATTGACGATACCCACAAGCCGTTCTGGGAAGGGCTGTACTTACAACAGATTGAGCTTCGGCAGATCGATGACCTGGACGACTCGGGATCAAAGACGGTCGAGCGCACCATGGAACGCTGCGAGAGGGTGTTGACCGATCTCGGTGTAGACATTAATCGCCTCAAGGAGCAAGTGATCGATGTCGAAGCCATCTGAATCAGACACTCACAAGCGTATTCGGCTGGCCATTGTTCGATTGGAAAAAGGCCAGCCCAAGGTCGTTGAGAAGGGCAGGAAAGTCTCGGTGGCCGCTGTTGCCGAAGAGGCCGGAGTCAGTCGAGCCTTGATCCACAAAGACTACCCAGACTTGATGGAGCGCATCCGGGGCAATGCCAACAAGGCGATCCAGAGGCAACGTGATGAGAAGCACGAGAAACTCAAGGAAGAGCGTTTCAAGAATCGTCAGTTACGGCAAAAAATCGTAGATTTGACCGAGCAGCGCAACGAACTTGCTTCGAAAAACGCGACTCTTGAACTCGAAAATCGCCGGCTCTCGGCAATCTTGGAAGGTAAAAACGTTACAGTTTTTAGGGGGAAATCGGGTGAGTAGTGCTACGCAGGTTTTGGCCAGGGCCTTTTTCTCCCGCTTCTAAACAAAAGCGGACATTTGCAGCTCTCAGCTTCGAATCGGCTTTCGATTCAATTTTGAAGGCTGGTACCGCTTAATCGGATGCACTAACGATAAAGTGGAATAACTATTCCGACCCGGCGATCACCGATGATATGGAAAATTATGAATAACGCGGTATTTCAGTAGCTTAATTAATTGCTGTATGCATGACATTCATGAGCTGATTCATAACCTCTGGTTTTGCTCCATTTCATGAACCTTCGCTTCTTCTCGCAGCCGGCCATTGTCTGACCGGCTCCAAAAAAAATTGCAATTTATGCCTGCGTGATCAAAGCATTTTCTTCAGTTGTCCGTAGTCTCCACCGGTACGAAGGACGAGAGTAATGTCATTGTCATTCCGGTTTCTGAAGAACCAGCCATGGTTGCCGGTAAAAGCGGCTTCCAGTTGGCCTTCGTCTTCCGGTACGCCCCGGCCTTTCTCGTATGAAATTGACTGGCCGCCTCCATCGCCATGGGTATCAAAGTTGATTGGGCCACCCTCGGATACCCAAGAGAAGCGAGCCACAGCACCTTCTTCCATGGTGAGCTTAAACTCAGTACCTTCGCCAGGCGTAAGAACCACTCGCACTTCGTCCTGCCATTGTGTTTCTGCAGGTGCTGGTTCTGATGCTTGTTGTTCTTGCACGGCCGCAGGTTCTGGTTCTGGTTCTGGGGCAGCTTCCTGAGCGGGTTCTTCGGCTTCAGGCTGTACTGCTTCGGTTTCCTGCTGATCGCTTGAGGATTGCACGGCAACCATCTGTGCCTCCTCGTCAGCGGCAGCTTCATCAGCCAGTTGTTCCTTGATTTCGCCCATTTCGGTCAACCCCAGCAATCTGCCGGCACCGGTCGGGTCCAGGGCGTACTCGGCGGGCATGACCACGGTCACCAGCAGAATCAGCGCCACAATAGCTGCGATGATGGTTGATCGAATAAGTTTGGCAGTGCTGGGCAGTTCTTCACGGTTGGGTATATCGGTGTTGTACATAGCAAATCTCCAGAATCAGGCGACAAAGTAACCCGTGAGCTGATAGCCAAAGAGCAGGAAACCTGCACTCATCATGGCAACGTTGGCTGTATAGGCGTGGCGGAAAAAGCCGTCGGTTTTACGCCAGAAGCTGATGGCAATCAGGATCATGGCCAGGGCGATCAACTGTCCGATTTCCACGCCCACGTTGAAGGCGAGGAGGTTCGGAATCAGGCCGTCCGGCGAGATGTCGTATTCGATGATCTTGGTGGACAGGCCGAAACCATGGAAGAACCCGAAAATCAACGTGGCGGCCTTGGTGTTGGGCTGGAAGCCAAACCACCGCTGGTAGGCACCGATGTTGTCCAGTGCCTTATAGACGATGGACAGGCCGATAATCGCATCAATGATGTAGCTGTTGATGCCCACATTGAAGTACACCCCCAGCAGCATTGTGGTGGAATGCCCCAGGGCAAACAGGCTCACGTAGATCGCGATGTGCTTCATTTGGTAAAGAAAGAAAATGACACCCAGCAGGAACAGCAGGTGGTCATAGCCGGTGACCATGTGTTTGGCCCCCAGATAGATGAACGCAATAAGGTTTATCCCGGTAATTTCCTGGATGTAGCCCCTGTCGCCCTGAGCGACTGCGTGGGCAAGCACATCGGTACTCATACCCAGAAAGCCCAGGGTCAGAAATGTCCAGAACAGACGACTGCCTGTGCCCGTTGAGGGCACACCACGGCAACCGCCAAGCAAGCTTGACAACATAAAGACTCCAATTGAATTTGTTTTCTCGGGCCACGTAAGCGGCAAGAATCAAGCGGGAATAGAGGCTTTTGGAGGGCGTTCAAGCCGATAGCGCAAACTGCGGGGAGAACCTCCGGCAAAGGGCACGGGCTGCCGGAGAACGGTCAGGCTTTGGGAAACAAACGGAACCCTGAGCTGGTCCACGGTCTCGTGAGTATGATTGCCAGCATCATGATGCACTGAGGATGTCTCTGGCTCTTCGTCAAAATCGTGGGTGTGTCCATGCGCACCATAACTGCCTGGGTGGCCGTCAGGCTGCGATTCCCAATCGCCTGCCAAGTTGGCCACACCGTGAGAGAATGACTCGCCAATCACCGACAGCGACAGGCCCGCCAATGCGAACAGCATGACGAGCGTCGGAAGCAGTTTTCTTTGATGGAGGGCCGAAATCATCAGTCTCAATGGTCGAGTCAGTGGTTGGATTTCAACGAAGCAAGAGGATACCATCCCCCCACGGGGGATAGGAATCAAACATGATAAATGATCACACGCATCAATCGCATCCGAATATCATCAAACGCCTGAAGCGGGCCAACGGCCATCTTGAAAGCGTGATTGGCATGATGGATCAGGGGAAGCCCTGCCTGGAGCTGGCACAGCAGCTTCACGCTGTGGAAAAGGCCATCCAGCAGGCCAAGCGCGTCTTGGTACAGGACCACATTGAACACTGCCTGGACGATGCCATCGGACCGCTGGAGCCGGAGCAGCAGCGGCGCGTCGACGAGTTCAAAGCAATCGCCCGTTATCTTTGATCTCGTTACTCTCTAATTTGCGTTCTCTCCGTTAATCACAGCGAAGAGGTTCCACCGTCACGTGGACCAGGGACTGGCAGTGTGCCTGAATGCGCTCCTTATAAACTGCGGGCGACTCGGGCTGATGCGAGACGACTGAGACAATAGCGGCATGAATGTTTGGGCCTATTGCCCACACATGCAGATCACTGACTTTGGCATCGTCGTCTTCGACGGCCTCTTTAACAGCGTCCTCCATGTCCTGATGTTGCTCGTCGAGAAGGATTTTTGAGGTGTCTCTTAAAAGTTGCCAGGACCAACGGGTTACCAGAATCGCACCGATAATCCCCATCATCGGGTCCATCCAGTTCCACCCGGCATATTTACCCGCCAGAAGGGCAACAATGGCAAGGACTGACGTCAACGCATCTGCAAGCACATGCAGGTAAGCGGCCCGTCGGTTGTGGTCATGGTGATGATGGTGGTGACCGTGATTATGCCCGTGACTGTGACCATGGTCATGACCTGCATCCCCCAGTATCCACGCTGACACCCCGTTGACCACCAGGCCTATGATGGCCACAAATATGGCCCCATCGAAAGAAATGGGGACGGGCTGGATAAAACGCCCAACACTCTCGATGACCATGTAGAGCGCAAAGACAGCCAGCAGAATGGCTCCGGTAAAGCCGCCCAGCGCATTGACCTTCCCCGTCCCGAAAGAGAATCGGGCGTTGCCTGCGTTTTTCCTGGCGTATGCATAGGCGAAGGCGGCAATACCCAGGGCCACCGCGTGCGACCCCATGTGCAGCCCATCGGCCAGCAAGGCCATCGAGCCATAAACGATCCCGGCCAGGATTTCCCAGACCATCATCGCCAGCGTTAGGCCCACCACGATGAGCGTTCGGATTTCTCCGGGGCGCTTCCGATCCTGGCCAAAGACATGCTTATGTTGCCAATGATCGAGTCGTTCGTGGTGCATCACAGTGTTCCTAGCGTGGCTGATGATTTGGTAAGTCTGGGGTCAAAACCAGCTTTTAACCTATCCCCCGTGGGGGGATATATGAGAATGCTACTGTAGTCAGATGGCCATCACAACCGTTCAGCCATAAAAGTGTTGTGATTGCTACAAACACGTAGTAGATTCTACAGAATGTCATGGCTTCTACTGATTCTGTCACTTCCTACAGAAAATGCGACGGTGCGTATGCGGGCCTGGCGCTCTATTAAGGCATGGGGCGCGGCTTCACTTCGCGACGGCGTCTATTTACTGCCAGCTCACCCCGATCACGTCGAGAAGTTGGAGGCTGTGGCCCATGACGTGCGTGAAGCCGGCGGTGTCGCCCATGTTGTACCCACTGACGGCCCGGATGCTCATGAATTCCCCGCTTTATTCGATCGTGCGGACGACTATGAGGCCTTGCACTCGGACATCGCAGAACTACGGGCAACGCTGCTGCCAGAATCGGCCATGGAGGTTATTAGGGAGACCCGGAAACTGCGTAAGCGCTTCACGCGCGTGTCACAGATTGATTTTTTTCCAGGTGCTGCCCGTGAACGGGTCGATCGGGCGTTGCAGGAACTGGAAACCGACGCAAATCGGGTGCTGTCGCCTGATGAGCCGCTACCTGTTTCAGGCACGGTCGCTCTCCTCAACCGTGCCGACTACCTGGGAAGGGTATGGGCAACTCGTCGCCGACCGTGGGTGGACCGCCTGGCCAGCGCCTGGTTGATTAAGCGATTCATCGATCCGGAAGCGAATTTTCTATGGTTAAGCTCTCCAGCTGATTGCCCTGATCACGCGCTGGGTTTTGATTTCGATGGAGCGGCCTTCACCCATGTAGCTGACAAGGTCACCTTTGAAACGTTGCTGGCGAGCTTTGGCCTGCGCCAGGTGGCACTGCAGCGGATCGCGGAACTGGTGCATTACCTCGATGTTGGCGGCCATCAGCCACCGGCGGCCACTGGAGTTGAATGCGTATTGATGGGCTTTCGCGAGTCTCATCATAACGATGATCAGCTGTTACTGGCTGCCAATCAGGTGTTCGACAGTTTGTACACAACCTATACGAAGGGGAAGTAAGCATGCCGGAGTCGTCCCACTCCACCGATACAGCCCACAGAACCCAACAAGACACTGTGCCATCGGGTGGCGATCGCAACGAGTTTGGTCATGAGATTACGTTTGGGGAAGCGGTGCGCGTCTGGCTAAGGATTGCAATGCTGAGTTTCGGCGGTCCTGCCGGCCAAATCGCCGTCATGCATCGTATTCTGGTGGATGAAAAGCGATGGGTCAGCGAAAGCCGGTTTCTGCACGCCCTGAACTACTGCATGGTACTGCCCGGGCCGGAAGCCCAACAACTGGCTACTTATATCGGCTGGCTGCTGCATGGCGTCAAGGGTGGGCTCGTGGCCGGCGGACTGTTTGTGTTGCCGGGTTTTTTGAGCATCCTGGTGTTGAGCGTGCTTTATGCGGGCTTTCAGGATGCAACCCTGGTGCAGGCGCTTTTCTTCGGGATTAAAGCGGCGGTGTTGGCGATCGTGATTCAGGCCGTCATCCGGATCGGTAAGCGCGCGCTCAAGAATGCCTATATGTACATCTTGGCGGCCCTTGCTTTCATTGCCATCTTTTTGTTCGCTGTCCCGTTCCCGGTAGTGATCCTGACTGCTGCCGTTATTGGCCTGCTGGGGCGGTACATGGACCCGGAACGATTCGTGGTCATCAAGGGACATGACACGCCCGAGGATGGTGAACGGGCGATCGACACCATGATGGATGGCGGTGCCGCACATCATACCAAGGCAACGCGCAAGCGGGCGCTCAAGGTACTCGCGGTCTGGCTACCGCTGTGGTTCACACCGCTAGTTGTATTGGCTGTATCGCTGGGCTTTGACGATGTCTTCACCCAGATAGGGCTTTTCTTCAGCAAGCTGGCCGTCGTCACCTTCGGTGGTGCTTATTCAGTATTGGCTTATATGGCACAGGAGGCCGTACAGAACTATGGCTGGCTTGCGCCAGGGGAAATGCTGGATGGTTTGGGCATGGCAGAGACCACGCCCGGCCCCTTGATTCAGGTAGTACAGTTCGTGGGCTTCATGGGCGCTTTCCGCGACGCAGGCCCCCTCGATCCTTTTACAGCGGGCATTCTTGCATCGATTCTGGCTACCTGGGTGACCTTTGTTCCCTGTTTTCTGTGGATATTCCTGGGCGCACCCTATGTAGAAAGGCTGCGCGGGAACCAGGCGGTGAGTGCTGCGTTATCGGCGGTCACCGCCGCCGTTGTGGGCGTGATGCTGAACCTGGCTATCTGGTTCGCGGTGCATGTCGCTTTCGCCGAAGTAGATACGGTTCGGACCTTTGGCATGCAGTTAATGGTGCCGACATGGGGCAGTATTCAGATCGCCAGTGTGGTGCTTGCACTGGCCGCCTTTATTGCCATGTTACGCTTCAAGGTGGGCATGTTGCCGGTGATCTTAGTCAGTTCGCTACTGGGCATCGCTTATTACCTGTTGTTCGGAGGCACGCCGAGCCTGTGAGCAGCGTGTCAGGCCTCTTTTTAGGAATGTCCACAGTAACGGGGTAGAACCCATTAAGCGCAGGCGCGACGAAGCCCATTTCATTGCGCCTTCGGTTCCATTCCATGGGCGCGCATACTGCAAGCGCTATTCGTCTTACTCGAATGTCCGCTTTGCGACCTTTACGGACAATTTTAGGCTTTAGGAAAATTTTCCCCATGCCAAGTTCGAACAGCCACCCAAGAGATGTTTGGCAACCCCCAGCCGTCCTACGACATTTAGCGCGATTCCTGAATCCTGAAGCGTTACAATGAGGACAAAATTACCCGAAAAATAGCAAAAAGTGTCACTTTGATAATTCCACGTAAAAACAGACGCTTAAGCAAAAGTTACATGTTACTATAGGACTAAAACCATGTAGATGCATACGCAATTGCCTTGAAGAGTCGGACCAGCACCCGAAAGGTGCTTCAGCGCCTGGCTCCAGAACACTTGGTCAGTATCAAGTCCAGGCGGGACGTGTTTGTTGCAGGCGCCGAAACTAAATGCGCCTACGAAGAGCAGGCCGCCTAACAAAGTGAAGACCTCAGTTTGTCGATACAGCTGTCCACGCTTCGGCCATTCTCACCATCAGCCACGCGCGCAATGACGCGCTGACCATAGTGGTGTCGCACCCAACCACGCACCCCTCATCCGTTTTGGCCATGTACGGCATTCGGTGGCTGGCCAGCTGCAATTGCGGAGTACGCCACGAACTGGTGGACCTGCTGGAAGTGGGAAGAGTTGAGGGAACACAGGGGGAAGAAATGGACAGCATCTGAAAGAACTTCAAAAAACGTTGCAAACCACAGCAGAAGTGACGGCGGAACCGGATTTACGGGCGGTTTTCGGACTGCTTTGAGCCAAGTTGGCGGGGGGAGAAACTTTGACCCGCCAGGGCACTCCTGACAAAGGGTTTTCCGGACCTTCGAGTCCTCTCTCGCTCACCCTATGACCCTGACTCAGCATTAGGTGCGCCCGGAGTTGCAAAATCGGGCTTCGGATGGAAGTCAGTTCGTTTGTTTGGTTTTTGGGGCTGAAGTGGGTTGACGCAAATGTTCGCTTATGTTTAACAGCAGGAACAAGCGCCACCACATCCCGTAAGCAACGGTCAAAACCAACCTTTCTACAATGCCCAAGAAACTGACAGCGTCCCAAAGCTGAAGTTGTCTTTATGACGCTC
>Ga0208062_100155_pt1 | contig 9966 bp, 9 predicted proteins | sample DeeseametaMP0261_FD_184217 | JGI IMG/M metagenome (GOLD analysis project Ga0208062, IMG submission 184217) | Marine microbial communities from the Deep Atlantic Ocean - MP0261 (SPAdes) | ecosystem: Environmental > Aquatic > Marine > Oceanic | place: South Atlantic Ocean | collected 2011-01-01 | reverse complement strand
ATGAGATGGGGCTGATCTCTTTCTTGCGGTCAGAATAATATTATCTCCCCCATTTGCATTTTCCATTGAATAATATTCTGGATACAATTCTTGGGGGCTATATCTTAAGCCACCAGACTCCTGTAATAAGACTCTCATACCATTTGTAATATTACTGTCTTGTACAGGAGTTTCATTTTTAGCGAACGTTAGATTTGATAATCCAAATAGCGCAATCATCAAAGTTGTTTTTGAAAACAAATTATTAGTGATGTGCATGTGGATTTACTCCCTTCTCATTTACTTGGGACTGAGGAACAGTCTTTGTAGAATTACCATCTTCCACTTGAGCTACAATGAGTTTATTCATCATTCCTGCACTCATATGGTAAAGCAGGTGACAATGAATAGCCCACTCACCTAACTCATCAGCTGTGAGTAGAGTGGTTATCGTTTTCCCAGGTGGAACAATTACCGTATGTTTGTTTGGCATATTGCTTGGATCCTGACCATTCTCAAGCTGCATAAACATGCCATGTAAGTGCATTGGGTGAGCCATCATACTGTCATTGACAAATTTTAAGCGAATACGTTCACCATACTTCACCACTAGTGGGTCGGCTTCATTAAATTTTTTACCATTTATTGTCCAAATATAACGCTCCATGTTTCCACCAAGACGGATCTCTATTTCACGTTCAGCTGCACGAGTGTCTTTTTGAGGATCTAACGATTGCAAATCACTATATTGCAATGCTTTATTACCTTCAGGTGTTGAAGCATTTGCCCATCCAAATACGGTATTATCATTCTTGTCTGAAGCCGCCTTAACAGTAGCGCTATTCATCGGCATATCATGATCCATACCTTTCATAGAAGACATATCGTGATTCATGCCTTTCATAGAAGACATATCGTGATTCATGCCTTTCATAGAAGACATATCATGATTCATATCTTTCATTGAAGACATATCATGATCCATACCTTTCATAGAAGACATATCGTGATTCATGCCTTTCATAGAAGACATATCATGATCCATACCTTTCATTGAAGACATATCATGATTCATACCTTGCATTGAAGACATGTCATGATCCATCCCCATATCTTCCATAGTCAATAAAGAGCGAGGACGAGGTTTAGGCATCTCAATTTGTTTTACAGGTAAGGTATTTTCATCATGTAAGGTTCCAACCGAAAATCCAGTACGATCAATAGATTCAGCTTCGATTTGATAATGGGCTTGTTTCGGTTCAACAATGACATCATAAGTTTCAGCAGTACCAATACGGAACTCATCTACAGGAACGGGCTTTACAGGTTGACCATCAGCACTGACTACAGTCATTTTTAGGTTTGGAATGCGTACATCAAAGAATGACATAGCGGAAGCATTAATAAAACGAAGGCGAACTTTTTCACCAGCTTTGAAGTTGCCCGTCCAATTTTGCTGAGGTGTCTTGCCATTCATTAAAAATGTATAACCTGTGACATCGGACATATCTGTTTTCAGCATTCGCATCTGATTCCACATAGAACGGTCTTGCCAAGTCGCTTTTAGCCCATCACGTTTAACTTGTTTTAATACATCGAATACTGTTTCGCGGCGGTTCTGATAGTAGTCTGCTTCTTTTTTAATATTTTTCATAATTTGATCACTTGTTGAATTATGAAAATCAGAAAGCAAAACAACGTAATCTTTATCGGTTTTTTCAGCAGCTGTTAGTGGAGTTTTATCTTTAGGATAAATAACAAAAGCACCATATAAACCGTCTTGTTCTTGTCCTTTACTATGTGAATGATACCAATAAGTACCATTTTGGCGGACTTTAAACTTATATTCATAAGTTTTATTAGGGGCAATGCCATGAAATTTGTTAAATCCAGGTACACCATCCATAATTCCAGGTAATAATAAGCCATGCCAATGGATTGAAGAGTCCTGATTTTTTAACTTATTGTGAACACGGATAACGGCCTCATCACCTTCTTCAAATTCAAGAAGTGGTGCAACGAATTTACCATTTACAGTAATTCTCTCAACTGGTTTTCCTGTGATATTTACAGTTTGTTCAGCGATTGTTAAATCATATTCTTTAACTGCCGCCATTACCCAAGTTGATGAAAATAAACCAACTCCAATTAAGAGTATATGACTTAACTTTTTTGACATTCTATCTCACCTTTAGAAAGGTCAAGATTGAAGTAATAAAGCAAATATTTAGTATAAACTTTAATACTTCTTTCTCGCTATTTATAAAATTATTTATTGCTACCAGGCATATTCATCTTTGAATGATCCATTTTAGAATGGTCCATATTCATCATAGAATGATCCATTTTCGACATATCAGAGGAATTTGCCGCTTGCTGTTGGCTAGGTTCTTGCTGAACCTTATTATCCTTGTTCATCTTACAAGGTTTAGAACACGGCTCTTGTGCTTTTTTTGCAGTTGTCACAGCATTAGATTTCGAATTTGATAGATCTTTTGCATCATTTGCCCAAGATTGAGTACCAGCAATTAAAGTTCCAGCACACATTAAAATTGTTAGACTACGACGCACTACAGTTTTCATAAGTTTCTCTAAAAGTTAATTTCTTGCTACTACAATAAAGTGAAGCATTGAACATCTAAGTGACTTGAAAATGACATTTTTGTAATCTATCTCGATCAGATGTTTTATAACGTTATTATAGTTTTAATGAATAACTTAGGATTCTGAGATGAGAATACTATTAGTTGAAGATGAACAAAAAACTGGTGATTATCTCAAGCAAGGTTTATCCGAAGCTGGCTATATTACGGACTGGGTTACAGATGGGTTAACGGGTAAACATCAAGCTCTTTCTGAAGAGTATGACTTAATTATTTTAGACGTGATGTTACCTGGACTAAATGGTTGGAATATTATCAATGATATTCGTAGCAGCGGTAAAACAATGCCCATTCTTTTTCTTACCGCCCGAGATCAAATCGAAGATCGAGTAAAAGGATTAGAGCTAGGCGCTGATGATTATTTAGTTAAGCCTTTTGCTTTTGCAGAGCTTCTAGCTCGAATAAAAACGCTCCTTAGACGAGGGCAACAAAGAGAAGATAATAATATTATTAAGATTGCTGATTTAGAACTTGATTTGAGAAAACGTCGGGTAACACGAGCAGGTCAACGCATTGATTTAACGGCTAAAGAATTTGCTCTTATGGAGCTTTTTATGCGTAGAAGAGGTGAAATTCTACCAAGAGCACTTATTGCATCTCAAATTTGGGATATGAACTTTGATAGTGATACAAATGTAGTTGAAGTCGCTATTAAACGATTAAGAAATAAAGTAGATAGTAATTTTACCCCTAAGTTAATTCAAAATATTAGAGGAATGGGGTATGTATTAGAGGTAGAAGATGAATAATAACTTATTCAAATCGATCAGTTTTCGTATTGGTATTATTTTCTCATTATCGACTATATGCATTCTCATTATGATGGGGTTTTTCATCCATAAATTAGTGATGCATCATTTTGAAACGCAAGATCGTACCCAATTAGAAGGTAAAATCCAGCTTATTCAGAATCTTCTCCAACAGCATCCTAAAAATTCTCCAGAACTTAATCTTTATTTAAGAGATGCGTTAGTTGGACACCATGATCTTATGGTTCAAATAGAACGACCGATAGGTAAAGTTTTATTTAGTTCAGCACCTTCAACAATTAATACTCAACACTTAACCAAGTCTGCAAATAACTCTTGGATTAAATGGCAAGTTCAAAATAAGACCTATCGTGGCATGATCTACACTACAGGTATAAATAGAAATTCTGAAATACAATCTGTACGAATTATTGTTGGGATCGATACATCAGAACATCTACATTTTCTAAAAGATTTTAAGCGTCAACTTTTGTATATTGGTTTGGCTGGTACAATTTGTTTAATGTTTTTAGGTTGGTTTGCAACCTGGAGAGGTTTAAGACCCGTGCAAAAAATGGCTAAGGTCGCAGAAGGAATTTCTGCTCAACATCTTTCAGAACGTTTAGAAGTTGAGCATACACCAACCGAACTAAAATCATTGGCAATCGCCTTCAATGCTATGCTGGACAGACTAGAGTCAGCTTTAGAAAAACTTTCCGATTTTTCATCTGATTTAGCACATGAAATTAGAACACCGATTAATAATTTAATGACCCAAACTCAAGTATGTCTCGCCCGTAACCGAGATATTGGTACTTATCAAGAAATACTATTTTCTAATTTAGAAGAATTTGAACGTTTGGCTCGAATGGTGTCCGATATGCTTTTCTTGGCAAAAGCAGAACATGGCTTAAATTTACAGAACTTACAGAATATTGACCTCATTAAAGAAGTTACCGCTTTATTTGATTTCTATGACGCTCTAGCTGCCGAAAAAAATATGACACTTCAACAAACAGGATCTGGCAATGTAAAAGGTGATCCTGCTATGTTACGTCGCGCACTCAGCAACCTATTGTCTAATGCAGTTAAATATGGAAACAAGAATTCTACAATACAGATAAAACTTCAACAGAATTTAGATAACACAATATTTTCAATTGAAAATGAAGGCCCTGAACTCTCTCCTGAACAACTATCCAGATTATTTGATCGTTTTTATCGAACAGATGCGTCTAGACAAAGAACAGAAGAAGGAACCGGCTTAGGGCTTGCCATAACAAAATCTATTCTTGATATGCTTGGGGCGACCATCCAGGCTGAATCCCTCAATGGTCGAATCATTTTTACCATTGTTTTTCAAAGTGAATCCATGCAAGGGGAATCATTTTAACTCATTTTTTGAACATCTTCCATTTACCCGAGTTGACCTTACATAAAGCTCAAACTGAGAGCCAGAGCTACGCCAGCACCTATCATGGCAATTGTGTAGCCAAATATGATAGCTCGGCCAAACTGTGCCCCCCCTGTCATCCATGCAATTGTCGCTTTGCTTAACATGTTGCTCAGTGTGGCCAGCCCTAGCGCGACAGCAGCCACATTTGTTGTTAAGCCTTCAGTACTATGCAGGCGGGCAAGTGAGACTAAAATAGCATCTACGTCTGCTAGCCCAGAAATAGTCGATAATACGAAGATGCCGCTGGTGCCCAACCATTGTTTTGCTGCCGGGACCAAGACTGCCATGACAGCCAGGAAAGCAGCGAAGCTGAATGCTGTCCCAAGATCAAAAGGAGCCATTGCTTCTATTGTTCGATCGTTGTTTTCAGCGCTGGTAATTTGGCGTTGTCTCCACAATGCCATACCCAGCAGAAGGATTCCCGCAATCATCATTGCACCACCAAAAGTGCTTAGCAATGCTGGCTCAATGACGCCTATCAGCACAACCATACGAAAAAACATGATGCCACAGGCAGCCAATGTTCCAGAAATAGCAGCACTGACCATGACGGGGTGCTGGCGTGTATAGCGTGCCAGTGCGACAGTTGCAGCTGTAGAAGATGCCAAACCACCCAATAGACCTGTCCAGAGTATGCCTCTTTCTGAACCGGTGAGCCGCATGGCAAAATGACCTGCCAGAGAGAGTCCGGCAATCAGGATCACTGCCCACCATAACTGGTAAGGATTTAATGCAGCAAAAGGTCCCAGACCCGTATTGGGTAAGTAGGGTAATATAACGACAGAAAGTACCAGCAACTGCAGGGATGCGGTTAATTCACGATGCTCTATCAAGCGTAGCCAACCGTGTAAGGTTGGCTTGAGATCCAAAAATACAGCGACGATTACAGCCGCGGTTAATGCTAAAGTAACATTACCATGGGATGCATATGCACCTAAAACTAATGTCAACAGCATCGCGATCGTCGTGGTAGCGCTTAGATTACCGGAAAGTTTTGCGGTACGCGCGTAGGACACTGTTAATAATAAGGAAAGCCCTAATACGGCCGCGACCAGCGGCCAAGGCCCGAAGTTTGGTTGTAAATGACCGAGCACTCCTCCGAGCAATCCTGTCAATGTGAAGGTACGTAGGCCTGCTACTCGGCTGCCCTCGGGCAATTCACGATCGTGCCATCCTCGTTCTAAACCAATGAGCAGGCCGATGGCAAGTGCTGCAATAAGACCTGGTACATCTGGTGGAAGAAAAGAACTCTCTATCATAACTTTTTATTTCGCAGGCGAAGGGCATTCGTGATGACTGAAGCTGAACTAAAACTCATCGCCAAGGCCGCAATCATGGGTGACAATAACCAACCGGTAAATGGATAGAGTACGCCAGCTGCGATTGGGATACCCAAGGCATTGTAAAGGAAAGCAAACATGAGGTTCTGTTTCATGTTGCCAACAGTAGCTTCCGAAAGGGAACGGGCAACCGCGATACCGCGTAAATCCCCCTTGACCAGCGTAACTTGAGCACTATTCATTGCGACATCAGTTCCGGTCCCCATAGCGATACCGACATCAGCCTTGGCTAGTGCTGGTGCATCATTGATTCCATCGCCGGCCATTGCCACGATGCGACCTTCCTTCTGCAATTTGCTGACCAGTTCTAGTTTATCTGCGGGTTTAACTTCACCATGTACCTCATCAATACCCAGACGTGCTGCGACTGAACGGGCAGTGGTGAGACCATCTCCTGTTGCCATCACGATACGTAGTCCAGCTTCCTTCAGGGTGGCAAGTGCTTCAGGGGTACTTTTTTTGATGGGATCGGATACTGCAAGCAGGCCGGCCAATTCACCATTGATGGCTAGATGCATCACACTTGCACCTTCTGAACGCAGCTCTTCGGCTTGCGGAATCAGAGATTGTACCGAGATACCTAATTGCTCCATCAGTGCTGTGTTGCCCAAAGCTAACTGACGATCGCCCACTTGACCTCGAACACCAATCCCTGAGCCTGATTCAAAATTATCTGGTGTTTCAAGAGACAGGCCACGTTCGTGTGCTGCATTTACAATCGCTTCGGCTAGCGGGTGTTCACTGCCTTGATCAAGACTGGCGGCTAAACGTAATACTTCAGATTCATCGAAACCTGATGCGGCAACCACACGATCGAATACAGGGCGTCCTTCGGTCAACGTACCTGTTTTATCGATGATTAGTGTGTCAATCTTGCGCAGATTCTCAATGGCTGCTGCATCGCGGAACAACACACCATGAGTAGCACCTTGACCCGTTGCAACCATGATAGACATTGGAGTTGCCAAGCCTAGTGCACAAGGACAGGCAATAATGAGTACTGCCACAGCATTGATTAATGCATAAACCCAGCTCGACTCTTCTGGGCCGAACAATCCCCATCCAAAGAAGGTAAGCAAGGCAATGGTCACTACAGCCATGACGAACCAACCTGCTACCTGATCAGCCATACGTTGCATTGGTGCTCTCGAGCGTTGAGCTTGTGCCACCATCTGTACGATCTGGGACAACATGGTACTTGAACCAATTTTCTCTGAACGCATGATCAATGAACCATTGGTATTCAGGGTAGCGCCAATGACTTTATCGCCGACACGTTTAGTGATTGGTAAAGGTTCGCCTGTCAGCATTGATTCATCTACTGAACTACTTCCTTCAGTGACTACACCATCCACAGGAACTTTTTCACCTGGGCGGATGCGAAGTAAATCTCCTACATGGACATGAGTCAGAGGAACGTCTTCCTCAGTTCCATCGGACAGAATTCGGCGAGCTGTTTTAGGAGCAAGTCCGAGTAGTGACTTAATTGCAGCAGAAGTTTGCGAACGTGCTTTTAATTCTAGTATTTGTCCCAGTAGGGTCAACGAAATAATGACCGCTGAAGCTTCAAAGTAAACAGCGACACGGCCCATGGAAATAAATGAGTCTGGAAAGATTTGTGGCGCTACAGTTGCAACCACACTGTAAATAAAAGCAGCCCCTGTACCTAGACCGATCAGGGTCCACATGTTCGGGCTGCGATTCACGACCGATTGCCAACCACGGGAAAAAAATGGCCAACCTGCCCAGAGTACGATCGGCAGTGACAACACTAATTCAATCCAGCTCTGAACCGCCATGTCGAACAGGTTCAGTTGATGGCCAAACATCGCCAAAAAAGTCACGACTATGGTCAGTGGCAGTGTCCACCAGAAGCGTCGACGGAAATCACGTAACTCAGGATTCTCATCTTCCTCTAACTCGGGAATGAGTGGTTCCAGTGTCATTCCGCATTTAGGACAGTTTCCAGGATGATCCTGTCTAATTTCTGGATGCATTGGGCAAGTATAGATGGTCGTGCCTGTTGTGCTTGCATCATTAACGGATTGAGTAGTCTGATGATGCTGTGTATGTGCATCGGCAGTCGTCGTTGCGGGTTTAGCGATATATTGCACCGGGCTGCTATGAAACTTTGATTGACATTTATCACTGCAAAAAAAGTAAGTTTTCCCCTTAAATTCCTCATGGTATTTCGATTCTTCAGTGACGGTCATACCACAGACTGGGTCTTTCAGTACGTCTGTTGTAGCCTGTGCCATATGGTCCTGGTTATGATTTTTTTGATCTGACATAAATAATTCTCTTATGGAAAAGTGGTTTTATGGCCGAATTTTGGAATAAATCTCGGAGTCTGTTGAGCATAGCTGTCATAGACAGCGCCAAACTGTTTACTCATTTCAGCCTCTTCCTTAATTGCCAAGCGGCTGTACATTAAGAGTAAGATTGGAAACATAATCAGTGTCAGTAAAGTTGGCCATTGCAATAAAAACCCCAGCAAGATCAAGATAAAAGCCACGTATTGGGGGTGACGTATGCGCGCATAGGGTCCGGTTACTGCCAATTGGTGATGACGTTGTGCGTGGTACAACACGTTCCATGCTGATGACAGTAAATAGAAACCATAGCCAAAAAAAATATAACTCGCGATGTGCAGAATGCCAAAATGTGGATCACCCTTTTCACCCAGTAGCGTTGACCATAAGTGACCTGAGTTATGCGACAGCAAATCAAGTTCAGGAAAGCGAGTTTGTAGCCAGCCTGACAACAGGTAAATGGTTAAAGGGAAACCATACATCTCGACAAACAATGCAATGATGAAAGCAGAGAAAGCGCTAAAAGTACGCCAGTCTCGTGCTGTGGCGGGTTTAAAAAAACTGAAGGCAAACAGAATGAAAATTGCCGAATTTATGATGACGAGCCACCACAGACCATAGGCCGATTCCGCATGATTCATGATGGATCTCCTGGTTCGCGCGATTTTTTATTATCTGATGGGTCTGATTTTTTCTGTTGATGGTGATGTCCATGACCACCATGCATAAAAATATGCATGAGTGGACAAGCTAAAAGGAGTAAAAAGGGTAAAAAACCAACGACATGGGCCAAATGCTCGGTTAAGAGAAAATAGGCTGCCACACCACCAAGCACTAATAGACCGATGGCATAACGTGTAGACCAAAAGTTAGGTACTGAATTATGTTCTTGAGGTTGATGGTTCATGGTGCTTCCCTCTCTAATTCATGGGTAATTATTTAGTTGTGGAGGGAGGCATACAGTCCATCATCATTTGCATCATGGATTGCATCATGTCCATGCGTTTTTCCATCATTTGCTGACGGTCAGCCGTATTGGCATTCATGCTTTGGCTACCCATCTGTTTCATCATGCTTATACCTCCTTGCATGAGTTTCATGTGCTCAGCCATAAGTTTCTGACGTTCTTGCGGGTTTTTTGCAGCCATCATCTTTTCATGCATGGCTTGCATCGCTTTCATGTGCTGGTCCATTGCAGCCATTTTGTCTGGAGTCATCGTGCCAGTAGCTGTCTTTTTAACAGTGACTGTGGATGGAGGAGTATTTTCTGGGTGATGAGTTTTATGCTCTTCAGGATTTTGGGCTAATGCACCTAGAGCGGCAGTGGTTATACAAAGTGCAAGTAAAGTTTGGCGGATATAAGTCATGATATTTTCCTTCCATCAGTTGATCAGCCGATACAACCTTTAAATGAATGAAGCAAACAAATAGAGAGAGGTATTTTTCATTTATTTGCTCCACTCATTC
>Ga0208062_100146_pt1 | contig 10486 bp, 8 predicted proteins | sample DeeseametaMP0261_FD_184217 | JGI IMG/M metagenome (GOLD analysis project Ga0208062, IMG submission 184217) | Marine microbial communities from the Deep Atlantic Ocean - MP0261 (SPAdes) | ecosystem: Environmental > Aquatic > Marine > Oceanic | place: South Atlantic Ocean | collected 2011-01-01 | reverse complement strand
AAGAATTCAAAAGGGTTTGGGTTTTAAGACACCAAATCAAATGGCCGAAGACTTTTATAAGTTGGCTGCCTAGAATCTCCCAAGGGAAAGTCTCCTGATAATTCAGCGTATATCAACTTGTGGTTAGTTGGATATGGAGATTGGACAGGTATGGCATCTGCAACATTAATTGGCGTTTCTAGAACAGCGAGAGCTACAGTAGATGAGATCTTCACTTATCTACAAGAAATTAATACTAAAAAATTTTCAGAATAATTATCCATATCGAGTATAAGAATTTTAGAATCGGTTTTGTGTCTAGGCTACTGGGAGCATTCCAATATTTTGATTATTATTTCACTAAAAGTGTCTACAAGATCATGCTATTCATTAAGCCATAATTTTTGATATTTAAACCTAATTTCATGAATTGCACTAAAAAGAGGGAACTCTTTCATAATTTGTAATTAAATTAGAAGTTTTCTTAGGAAGCTGTTTAATATTATTGATATCTATACAGTTTTTCTTGTAAAAGCGCTTCATTTATAGTGAGTATTTCAATAAAATAAGGGAGCTAGCTCCCTTATTTTATTCATTTTCTAATTAAAATTTACTCGCAACTTGATATGTGATGAATGAAAAGATGTAAGCTAATGCAAACAAATAAGTTGCCCTAATAATGGGCTGTTTCCAGCTACCTGTTTCTCGTCTAATTGTTGCTAACGTAGCAAGACAATGGGGAGCAAAAATAAACCATACCAATAATGATAAACCTGTGGCTAACCCCCATCCATCCGGGCCTGAAATTTGACTTAACAGACTTTGAGTTACTGTATCTTCATCACCTGACATCGCATAAATCACCCCAAGAGCAGCAATTACAACTTCCCTTGCTGCCATAGCAGGAATGAGTGCAATACATATTTCCCATGTAAACCCAATAGGCGCAAATATAGGATGAATTAAATGTCCTAACTGACCAGCTAAACTATAGTTAATGGCCGGCATGCTTGCATTATCTGGTGGTTGAGGGAACGTGACTAGCACCCATAACAAGATAGACAGTGCGACGATAATGCCACCAACTCGTTTTAAGAAAATAGTTGCCCTATCATATAAGCCTAATGCAATATTTCTAATATCTGGAATTCGGTATGTGGGAAGTTCAAAAATAAAAATACTTTCAGTTTTATCTTTTCGAACCAATTTCAGAAACACTGAAACTAATAACGCTGAGACTATTCCCGACATATAAAGACCAAAAAGGACTAATCCTTGCAGACTTAACCAGCCGTAGATTAATTGGTTCGGAATAAATGCCGCGATCAATAAAGCATATACTGGCAATCTTGCTGAACAGGTCATCAAGGGTGCAATCATAATTGTTGCTAATCGGTCCCGTTCAGAGCTGATACTTCTGGTTGCCATAATTCCGGGAATGGCACAAGCAAAACTGGATAGCAGAGGAATAAATGAACGGCCGCTAAGCCCGGCTTTAGACATTAATTTATCTAAAAGAAATGCTGCCCGGGGTAAATAGCCTGACTCTTCAAGCATTAAAATGAAGAAGAATAAAATCAAAATCTGAGGCATATATGCAAGCACGCTACCTGCACCAGCAATTACCCCATCCACAACCAAGCTTTTTAATAGAGGATGTTGGATTAGTGGTCCAATAAAATCACTGAGCCATGCGACAAAATTTTCAATGAATTCAATAAAAGGCGTTGCCCATATAAATACCGCCTGGAACATCACAAACATGGTTAAAGTTAAGATTACTAAACCCAATACAGGATGTAGAAAAATTTTATCTAGAAATGCGGTTCTTTTATCACCATTGTCATTATTTAAAATAACTTGTTTGGTGATTTGTTTGACCTGTTCAAAATGACTTAATTCAGCATGATAAGGAGTAATAAAAAGATTTTTTTGATCTAATTGATTAATTAAATCTTGAATTCCTTTTGTTTTAACTGCGACAGCTTCAACTACAGGGATACCTAACAGTTGAGACAGTTTATCCTTATCAATGGAAATACCACGCTTTTTGACCTCATCCATCATATTTAATACAAGGATCATAGGGCGATTTAGAGCACGAACTTCGAGAACCAAGCTCAAATGTAAGCTTAAATTTGTGGCATCTACAACGCATATAAAAATATCGGGTAGAATTTCACCTTTTAGCTCGCCCAAACAAACTGCCCTGGTGACTTCTTCATCTAAACTACTAGGTTTTAAACTGTAAGTTCCGGGTAAGTCCAATACTCGTACTGCATCACCAGAAGGTAATTTAAAAGAACCTTCTTTTCTTTCTACGGTTACTCCAGCATAGTTGGCAACTTTTTGTCGCGTACCAGTAAGCGTATTAAATAGAGAGGTTTTTCCACAATTTGGATTACCGACTAATGCAATGTTCTTAATCTTCATTGGATACTAACTCTACAAAAATTCTTTCAGCTTCATTCTTTCTTAATGCGAATCTTGAAGTTTCAATTTGAACTAAAACAGGATCTCCGCCAAAAACACCTTTAGCGAGTACTTGTAGAGTTTCACCCTCTCTAAAACCTAATAGTTGGAGCCGTTCCAATACGGGATCAGTGGTATGACTGTATTGATTACCTTTTTTGAGATCTATGATTTTGACGATCTGATTTTGTTTAACTTGAAATAGATTCATTTTCGATACTCTTACTTCAAAGCCAAAATCTTTCGAGCACCATTAAGCACGAATAAAGAAACCAGGATGCCAATGATTAAATCTGGGTAAGCTGATCCCGTCAACGCCACGAGTACACCGGCAAATATAACGCCCATATTTACGACAACGTCATTCGCCGAGAAAATCCAACTGGCTTTCATATGTGCGCCATCTTCTCGATGACCAGAAATAAGATATAAGCATGTCACGTTAGCTATAAGTGCGAGCAGGCCAATAACAATCATGAGCGTTGATTCTGGCTCGCTTCCAAACATGAATCGTCTAATGACATCAACAATCACGATAACAGCAAGTAATAACTGAATCCAACCTGCGAAATGGGCTGCTTTTATTTGATATTTCGCAGCTTTTCCGACGGCATATAGCGCAATACCATAAACGGCTGCATCGGCAAACATATCTAGAGAATCAGCAATCAATCCTGTAGACGCAGCAATAATACCGCTGATGAATTCTATAAAGAAAAGTAGAGCATTAATACCTAATAACAGTTTAAGTACTTTAGCTTGTCTCACAGGATCAGGTTCATTAGGTATATCGCCTGAAGAAAGCTGTGTTTCATCAAGTTTCGCCCCAAAACCCAGTCCTTCGAGTTTAGCCGTAATTTGCTGAATCCCTTCATTATGGAAGACTTTCAGTTTTCGATTGGGAAGATCAAAAGTAAGACCTTTAACTGCTTCAATATCTGCAAGAGCCATACGGACCATTTGCTCTTCAGCAGAGCAATCCATTTTAGGAATGGTGTAGGTACTTGTTTGCTTAGCCTGTTGATTGCTTATATAAGTTTCAGTCTTCACAAGCTTTGCACCAAGACCCAAAGCTTCAAGTTTGGTGGTTATATTTTCATCTTTTTGATTATGTAGAACCTTTAAAGAACGGTTAGGTAAATCAAAGATGAGTTTTTGAACACCATCAATTGAAGATAGCGCCATACGAACCATCTGTTCTTCCGCAGAACAATCCATTTTGGGAACTAAGTATTCACTCATGTAGTGCGAATCTTTTAAAACGTCTTCAGTGCTTAAATTTTCTTTGGGATCAGAACCATAACAGGATTGAGCGGTATCTTCACAACTGTTTGAAGTGTTACAGCAAGGAGATGAAGATTTTTTTTCTTCCTCTTCACCACAACAGCTAAGCGTATTATCGCAATTCTTTGAATTGTTTGCTTCTGCAATTGATGGATGATTTTCTTGTTGAGATTTCTTATCTTCGCATGGTGTTTCTTTACTACATCCACAACCACTCATAATTATACCCATTAAAAAAATTATAAACTTTGAATATTAGAATCCCTATAGTTACTATAGAGTCAAGATTTTTTGGAAATACCAACTCAATGCATTTAAAAATTGGTGAACTCTCTAAAAAAACCTCATGTTCAGTATTAACAATTAGGTTTTATGAAAAGGAAGGTTTAATTCCGGAACCCGAAAGAACGGAAGGAAATTACCGCCTTTACGATATAGGCTATGTTGAGCGAATTAAATTTATTTTGAATTGCCGAACTTTAAATATGAGTTTGAATGAAATTCGTCAATTACTTACCTATAAAGACAAACCTGAGAAAAATTGTTCAGATGTGAATGAATTAATTGACTTACATGTCAGTGCTATCAGAGAAAATATAATCAAGCAACAAAAGCTTATTGAACAACTATCTGATTTAAGAGGTACTTGTGATGGTTTATGTACAATTGACCAATGTGGAGTTTTAAAAAATCTAGCTTGATTATCTAGACCTATGCTTTTTTCAAAAAATCGGCACTGTTGCAAATAACCACGAATGGTAAGCTGAAGACTGTTTTAGCTAAAGGTGCAGCATATGAATCCTTTCCATGGTCGGCATTTTCAGGGCGAAATGGCTTTGTTGCACAAAGATTTGAAATGCAAAGCGCCCCTAATTGAGCCAAATTTAAGGCGTAACTTGGGTAAGTAGTCGACCTAATTCCGTAAATCTGTTAAGGACTGCTACACGTGCATGGATCTCATTCACTTGGCTATCAAAACTCCTTGCACTGAGTTTATCTCCTAATAATTTGATGCAATGCATCTTAGTTTCAACCAAACTTCGCCGATGATAGCCTGACCATTTTTTCCATAGTGTCCTGCCTAAACGTTTAATTGTTCTAAGTAATTCATTTCGCTCTAGCGAGCTACTCTTTGTATCTTTCCATGGTTTCGCATTTTTTCTAGGTGGAATCACCGCATGCGCTTGCCGATCTGCAATGACCTGACGGCATTGCTTGGTGTCATAAGCTCCATCGGTATAAACACAGTTAATCTGCTCATCTTGTGGAATCTGATTAAGTAAATCACCAAGCACCTGTGAATCACTGACATTATTGGTTGTAAGCTGAACTGCTCGTATTTGCAGGGTTTTAGCATCTATACCAATATGAAGTTTACGCCATTGGCGACGATATTCAGGTCCATGTTTCTTGCGTTTCCATTCGCCCTCACCTAGAAACTTCATGCCTGTAGAGTCCATGAGTAGATGCAGCCCATCGCTACTTTTTTGGTAGCTGATTACAATATCAATATGCTTTTGTCTTCTACAAAGCGTGGTGTAATCTGGAGCTATCCAATTTAATCCGCAAAGTTTAATCAGACTTTGCACAAAGCCAGTGACCATACGTAAAGACAGACGGAATAAGGATTTAATCATTAAGCAGCATTGGATGGCTGCGTCGGAGTAGGTTTGATTTCGCCCTTGTTTGCCTTTTGATGGCGCATACCATTGCGTAGCAGGATCAAACCAAATGGCAATATTTCCGCGACTCATGAGTGCTCGGTTATATGCGGGCCAATTGGTTGTGCGGTAGATTTTGTGTGTAGGCTTCTTCATTTGAAAATTATATCGCTGAAAAACCCTTTACAGATAGGTTTGTGCAACAAAGCCATTCGTTAATTAAACAAAATCAATTTTATGCTCAACATCTATAAATCCTAGAAATCTGGATAAATATTTTCTTAATATTTTTCCTACTATAGGAAATCATTTATTCGTCTTTGAAGTTTAAAAATTTGTTAGTAATATATTCTACAAATATGTTGAGTATACTACATGTCTATTTCTTTACTCATAACATCTCTGCCTACACAGAACACAAGCACTCGGATGAGAGTCTGGCGATCTTTGAAAGCAAGTGGTGCCGCGACCCTTAGAGATGGGGTCTACATACTCCCTATTAATCATAGTGAGAAGTTTACCTCTATTGCTAATGATGTTGTTTCTGAACAAGGAACTGCTTATATGTTTTACGCAGAGCCACCTTTAAATCTTGAACTCGCACCTATTTTCAGTCGAAAAGAAGAGTACGAAACCCTCTATAAACAACTCACGGAAATAAGAGATCGTCAAACTAAAGATGATAAGAAAGAACTACTCAAACAGATTCGTAAATTAAGAAAAAGCATCGATGCACTTGTAGACATTGACTATTATCCAGATGAGACTCAAGTACAGGTTCTTAATGAACTTTCCTTATTGGAACTCACTATTGCACGTCTCGGTGAAGTCGATGAACCTAAAGCTATACAAGCTCATATTCAACATCTGGATAAAGGTAATTATCAAAACAGAATTTGGGCAACACGTAAAAGACCTTGGATTGATCGTCTAGCCTCTGCATGGCTAATCAAAACTTTTATAGATACCTCACCAACATTCATTTGGTTAGAAACCCCAACTGATTGCCCCGAAGATGCATTTGGATTCGATTTTGATGATGCAACTTTCAGTCATGTCAATCATTGGGTGACCTTCGAAGTTCTTTTACATAGTTTTGATCTAGAAACACCCGCATTAAAGAAAATCGCTGAAATTGTTCATTACCTTGATGTAGGAGGAATTGAGCCTCCAGAAGCGATCGGTATTGAAAAAGTTATTCAAGGAATTCGAAGTCAGATAAGTGACGATGACCAATTATTTGCATTATCGAATCACATTTTCGATGGCTTATATGCCAACCTATCAAGAGAATAATCATGGAACAAGAACTTGTTATACAACCAGAACAAGAGATACAGTCAGTTTCATTTTGGCAAGCATTCCTATTCTGGCTTAAATTGGGGTTCATTAGTTTTGGGGGGCCCGCAGGTCAAATTGCGGTCATGCACCAAGAACTGGTTGAACAAAAGCGGTGGATTTCAGAGAAGCGCTTTTTGCATGCACTGAACTATTGTATGCTCTTACCGGGTCCTGAAGCACAACAATTAGCAACTTATATCGGTTGGTTAATGCATAGGACCGTCGGTGGTTTAGTTGCAGGGATTCTTTTTGTACTACCCTCACTATTTATTTTAATTGGTCTTTCATGGGTTTATGTAAAATTTGGTGATGTACCCATTATTGCAGGGCTCTTTTACGGTATTAAACCTGCTGTTGTTGCCATTGTTTTTCATGCAACACATCGAATCGGCAGTCGATCACTTAAAAATAAATTTTTATGGCTGATTGCAGCCCTTTCATTTATTGCTATATTTTTCTTCAACTTACCCTTTCCTTTAATTGTGCTCTCTGCCGCAATCATTGGTTATCTAACCAGTAAAAAATATCCAAGCCTATTTTCTAGTGGAAACGCACACCAGCAGAGTAAAAAAGATTATGGTCGTGCTTTAATTGATGATGATACTCCTACACCTGAACATGCGATCTTTAGCTGGAAACGGTTGGCCAGTATTCTGCTAATTGGTGGTTTACTGTGGTTTATTCCAATCCTGAGCCTAAGCTTAACGCTGGGGTGGGATCATACTTACACCCAAATGGCTTGGTTCTTTACGAAAGCAGCCCTGCTCACCTTTGGTGGTGCCTATGCAGTATTGCCTTATGTTTACCAGGGTGCTGTAAGCTATTACGGTTGGTTAAGTCCGACTCAAATGATAGATGGCTTAGCTCTAGGTGAAAGTACGCCCGGCCCTTTAATTATGGTGGTCGCATTTGTTGGCTTTTTAGGAGCATTCAATCAAGCACTCTTAGGCTCAGATCATTTATTCTTGGCGGGCACCATTGGAGCAAGCATAGTCACTTGGTTTACTTTCCTGTTTTCCTTTGTTTTTATTTTAGCTGGTGCACCAATTATCGAATCAACACATAATGAGCTCAAATTTACAGCTCCGTTAACGGCTATTACAGCCGCAGTTGTTGGTGTGATTCTTAACCTTGCCCTATTTTTTGCTTATCATGTACTTTGGCCAACAGGTTTTAACGGCTCTTTCGATATTGTTGGTGCGTTAATTGCACTTGTAGCTTTGGTTGGCTTATTTCATTTCCAGCTCAAAGTGATGTACGTCCTTGCAGCTTCAGCATTAATTGGTTTAATTTGCTTTAACTTTCTTTCTATGTAATTTAAACAGTCGAAGTATAAGCTTCGACTGTTTTTTATATCTTTATATTTCTATTTGACTACCGATCTCTACCACACGATTCGATGGAATCTGGTAAAAATCACTGATAGGACTAGTATTCTTATGCATACTCGAAAATATTTGTTCTCTCCATTTATCTAAGAGCTTATTCTGTTTAGAAATAATTCGTTCACGTGAAACGAAGAAGCTGATTTCCATTAGATTAAACTCAATATGATAAGCATCAAAAACAGCTTCAAGCTCTATAGGTAAATTGGGTTGTTCTTTAAAACCATAATTCAATTTAATCCGAAAGAAGTCTAGCTCTAACTGTTCAACAAGAAACCTATCATCCTTAGAAACATACGGTATATCTTGGACATCAACTGTAACCAATACATTTCGTTCATGCAGAATTTTATTGTGCTTTAAATTATGCAAAAGTGCATGGGGAACAACATTTGGTGTACCCGTGAGGAAGACGGCAGTTCCAGTAACTTTATTAACCGAATCATCTACATGTTGAATGAACATATCTAAAGGTAGTGTATCGCTCTGAAGTTTTGCCTGAAGCTCCCCCCTACCTCTCTTCCAGATCATCATTAATGTGAAAACAATAAGGGCAACCACTACAGGCATCCACCCACCAATAAAGAATTTTAATAGGTTTGAACTTAGGAGTACCAAATCAATTACAACGAATGGAACAATAAATAGAATAAGTTTCCAAGTCTTCCATTTCCAATAACTATAAGCTAAAAAACCAACCAGAAGAGTGTCACAGAACATAGTCACAGTAACAGCTAGACCATAGGCTCCTGCTAAATTGCTACTACTTTTAAACAATAGAACAACTGCAATAATAGAAATAAATAAAAGCCAATTTAAAAAAGGAATATAAATTTGGCCCATTTCTGATTCAGAAGTATGCTGTATCGTTAAACGAGGTAAATACCCTAACTGGATTGCTTGTTTTGCCATTGAAAATACACCACTGATTAATGCTTGTGATGCGATAACCGCGGCAGCAGTAGCAAGTACAATCATTGGATAGAGTAACAATGACGGAACTAATAAATAAAATGGATTAGAAATAGCAGTAGGATCTCGAAGTAATAGAGCACCTTGTCCTGCATAATTCAGAATTAAACAAGGCAGTACGATAAGGAACCAACCGAACCGAATTGGTGCAACACCAAAATGTCCCATGTCAGCATAAAGGGCCTCACCGCCTGTCACGGTCAATACCACAGCCCCCATCACAAAAAAAGAAATTAGCGGGTTAGTGAGGATAAAAGAAATTCCCCAATGCGGGCTCAAAAAGGCCAAAATTGAAGGGCTTTGAATAATACTCATCCCCCCTAATCCACCGATGGCTAAAAACCACAATAAAGTGATAGGACCGAAAAACTTCCCCATTATAGCCGTGCCATGCCTTTGTACTAAAAACAAAGCTGTTAAAATTCCGATACTGATAGGGACAATGTATTTTGCAAGTGTAGGTGTAGCAATAGACAAACCCTCAACCGCAGATAACACTGACATTGCAGGGGTGATGATTCCATCCCCAAAAAATAAAGATGCTCCAATAAATCCTAAAGTAGTAATAATTATTTTTGTTCTATTCGAGAGCCCCTTTTGACGAAGATTCAAAGCTAACAATGCCATGATTCCCCCCTCACCATTATTATCGGCTCGCATGATCACCATGACATATTTAAGCGAGACAATCAGGGTAATAGTCCAAAATATTAAAGAGAGAATTCCCAAAATATTAATTTCATTGATAGGCATACCATGTGTTGCATGGAAGCTTTCTTTTAACGCATAAAGTGGGCTCGTACCAATATCTCCAAAAACCACACCTAATGCAGCTAACGTTAATATGGGGACACCAGCCTTTTCGGCTACCTGATTTTGCATATAGTAAAATCACATGATAAAAATTGTATCGATACTAGCACTACAATAACAACATTTACTCTTTAGACTAAAAAACCATAATTTCCTCACTTATTATTGTTTTTACAATTAATTGTAAAATAAAGGAAAATTCAACTAATTATTACTTCTCTCTTTATATATTCTAGAACATCAGCCATTTGAATTAGCGTAGAAATAACTTCCCTCAAACAAAATATCTAAAAATGATGAACAGAATACCGACTTTCTTATTCGCAGCCCAGTCATTGCATGTTCATCCAAACAGAACCTCGATTGAATTAGCTTTATGACTCTCGTTAATGAAGCTGCGAGATGTGATGCTAACAGTGCTTTCAGGTAATAAGGTATTGAAATAAATTTTGGGTGGTGTATCAAAAAGTATGCTAAAAAAAAGCAGGTTGAATTTTGATAAAATAGAGAAATGCAAATAACTCTAGAAATCAAATGTCCAACCTGCCTCAGTGACAGTATAAAGAAAAATGGCATCAA
>Ga0208062_100142_pt1 | contig 10641 bp, 7 predicted proteins | sample DeeseametaMP0261_FD_184217 | JGI IMG/M metagenome (GOLD analysis project Ga0208062, IMG submission 184217) | Marine microbial communities from the Deep Atlantic Ocean - MP0261 (SPAdes) | ecosystem: Environmental > Aquatic > Marine > Oceanic | place: South Atlantic Ocean | collected 2011-01-01 | reverse complement strand
ACTTTTTACACCACCGAGAGCTTGGGAGGCTTGCGCAACAAGAGGTCTACATATATGTGCTCGTAGCGGTTTTTGGACAGCCCTTCCCACATGGTTCTACCCCCCAAACAAGAATCCCCGAGGCGGGCACCACCCGAGCCAAAACTCAAGTGGCACCCAACTCCCAACCTAAAACCGAGCCACGCCGTAAGAGTTGGGCCGTAGCTGCCGTTGCTCGGCCTCGCGGCAGACAGACAAAACCAGGGCCAGAACTCGCCGGGTATCCCGTGGGTCGATCAGGCCGTCATCCCATAGCCGTGCGGTGCCGAACAGGGCGGTGGAGCCGTCTTCGAGTTTCTTGGCGGTGGCCTGTTCCAGGAACGTCAGGGTTTTCTCGTCGGGTTCGATGCCGCTTTTGCGTTGTTTGTCTTCGGCCACAATACGCATCACCTTGCCAGCCTGGGCCGGGCCCATGACGGCGGTGCGGCTGTTGGGCCAGGCGAAGATGAATCTCGGGTCCAGGCCCCGGCCGCACATGGCGTAGTTGCCGGCGCCGTAGGAGCCGCCGACCACCACGGCGATTTTCGGCACCCGGCAGTTGGCAACGGCTTGCAGCATCTTGGAGCCGTGTTTGATGATGCCGTTCTGCTCCGAGTGGGTGCCCACCATGAAACCGGTGGTGTTGTGCAGGAACAGGATGGGTGTGCCGGCCTGGTCGCAAAGCTGGATAAACTGTGCCGCCTTGGTGGAACCGGCCGGGGTGATCGGGCCGTTGTTGCCGATGATGCCTACACTGTGGCCCTGAATCCGGATGGTGCCGCATACGGTCTGGCTGTCGTAGTCGTTCTTGAAATCCAGGAACCGGGAACCGTCGGCGATGCGGGCGAGGATCTCGCGCACGTCGTAGGGCTTCTTGGCGTCGGAAGGAATCACGCCCAGCAGCTCTTCAGCCGGATACAGCGGCTCGTCCCACTGAGGTTCCTGGCGCAGTGGCAGGTTTTCATTCCAGGGCAGGGCGCCGAGAATCTCCCGGGCCTGGCGAATGCCGTCGGCGTCGTCCTCGGCCAGGTATTCAGCGGTGCCGGCAACGGTGGCGTGCATTTCTGCACCGCCCAGCTCTTCATCAGTGGCGATTTCACCGGTGGCCGCTTTCAGCAGCGGCGGGCCTGCCAGGAACATCTTGGCCTGCTCGCGCACGGTGATTACGTAATCAGACAGGCCCGGCTGATAAGCACCACCGGCGGTGGCGTTGCCATGCACGACCGTCACCTGCGGAATGCCTGCGGCGGACATGCGGGCCTGGTTGGCAAAGCCCCGGGCGCCGAGCACGAAGATGTCGGTAGCGTAGTTCAGGTTGGCGCCGCCCGATTCCGACATCGATACGACAGGAAGCTTGTTCTCCATGGCGATCTGCTGCAGACGCAGGGTCTTGTCCAGACCGGCGGGGGTAATGGTTCCGCCCTTGATGGCGCTGTTGCTGGCCACCACCAGGCAGCGCACACCGGCTACCCGGCCAATGCCGGCAATAATGCCGCCGCCGGCCATGGAGCCGTCTTTGTCATCGTGCATCTTGTAACCGGCAAGTGAACACAGCTCCAGAAACTCACTGCCACGATCCAGCAGCCGATTGATACGATCCCTCGGCAGCAGCTTGCCGCGCTTGGTGAACTTCTCCCGGGCCGACTCCGCCAGGTCCAGAACCTTCTGTTCCACATCCCGGAAGGTGGAGATGTGCGCTTCCATGGCCTCCACATTGGCCCGGAACTCGTCAGACTGGGGGGTTATTGTTGTTTCCAGTACCTGCATGGGAAATCCTCAGTCGTCACTCAAAACTTTCGGCGTTACCGCCCGATGGAAACCGTTATAGGGCTCGTTATTCTTCGCCTTCGGCATCGGCCAGACACGCCCGCCCTGAGAAGCCGCCCCGTCAATCCGCAGGCAGTCACCACTGATAAATGCCGCGCCCGGGCTAAGCAGGAAACAGATAGCCGAACTCACCTCCGATTCCGTGCCCATCCGCTTGATCGGCACCGCATCCGCCAGGCTACGAATCCACGACTTCATATGGGCCGGGTAGTTATCCATCCCGCTGGACGCAATCCACCCCGGCGCCACCGCATTCACCCGAACCCCGGACGGCGCCCATTCAACCGCGGCCGTCTGGGTAAAATTCACCATCCCGGCCCTGGCTGCACCAGAGTGGCCCATGCCCGGCATACCGCCCCACATATCCGCCACAATGTTCACAATCGAACCGCCGGACTTGCTCAACGCCTGGGTATAGGCCTCCCGGGACATCAGAAAACCACCGGTCAGATTGGTGCGCACCACCGTTTCCCAACCTTTCTGGTTAATCCCCGTCAACGGCGAGGCAAACTGCCCGCCGGCGTTGTTCACCAACCCGTCCAACCGGCCGTGTTCCGCAATAATGGCTTTCACCGTGGCCTTGACCGATTCCTCCTCGCGAATATCGCAAGCGTGGGCGCTGGCAACGCCGCCGTCGGCCTCAATCTCGGCTTTTACCGCATCGACCTTTTCCTGCTTACGACCAACGAGAGCAACCCGGGCACCGAGGGCGGCCAGTTCGTGGGCCGTGCAGCGGCCAATTCCAGAACCACCACCGGTCACAATAAACACCTGGCCTTCAAACAGCCCCGGCCGAAGAACAGACTGATAACTCATAAAAAGTCCTTATCAAAATAAGCTGAATCCACGTAAAACGTCGGAGCGCCCCGCTGGGGGAGGGCCCTACAAAAATGTGCGGAGCCATGGATGGCGGAGCAGAAGCGCCACAGGGGCTCAGCCGAGCGTTTATGAAGCGAAGCTTCATGCGACAGCTGAGCGACCGCAATCTGTGATTGCGGGCCGGACCCCGAAGGGGTGCCGCAGGAGCGCTTTTTGTAAGGCCAACCCCCGCTGGGGTGCTTGCACCGAAGCGAATAAAATGAGTTCACTGGGAGATCAGCCCATCAGGCACAGGCACCGGAAACTCCAGAAGCTGCTGCGCAAAAGCCTTACCCTGCGGATCAATCCGAAGCGAAGCCACACCACCGCCACCCAGACTGTGCTCCAGCAAGAAATTGAACGCATGCAACCCCGGCATCGCCCAGCGCGTCACCTTGCCAGACTCCGGATTCAGCGTATGACTCATCCACTGGGCCACCGCCTGCTCCGTCAACGCAGCCTCAATAAACGGCAAAAACTCCGGATCCCGCGCAATCACCCCGATATTGCTGTGATCACCCTTATCACCAGACCGCGCCCACGCCAGCTTGATCAGCGGCACCGTCGTGTCTGTTGAAACCTCCATCCGGGATTCCCGCTCAGGGGGCAGGGCGTTGCTATCAAAACCACCCTCACAAGCCACCTCGACGGTCGATTTCTCGCCCGCCAGCTCCACCGAAACCGCCACTTCCGACTTCGGCACCAGGCAGGAATACAACCGAATCTTCGGCCACACCGTCGGACGGCCACCGACAATGCCGGTGATCCCCGGCGCCATGCCTGTGGCCGCCTGGGCAATTTCCCTTGAGAACAGCACCAACGCCTTCTTGTTCGGGTGGGCTGTGGCAATCTTCACTACCACTTCCCGGCACTGGTCGCCCCAGCCGTGGGCACCGTAAGTGGTTTCTGTGCCCAAAAGCTCAATGCTGGTTTCGGAATAGCCCGGCAGGCCACGCTCGGCAAACATTGCCGATGTCTTCGCCAGAATGGCTTCGGCGACTTTCTGTGCCTTCGCCCGGGCATCGATGCCGCCCAGCAGGAAGGTGACCGTGCATTTGAAGCCATCCGGCCAGGTGCCGGACACCTTGTAGCTATCGGTGGGCGGCAGGCCCTTCGCGCCAGTAACACTAACCTGGTCCTTGCCGATCTCTTCCAGCGTCACCTGGGTGAAATCACAGGTCACATCCGGCAGCAGGTAAGCCCGCGGGTCACCAATCTCGTAAACCAGCTGCTCACTCACGGTGCCCCGGCTCACCATGCCACCGGTGCCTTCTGGCTTGGTGATCACAAAGTCGCCGGAGGCGCTGACCTCGGCAATCGGGAAGCCCATATTGGCATAGCCGTCGGCCACCTGTTCCCAGTCGGTAAAGTTGCCGCCGGTGGACTGGGCACCGCACTCCAGCAGGTGCCCGGCCAGGCTGCCCTGAGCCAGCTTGTCGTAATCGTTCCAGCTCCAGCCGAATTCATGCACCAGCGGCGCCAGTACCAAGGCGCTGTCAGCTACCCGACCCGTAATGATGATGTCAGCCCCCTGTTCCAGTGCAGCCACCAGCCCAGGTGCGCCCAGGTAGGCGTTAAGGCTCACCATCATGGCCGGGAAAGGCTGGCCTGTGGTCATCTCGGTGATGCCGGCGTCGGCCAGTTTCTTTTTCTTCAACAGAAGGTCATCGCCCAGCACCACGGCGATTTTCAGGTCCACGCCCGCTTGCTCGCACAGGGCCTGCAAGGCATCGCGGCAGGCGACCGGGTTCACGCCGCCGGCGTTGGTCAGCACCCGGATGCCTTGCTTCTTGATGTCGCCCAGCAGCGGAGCCATGACGGTTTCAACGAAGTCCCGGGCATAACCCTGAGCCGGGTCTTTCATCTTCTGGCCGGCCATGATCGACATGGTGATCTCGGCCAGGTAATCGGCCACCAGGTAATCAATGTTGCCTTGATGAACCAGCTGGGCGGCGGCGGTTTCCGTGTCGCCCCAGAAAGCGGCGGAGCAGCCGATGCGGATAGGTTTGTCGGGTTGTGCCATGTTGTTTGCCTTGCTCTTTGCGCCCGGCGATTGCGGACTGGTGCAACGATGTCATCGACAATACCAAGCAAGCGCTTGGTTTGTAAACAGGCAAATCTCGGGTAGAATAAAAAGTCCCAGCAAGACAACCGGATGGCCTTTGTGAACCAGAACGAGATTCTTCAGTCCCTCATCGCCGAACAGCTTGTTTCCGACCCCGCCAGTGCTCGCGGGCGCTTGTTGAAAGAGGCGGCCAGGTTATTCCGGGACAAAGGCTACGAGCGCACCACGGTGCGCGACCTGGCAGCAGCAGTGGGTATCCAGTCTGGCAGCCTGTTTCATCACTTTCGAACCAAGGAAGAAATCCTGAAAGCCGTGATGGTGGAGACCATTCGCCTCAATACCGCCTTGATGCACGCGGCTATGGAGCAGGCTGTCACCCTGCGGGAGAAGCTCCGGGCGCTGGTGCGGGCCGAGCTGGAGTCCATCAACGGCCAGACCGGTGAGGCCATGGCGGTGCTGGTGTATGAGTGGCGGAGTTTGTCTGAGGAATCGCAGGCGGAAGTACTGGCCCTGCGGGATCACTATGAAGGCCTGTGGCTATCGGTGCTGGAGCAACTGCGCACGGAGGGCAGTATCGATGCGGAGCCGTTCATTGTGCGTCGGATGCTGACCGGGGCCCTGAGCTGGACGGTGACCTGGTATCGCCCGGAGCGGGGCGGATTGACGCTCGATGGGTTGACTGATCAGGTGCTCGCTATTATGAAGTTGTAAAATATTCATTCACATACTTAAAAAATTTTCTGTGTCCCCTGATTTTTGGCTGATTCAAAACCTATTGTTTTATATCAATAAATTTCTCTTTTCTTGATTTCCATTCAGGCCATTGGCCTGATCGGCATATCCATTTCGGCAATCGAGCCATTTCTGTCTGACAGCAATCGCCGCATTCTTGCACCCACAACAACAAAGCAAGAAAGGTCGTCGAACTATGATCTCCTCACTGTTTTCTTACATGCGTGCTTGCCCGTCTCGCCTTCGCCAGACAGCGACCGCGGGGGCCGTGCTGTTGCTGGCCGGCTGTTCTGCAAACCCGATCTACACCACCACCGGCGTAGTGCTTTCCAATTACTCGGAGTCTGAAGCAACACCCTACGTGATGCAGATGTCGGATCCGAAGATGGCCTGCGCCCTGGGCGAGGGTGTCGACCCCCTCATGTATTCATTCTCCCGGGTAACTTCGGCACCGGATACCACCGGTTCCCTGCTGATGCTGCTGGCGGCCAACTGCATGGAATACCGCACCTGGGAAGCCGAGCTCGATTACCTGCGGGCCGATTTCAGCGGTGACATTCCTGCCGCCAAGGATGCCCGTGAAAAGGCCAAGCGACTGCACGCCCAGACCGCGAAGCGCCGTTACCAGGCGTTCCAGCGTGCGATGGCGGCCTACGATTTTGATCCTTCGGCAGAACCCCTGGAATGTCCGTTCCTGTTCAGCGAACAGGACGAGCTGACCTTCCTGCTTGGCTTGCTGACCGGTATGCAGGCGATCGTGAACGATTCCAACTCCGGTGCCATGGCTGGCGTGCCCCGCAACATTGCGCCCCAGGCCGAGCGGGCAGCCCAGTGTGTAGACAACGAAAAGTGGGGCGGCCTGCCCAATGCCGTTCGTGCACTGGTGTGGCTGCTGCTGCCGGATACCCGTCCGGAACTCGCCCCCGACCCCTGGCAGGTGCTGGAGAACAGCGCCGAGCTGGGTGTGCAAACCGGTATGCGCGCTTCCCACGCCTTGCAGGCTGTAGCGGCTGAGACCTTCGGTCGCCCGCAGGTACTGGCCGATGCCATCGCCAGCTTCGCAGAGGCGGACGGTCGTATCGAGGTGTGGGACGAGTACCGACTGGTTGATGAGGTGGCCCGGGGCGTTGTGACCTTCTCGTCTGACAAGCACTGGACCGCCAATTACGGGCACCGCACACCGAAGAGCTACTTCGGCAAGATGAGCCCGGAACGCAGCACCGAAAACGTTGAAACCATGGACCTGGACGGCCTGCTGTAGCAGCGCCGTCCGGCACGAAAACCTTATCCACAAACACAAGAATGACCCGGAGGTCGTCATGATCCGCAAATCCCTTGCCGCTTTGTCCCTTGCTGTGGCCGCACCGCTGGCTTCAGCCCAGACCGTTTCCATGTGCGTGTTCGATGTCATCGGCGCCAATGGCGATGTGTATAACCTGGTAAAAGACTACGCTCTGGAAATGAAAGCCCACGGTGTGGACTTCGAGCTCAAGCCTTACACCGATGAAGGCGTGGCCGTAGGCGACTTCAATGCCGGCCAGTGTGATGCGGTAGCGGCTACCGATATCCGTATCCGTCCGTTCAACAAGTTCACCGGTAGCATCAGTGCCGTGGGTGCCATCCCCACCTACGACGACCTGAAAACCCTGCTGGCCACCCTGGCCCAGGCCAAGGCGGCGCCGCTGATGAAAGACGGCGGCTATGAAGTTCTGGGTATTGTGCCGGCCGGCGCCGGTTACCTGTTCGTGAACGACCGCAGCATCGACACCGCCGGTGAACTGGCCGGTAAGCGCATGGCGACCCTGGACTACCAGAAAGACGCCATCCACATGGTGAACTACGTGAAGGCCACCGTGGTGCCCTCCGATATCACCAACTTTGCCGGCAAGTTTAACAACGGCTCGGTTGATGCAGCCTATGCCCCGGCCTTCGCCTACGAGGCGCTGGAGCTGTACAAGGGGATTGGCGAAAAGGGCGGCATTGTGGATTACCCGCTGGCCCAGCTGACCATCCAGATTGTTGCCCGTGACGAAGTGCTGGACGACGACACCGCCCAGAAAGCCCGTGATGTTGCCTGGGGTATGTACCCGCAGGCCATGAACCTGATCCAGGGCCAGGAAGAGGGTATTCCGGACGAGCAGTGGATTCGTATTCCCGAGAAAGACATCACCGGCTACCAGGAAATGTTCCGCGAGAACCGCCTGGAGATGCGTGACGGTGTGAACAATGCACCGAGTGTCTATCACCCGAAAATGATGAGCCTGCTGAGCAAGATCCGTTGTGCCAGCAACCCGGGTGCTTCCGAGTGCACCGCGGCTAACCGGGAATAATCGGAGACACTGACGATGAACTGGCGAGCGATGACCGCTACCGGCGCAAGGACGCTCTACCCCGTGCACAGGCTGCACGGGGTAATCCTGCTGCTGTTACTTCTGGCGACCCTGGCGCTGGGAATGGGCAACTCGCTCCATTCCAGGCTTCTGTGGGTAGGCGAGCAGGTATGGCCCAATTATTACCTGCTCAACCCGGATGCAACCGAGCCTACCTGTAACCTGTTTGTTGATATCGACACGGAAGTGGAACGCCGGGTAGCCGCCTACAAGCCGGACCCGGACGATCTGTTCAGCTCTCCGCCTGACCCGGAAGCTATCCGCAAGTCCCTGCAAAGCAACCTGGCCCTGTGTGAGCAGCGTCACCTGCAGTTCGCTGAAAACCAGAAGCATGCCACCTGGGCGTTGGGTGTGTTCAAGGATATCGAACAGGGGCTGGCAGACTTTCTGCTCAAGAACATCGACCTGACAAAGTTCCTGTTCATTGGCATGTTTGCCATGGCTGCGGCCATCTCGGCGCTGGATGCGGACCACATTGCCTTGCGCTTGCCGAGAAACCGGGCGGAATGGCGCCTGAGCCAGGGTTCCCAGTTTGTGGTGAACGGGCTGATGCTGCTGTCCCTCAGTGCCTATGTCGGGCGACTGCAGGCATCCCCGGGGTCCGGTGACACCATAATCCTGCAATATGCCTGGTCGCTGGTGTTCGGGCTGTTCATGGTGATCAACGCCATCCGGTTCCTGTTTGTGCCGGAGCGCATGAAAGCAGGCTCCCTTGCCATGTCCTCGGGGCTGGTGGTGCCGCTGTACTGCACCATGGGCCTGATCGCCATGAGCTACTTCTTCTTTGTCGACGGCTACAGCTCAGGCCTGGCAATTTACTTCGGCATGATGTCGAACCTGTCGTCCATGTTCATCAACATCGGCCTGTATGTGCTGGTGGGCATGATGCTCAAGCAGACCCGGGTGCCGGAGCTGTTGCTGAATGTGCTCAAGCCGTTCAACCTGCCTGCACCCATGCTGGCCTCGGTGATTATCTTCGCCACCGCTTTCCCGACGGCCTTCACCGGCGCCTCCGGTATCTTCATCCTGGCTGTTGGCGGGGTAGTGTACGACGAGCTGCGTCGCGCCGGTGCAGGCCGGCAGCTGTCGCTGGCGACCACGGCGATGTCCGGCAGCCTGGGTGTGGTGCTGAATCCTTGCTTGCTGATCGTGGTGGTAGCGGCCCTGAACAAGGAAGTCACCACCACCGAGATGTATGGCTGGGGCTTCTGGGTGTTCATTATGTCGGCTTCCCTGTTCTCCTTCATCGTCTGCAAGACCGAAGGTAACTGGAAACCGCGGCCGGCCCCGGGTGCCGTTCGTGCAGCCGTGCGTGAGCTTGGCCCCCTGATTCCCTATGCCCTGACAGCAGCAGCTGTGATCCTGGTCATCTGGGTTGTGCTCGGGCTTCAGTTCAATGAATACAGTGCGCCACTGATTCTGCCGCTGGTGATGCTGGCTGTGGTGATGCTGGATGCCGGCAAGGCAGGCCAGGAAACCGGCCAGTCCAGAACCCAGGCGTTCTTCGATCGCAGCAGCTCTGCTGCCAGTGATTCGGCCGTGCATATCGGCGCCTTGCTGGCCCTGATCGGTTTCTCGATCTGCCTGGGTGGTATTCTGGAACGTTCCGATATCGTACACGCCCTGTTCCCCGAAAGCCTGACCAGCCCCTGGTTGGCCATGATGGTGATCGTGCTGATGCTGACCGTGATCGGCATGGTGATGGACCCGTTCGGTGCCGTTATCCTGGTATCGGCCACCATTGCCCAGCCGGCCATCCAGATTGGTATCGACCCGCTGCACTTCTGGATTGTGTGCCTGGTGGCGTTCGAGCTGGGTTATCTGAGCCCGCCCGTGGCCCTCAACCACCTGCTGACCCGGCAAGTGGTTGGCGAAACCGAAGTGCTGGCTGCCGAGCGCACCGGTTCCTTCTGGCATCGTTATCAGCGCCTGTTGTTGCCGCTGGCGGTAATGGTGCCCACGCTGTTACTGGTGGCGTTTGTGCCCATGCTTTTCTACGCTTTATAAGCGCAGTAGCATAAACAAAACCCGCGAAGCTCTGCTCTCGCGGGTTTTTTACGATCAGGCTGGTGCAATATGCCTGTAAAGGTCGGTCACGGAAGATTGGCCGTATAACCGGTAAACCTGTTGATAACGGAAAACATGCCCCGTGAAATATCTAAGTCGATCTATGGTTCTGGTGTCAGGGATGGCGGTGTTGGCCGGCTGTGGTGGCGGAGGATCCGGTTCGTCGGTGCCTGCTTTGCCGCCTTCGCCGCTGTCCGGTGTGATCAGTATTGAAGCCAACAGCCGGGTTGACCAGGATACGATGGACCAGCTGGGGCTTGAGGGCGCACAAGCTGCAACCGGCATACAGGCTCTGCCTGCCAGCTTTGTGCTGGCCGGCTATGTCAGCGGAGCGGCAGGGACCTATCCTTCCGCCCCTGACCAGTGTCAGCCTTTCGCCTATGCAGAGGATGCGGTGGACGAGTACTCGGTGCCCCTGGCGGCGGGGGAGACCCTCGTTCTTGAAAGCTTTGGCAGCTGCCTGGCTGACCCGGAGCTCGAGTTGGTGGTTGAAGGCGCCGGCCCGCTGCCGGCCTCGGTTAACGGTGGCCCTGCCCGTTATACCCTCACAGCCGGCGATAGCACGGAATACCGCGTAACGGTGCGCAACACCGGGAATGCGCCCGCCCGCTACATACTGGCCAAGTCAGTCGCTTTTGGCGCCGAAGGGATGGCGTTTGACTGGCCCCGCTATCGCTTTAGATC
>Ga0208062_100131_pt1 | contig 11250 bp, 17 predicted proteins | sample DeeseametaMP0261_FD_184217 | JGI IMG/M metagenome (GOLD analysis project Ga0208062, IMG submission 184217) | Marine microbial communities from the Deep Atlantic Ocean - MP0261 (SPAdes) | ecosystem: Environmental > Aquatic > Marine > Oceanic | place: South Atlantic Ocean | collected 2011-01-01 | reverse complement strand
TATTATCTTTGCCAACTCACCACAGGCTAAAGGTCGCGTAGAACGCGCGAATAGAACCCTTCAAGACCGTTTGATCAAGGAGATGCGTCTGGAAGGCATCAGTTCAATTGCCGAAGCCAATGCCTGGTTACCCTGCTTTATTGAGCATTTCAACCAGAAGTTCGCCAAGTGTGCGCGAAATTCAAAGAACTTACATCGTCCGCTAACAGAGTCTGATGCTGAGCTGGAGGATATATTCACCTGGCAGGAACCGCGTAAGGTCACGAAGAACCTCACCATCACCTATGACAAGTGTATTTATCTGCTTGAACCGACAGAGCTGAATCATAAGCTTGCTGGGCAATACATTTCAATTCTGGAGTATCCGGATGGCACTTTGGCCCTCATGCATGAAGGACGAAAGCTCAACTACAGCATCTTCAATAAATTGGCTGGGCTGCAGCAAAATGAGATTGTTGAGAATAAACGGTTAGGTTCAGTCCTGGCGCATATTCAACAGCAACATGAAGTATTGGAAAAACAAAATAAACGTTCCCGGGCCAAGAAAAGTATGCCGAGTCGTAAAGCTCAGAAAGCTGTTATTGAACAAAGAAATTTAAATCCTGTGCTTGACTCTTGTGGTTAAAAACAGGACATTTTAAATGGTTTATCGCATAGACATTTTAATTGGTGAATAACATAAAAAATCCTAGACTCAAATCTAGGGTTTAAATTTAAAAAAATACATAAAAATTAATAACACGGTATTAATATTGTCCCATTGTAATTTGTTTCAATTCTAATGAATTATGAAACTCAAAATGTAAATAATTATCAAATATTTTGTATTTAAGCCAACTGTTACTTTCTCTTTCGGGGGTTTCAAATAAATTAGCTACAGATTGTATCGTACTTTTGTGATTAATACCTGTGATCAGATTTTCTAAAAATGGGTATGGGTAATATTCTTCATTCTCTTTGACGTAGATGAAAATGGTATCTAGTATCTGATGTTCATTAAACCTGAACGTAATACCTCTCTTAAAAAATTGCCAATAGGATAGCTTTTCTCCACCAAAATTAGTCTCTAATGAGTCAAACTCACTTGCAACAAGAATAACTGCTTTCAAAATATCTGAACTTGACTCTTTAGTTCCAAGACAAGATAAAAAAACCTCTACATCACCTGAAAAATTCACTTATGACATACCTAAATCAAAATTTTCTTTATCCTTTGGTTTTTATCATATTAAAAATGAAATCTCTGATTCAAAGTTAAAATTTTCAAAAGCTGTATCCATTTAACATAAATCTCTTATACGAATTCTAGCCCTGCATAGGGCGGGCTAGATATAGCGATTAGACCCAATTCTCTAGCTTCAGACCATCAATTCGTTCAAATTCTTTTGTATTGTTCGTAACTAATACAACATCCAATGCCAAAGCATGAGCAGCGATCAGCATATCTAAGCTGCCAATCGGTTTACCTGTAGATTGAAGATTCTGGCGTAATTTGGCGTAATGCCAAATCGCCTGTTCATCGTAAGGAAGAATCTCTAAAGGTGACAAAAACTTGTTTAACGCCTTTTTATTGCGTTCAGATCCAGACTTCTCTACACCAAAAGCCAGCTCAGATGCCGTGATACTCGAAATCGCAAGCTGGCCGAGTTGATATTGCTTAAAGCGCTCAAAAACTTGTTGAGGCTTATTGTTGATGACATAGATACAAATATTTGTGTCTAAGAGGTAAATCATCTGAACTCCTCACGGAGCTGTTCGCCTTGATCAGCTCGCTCCAATTGGAATCCAACCTCAAACTCATTTATTGCTTCTAACATGACATCCCAAGGATTGTCGATGGGCATGAGTAATACACCACGACCGAAGCTTTTGATGGCCACTTCCGTGCCATTAAAGCGAAAGGCTTTAGGCAAGCGAACAGCCTGACTGCGACCAGTTTGAAATACTTTCGCAATTTCCATAATTACCTCCCGAAACCAAGATATATATCATTGATATATATCTTAACATTAAATCTTGTAAAGTCAAAGTGAAATTAAAATCATAAGGCAATAAAAAAGCCCGACATCCTGTCGGGCTTTTTCATATCGGGGTGCTCGTCTTACTGATCTCGTGCTGCCCATTCCTTGCGCTATTTTCTTATTCTTGTTTTCTGGAAACATCCAGTTCCCTTATGTATTCATCATAGGGCTAATGCTTTGGATTACCAATCCTCAAAAATCTTAAATTCATGTAAGTTTTAGCTTACAAAGTTGGCCTATTTTATCCCAAGAGTTGTCCGCAGAAATTGGGGATTATTTATGAACTGTGACCCTTGAGAAATCAGGAAAAAATGCAAAAACGAATGTTTTTTGATCAATTTTATTGGCTAAAAGTTACAGTTTTGCTTAAAAAGAAACCGACTTGTTTCCAAGTCGGTTGAACGAGAACGTTCCAGAGGGTATGAATAACGATAAGATACTGATCTTAAAGTAATATTAAAAACACTTAGTGTTATTCCTAAGTAGAAATGTCCTACCTAATAACCAAATAGAAATGTCCTATATGGACATTTCCAAGTCAAGCACAGGATTTAGATTTCGTTCTTGAATTGCTGTTTTCTGTGCACGTCTGCTTGGCATCTTTTGAGAACGATTACGTTTGTTTTGCTGTTCCAGTTCTTCATGCTGTTGTTGGATATGATTCAGAACAGCACCCAACCGTTTATTCTCAACAATCTCTCGCTGATTCAGCTGACTTAATTTATCGAAGAGGCTGTAATTGATCTTTCGGCTATTATGCATGATGGCTACAGTACCATCCGGGTATTCAAGGAACTAAAGATACTTACCGATCAACCTTTGATTTTCTTCGGTGTTTTCCAGGAGATATACGCATTTATCATAAGTAATCGTCAGGCTATTCGTGACTCTGAGGGGTTCACGCCAAGTAAAAATATCATCTAATTCTTCGGCTGTTTCAGTGATAGGCCGATGTAGATTCTTAGGATTAAAAGCCAGCTTGGCGAACTTCTGATTGAACTGCTCAATGAAGCAGGGTAGCCAGGCATTCGCTTGCTCAATCGAACAGATGCCTTCCAGGCACATCTCCTTGATCAGACGATCCTGAAGGGTTCTGTTAGCACGTTCCACACGGCCTTTGGCCTGCGGTGAATTAGCGAAGATGATATCGATATTCAGGGTGCTGAGTACACGTCCAAACTAGGTAATCTTGGTGTCTTTCTTGCTGCTTTGATTCACTCTTAAGACTGAATGTTTGTCGCTGTAAAATGCTAAAGGCTTACCGTGCTGTTCGACATATAAGCGTGTTGAAATCATATAGTCAAAGGTTGATTCTGACTCACAGAAGCGTAAATGCTGCAATTTTCCTGTAGCATCATCGATAAACACCAGCAGACAGCATTTAGCAGCGCGTCCTTCAAACCAGTCATGGTGTGAGCCATCAATTTGGATCAGTTCACCAAAGCAATCCCGGTTGTAACGAGGCTGATACGGGCGTTTCAGGCGCTTGGATCGAGGCATCCATAAGTCAGCTGCAATCATCCAAGAACGCAGGGTTTCTACTGAAAGATCGAATCCATGTACAGTGGTGAGCTTTTCATGCGCTAAAGTGGGTCCGAAACCATGGAGTTGGTCAGAAACAATATTGAGGCATTTGAGTCTGAGTTCTTCAGGAAGTTTGGAATTGCCGATTTGGCCACGACCGGCATGGGCTCATGCAACTTGACCTTGGGCTTTGTATTTCTGCAGTAAGCGTCTGATCTGACGTTCTGAAATATGAAGTAGCTGAGTAGCCTGGGATTGAGTTATGCGTTGATCGCAGATTTCCTGCAAGACCGACAATCGTTTAAGTTCTTTATCCGACATAGACACCAACATATCAAACCGTCCGCTAAGGAAATTGCAGAAGTGCATATTCTAAAAGCGGACATTTCTATTTTGGAGTTACAAAACCCATTTCGTATAAGAGATTTTATGTTAAGTGTATTTTTATATCTATAAAAAACTTTCCATATAAATGATTTATATGAAATATATGTGATAATTTGAATCTTAAAAGTATCAGAGAAGATAAAATGGGAAAAAGTCTAAATTTAGCAAATTCAATTTTCGCAGGCTTTAATGATAAAAACGGATTAATGATTTGTGGTTATGAATGGGGTGAAGAATCACAAAGTAAGGGGCAAGAAGTTATAATAGATATGACTAAAGAATGTACCTTTTCTAATAAATCATTGCGATATGGTGATGTTGCTAAGACATGGATTAAATACGATAAAAGAATTAGAACTTGGTTTTCTATGTGGGGGCATCCTCTAAATGAGGAAGGCTTAGGCGATGCTTTCGACAAAATGATTGTACAAACTAATTGGGCTGTAGAATCAAAAAAATCTCGTTCTGCAATTCCTTTCTACAAACAAGATGAAAATGTTGATAATTTTATAGCACATATAGAAGAACTTAGACCTAAAGTAATTCTGTTTATGGGAAGTGAGCTTTTAACTAAGGTACTAAAATTTTATAAAGTAAGGGATAAATTCACTCCAATTATGGGCAATGAAATTGAAAAATTGCAAACATTAAGAATGCCTGATTATCATGGCTCATTGGCTTATATCAATAAATTTGAAAACTGCACTGTAGTTGGGTTGCCACATCCTTCTAGTGGTCGTGGAATTACAAATGAGTATATTGAATTCTGTGGATCTGAATTAAATCCTATTATTTCTCAATTTAAAAAAGATCGCGGTATTGCATAAAATTTATGAAAAAAGTCCATCTCATCCAAGCAGATATAACAGCTTTTGCTGTACATGCCATCGTTAACTCAGCAAATAAATCTTTGCTTGGTGGTGGGGGACTTGATTATGTGATTCATAAAAAAGCTGGACCATTGATGAAAGAAGAATGTGTTCGTCTAAATCAAGAAAAAGGTGGATGCCCTACAGGTCAAGCAGAAGTAACAACAGCAGGTAATCTGCCTGCTAAATACCTTATTCATGCGGTTGGACCACGATGGTTAGATGGCGAACACAATGAGCCACAATTGCTTTGTGATGCTTATAGTAATGCACTATTCAAAGCTAATGAAATTCATGCACTCACTGTTTCTTTTCCATGTATTAGTACAGGTGTTTATGGTTTTCCACCTCAAAAGGCTGCTGAAATTGCGATTGGCACCATACTCTCTATGTTGCCTCAATATGATCATGTTGCAGAAGTATTTTTTATCTGCCGAGAGGATGAAAATTATTTAATTTATAAGAATATTTTATCGAATATCGATGATCCAAATATTCAGATTCTGATTTCTTAGTTTAAATTATCGAAAGCTCGTATAAGAATTCAGCCACAATTTTGGCTAACAATTCATGTTCTTCTTGTGATTCAACAATATCGACCATCAAATCATCTAAACCTGTTTGTTCCTGAATGGTAACACCTTGAATTTCTAGATAAGTCAGCATTACAGCTAAACCAGTTCTTTTATTACCATCAACAAAAGCATGACCTTTTGAGATAGCAATACCAAACCATGCTGCGATCTCAAAAATGTCGCTTACATTGCTGTAATACATCTGCTGATCTATACGGCTTAATACGCTTTCTAGCTTTTCAATATGACAGCCTGTTCGCCCCACGCCAGTTTGTAATAGGATCTCATCATGTACAGCGATCACGAATGTTGAGCTAATCAAACTCATTTATAAGCAAGCTCTTGAAGTTCTGCTTTATGCTGCTTAATAACTCGTTTAGCACTGTGCATCACAACACGTTTTGTTGCTTCATCATTGCTAAATTGAATTGGTAATACTTGACCTGAAACCTTTTGGCGATTTGAAACTTGATCAAGGCTATAGTCTTTTAAACGCTTTCTCATCTTCATACCCCTATTAAAAGAGAATTTCATTTTAGACTAAATTAAACAATTAAGTACGATAGTGAGGATCTTTTCTTGGAATAGCATTTTCTGAATCTATATCAAAGAAATCATAAATTTTAGTGGCTGTTACTGTGTTAAATAATTTTTTGTCCATATACACGATTGCTTTTCCTTTATTTGCGTCGAAAATTACCCTACCCCTTGGAATCTGTTCATATTCATAATGACGTAGTTCTGGGTATACACTTTGCATATTTTTCCAATAATCGACATGTGTATATGGACTATCAATTAAGCCTATTGAATCTGCATCATTTAAATTGAATGGATGAGCTATGCCGATAACTTGCTTTTGCAAAAACCAAAAAATTCCTATTTTCATTTTTCATCAACTGATTAATTTCCCTAAAATTAACATAATACACCTTATACGAAATTCGTTATAATTCTCTTTAGAAATTAATGCTGTAGTTTCTAGTTGATAGCCCATCTTCCCCAAGGTGGGCTTTTTTTATGATTTTTCACGTTCCACGCTTATTATTTAATCAAAAGACCTCTTGCGAAAGTATAGTTTATCTAATTTTTGAATTGGCTAAAACCTCATAAAATATAGCTTTTGGCTGCTTAAAATTTGACTAACGCAAGAATTCTAAAGTTTCTCAACTTTGATTAGCTCAAATAAATACCATTTCTATTTTTCTAGGTCTCTTTAAATCACGAATTATGTAACTATAGAGTATACCCTAAAGTTACAATCTGAAAGTTCATGAAATTATGTATCATTTAAATGATTTTTAATCATAAGTAACATGTAACTTTGATATTAAAGATTTATAATTTACAAAATTGTTCATTTTTATCCAATTGGGGCGAGAAAGAGTGAAAGGCCAAAAAGTAGGTTATGTGCGAGTGAGTTCGGTCGAGCAAAATACTGGGCGTCAACTTGAGGGGATTGAAGTCGACCGGATTTTTGTTGACCGTGCTTCAGGTAAAAATACTGACCGACCTAAATTTCAGGAAATGTTGAACTATGTCCGGGAAGGGGACAGGGTGATTGTACATTCCATGGATCGTTTTGCGCGAAGCCTGAAAGATTTGGTCACTGAAGTAGATAAACTGGTCAAACGAGGGATTGCCATCCAGTTTGTAAAAGAAAATATTACTTTTACGGCCGAATCCACCCCGATGGATAATTTGATGCTGCAATTGATGGGTGCTTTTGCACAGTTCGAACGTGAGATCATTTTAGAGCGGCAAAAGGAAGGAATAAAACTCGCCTCTGCTCAGGGGAAGTACAAAGGTCGGGTGCATAAACTAAAGCCTGACCAAGCTGAAGCTTTACGACAAGCATGGAGGGAAGGGAAGTATCCATCAAAAATGGCATTAGGAAAAGCTTTTGGGATTAGTCGTCAGGCGGTATACCGATATTTACAAGTTAGTGAATAGTGAACCGTACCGGGTTTGTCGGAGACTTTTTTATTTAAGTTAGGCCACCTGACCTAACGGGTTAATCTTATCATAGTATATTGCTTCAAACTCAAAAGGCGATACATAACCCAGTGCACTGTGTACACGCTTTTTATTGAACCAATCTACCCAATTTAGTGTCGCAAGTTGTACATCCGCTAAACCTTGCCAACCTGCTTTTAGATATTCAATCACCTCTGTTTTGTATAAGCCATTCACCGTTTCAGCCAAAGCATTATCGTATGAATCACCAGTCGTACCGACTGATGCTCGTAAATTTGCAGCTTCTAAACGATTGGTATGGCGAATGGAAAGATATTGAACACCTCTATCTGAATGATGAATCACATTCTTTGGCATGCCTCGATCATGCAATGCTTGCTCCAATGCATCGAGCACCATATCTGTATTCATTCGTGTAGATACTTTCCAGCCAACAATTGCTCGTGAGAACACATCAATAATAAAGGCGGTATAGACTCAGCCTGAATTTGTTTGAATATACGTAAAGTCACTCACCCACAGTTGGTCAGGATGATCAGCAGTAAAATTACGTTTCACTAAATCATCTGCTCGTTTTTGGTCATCTCGGCTACGGGTGGTTTGTTTGTTCTTACCTCACCAAACACCTTGTATACCTAGCTTTTTCATTAATCGAGCAACAGTACAGCGTGCGATAACATAACCTTCACGTTTCAGTTTTTGCCAGACTTTACGTACACCATACCGACCTGAACTTTCCTTCCAAATTCGTTTAATTTGTTCAGCATGATGCAAGTCATGTAAATCTCGCTTTGCTCGATGTTCTGGATTTTCGCAGAGATCTAGAGTGCGGTAATAGGTTGAAGGTGCGATTGGTAAAATTCTACAAATCGCCTCGACTCCGTACAGCTCTTTATTATTATGGATAAAATCCACCATTATTTGTGTGGGCAGTCGAGCTCCGCCTGGGCGAAAAAAGCGGCTGCTTTACGTAGAATCTCATTGGCGCGTTGCAGTTCTTTATTTTCGCGTTCGAGTTGTTTGATACGTTCTTGGTCTGAAAGCTGCTGTACTTTAACTGGATTTTGCTGATCTAAATGCTTTTGATGCCAGGCACGTAGTGTTTCAGGAGTACAACCCTTGCGCAGTATACTGCTCAGGGAGCAATAGCGGTGATCGCAGCCCAATTCGATGGATAATCTTTTTCAGATTCAATCAATAATTGAACCGCTCTTTCTCTAATTTCAGGGGTATATTTTAATTTTGTCATCGGGATAGTCTCTCAGAATATTAACTCTCCGACAAACCCGGTACGGTTCAGTCTAGGATCAATTTAAAAAATGGGTGGTGTTTCAAAAAGTATGCTGAAAAAAAGCAGGTTGGATTTTGATAAAATAGAGAAATGCGAATAACTCTAGAAATCAAGTGTCCAGCCTGCCTAAGTGACAGTATAAAGAAAAATGGCACAAAAGTAGATGGTAAGCAAAATTACCAATGTAAAATATGCAGACGTCAATTTATTGGTGATCATGCTCTCAGTTATCAAGGCTGTCACTCAGGTATCAAAACCAAAATATTACACCTCATGGTGCGAGGCAGTGGTGTCAGGGATATAGCAGAAATTGAAAGAGTAAGTATCGGTAAAGTTCTACGGACACTTAGCCAATCAAAATATCAACTTCGAGCACAGCAAAGTCATTATGAAACCCTTGAAGTAGATGAGTTTTGGACTTTTGTTGGTCATAAGCAAAATAAACAATGGCTAATTTATGCCTATCATCGAGAAACAGGTGAAATTGTTGCTTATGTATGGGGTAACCGAGATTTAGCCACTGCAAAACGACTTAAATTAAAATTGAAGCAGTTAGGTGTAAGCTATACATGTATATCAAGTGACCATTGGGATAGCTTTGTTACGACCTTTAAAGAATGCAAACAGTTGATTGGTAAATTTTTCACTGTGGGTATAGAAGGCAATAATTGTCGATTACGGCATCGAATCAGGCGAGGCTTTAGGAGAAGCTGCAACTTCTCCAAAAAGCTTGAAAATCATTTCAAAGCCTTTGATTTAGTGTTCTTTTATATCAATAATGGATTCGTTTAATGCCAGCATACTTTTTGAAACACTACCCATTTTTCACCTATTAACCAATTAGAATTAAGTTTTAAGCAGCTAAGTAATTTTACAAATACTATATCCTCATTCTTTAAAGATCAAAAAAATTGCTTTTTTATCTAACTAAAAGGTGTCTACAAAATTGGTGGCTATTCACTATAAGTTATAGAAATTACTAGATGTTTCTTTAATTCTGTTCTTTTCTATTCATTCGACACATAAGCTCACGAATTACGTAAACCCTATATAAGTTTATTTTTTAAACACTCGGATGTCTTATTTCATACATTAATTTACAGCGATTTCTTGGCGCATAAGGCTCTAATAAAAGTGTTTTTTAATTCTTGGCAGCCTTGCTACGAGTCTGTTTAATGTTGAACTAGAAAGAGGAAATCCGCATGCGTGCTCTTACCTATCATGGTGCTCGGGATGTACGAGTTGAATCTGTTCCAGATCCAGTGATTCAGGAACCAGATGACGTTATTTTAAGGGTGACAGCCACCGCCATCTGTGGCTCAGATCTGCATTTATACCGGGGAAAAATCCCGGCCACTGAAGACGGTGATATTTTCGGCCATGAATTTATGGGAATTGTAGAAGAAGTCGGCCCACAAGTAACCGAAGTCAAAAAAGGTGATCGGGTAATTATTCCCTTTGTGATTGCATGCGGTCACTGTTTTTTCTGTGAACATGAACTAATGGCTGCCTGTGAAAATACCAATACCGGCCGTGGTGCAATTCTCAATAAAAAACAGATTCCACCAGGGGCAGCTTTATTTGGCTTTAGCCATCTGTATGGTGGTATACCGGGTGGTCAAGCTGAATATGTGCGGATCCCCAAGGGCAATGTCGGACCATTTAAAGTGCCAGGCTCCCTGCCTGATGAAAAAGTATTATTCCTGACCGATATTCTACCAACCGCCTGGCAAGCAGTGAACAATGCCCAAGTTGGTCGAGGTTCCAGTGTGGCGATTTATGGTGCTGGCCCAGTCGGTCTGCTGGCTGCTGCCTGTGCGCGGATGCTCGGTGCCGAGCAGATTTTTATGGTCGATCACCATCCTTATCGTCTGCGTTTCGCACATCAAACCTATGGAGTGATTCCGGTCAATTTTGATGAAGTCGATGCCGCTGAATTTATCATTCAAAATACCACGGGTTATCGTGGAGTCGATGCCGTCATTGATGCGGTCGGTTTTGAAGCTAAAGGCAGCATGCTGGAAACCGTAATGACCAACCTGAAATTAGAAGGTTCGAGTGGTTCAGCGTTAAGACAATGTATTGCAGCGGTCCGCCGCGGCGGTGTGGTGAGTGTACCTGGAGTTTATGCCGGTCCAATTCATGGCTTCCTGTTTGGTGATGCCTTTGACAAAGGTTTAACCTTTAAAATGGGACAAACCCATGTGCATAACTACTTGCCGCAGTTGCTAGAACATATTGAAAATGGAGATCTGTCTCCAGATCTGATTATTACCCATCGCATGAAACTGGAAGATGCTGCGGAAGGTTACCGTATTTTTGATAAAAAAGAAGAAGACTGTCGTAAAGTGATTCTGACGCCATAAATATGATTAAAGGAAAGCGCCATCAGGCGCTTTTTTATTTTTTATCATCATTTTATCAATCCTCTTTTTCTTGTTTTTAAGGGCTTTGTTGCACAAAGATTTGAAATGCAAAGCGCCCCTAATTGAGCCAAATTTAAGGCGTAACTTGGGTAAGTGGTCGACCTAATTCCGTAAATCTGTTAAGCACTGCTACACGTGCATGGATCTCATTCACTTGGCTATCAAAACTCCTTGCACTGA
>Ga0208062_100128_pt1 | contig 11375 bp, 12 predicted proteins | sample DeeseametaMP0261_FD_184217 | JGI IMG/M metagenome (GOLD analysis project Ga0208062, IMG submission 184217) | Marine microbial communities from the Deep Atlantic Ocean - MP0261 (SPAdes) | ecosystem: Environmental > Aquatic > Marine > Oceanic | place: South Atlantic Ocean | collected 2011-01-01 | reverse complement strand
GGTGAACTCAACCCCGCCGAAGGTGATTTCCAGCGCGGGCGTGCCGAAGGGATTATCCAGCAACCGGTTGGCCCAGGCCCAGGCGTTCCGGTCCATGGCGCCGCCAGTCGCCAGCCCCAGGTGCATCACACTCTGGCGCCCGCCATCCTGCAGCAAACTGAGAAAGCCGGGTTTAGTAAAAGTCAGGCCTGGCTGGGTGCTCATAGCTGGCCTCCGAGTGCCAGGTATTCCTCCCGGCCGATGGGCCGAAAGCGAACCCGCTGGCCGGCTTGCAGCAGGGAAGGTTGGCCCCGGCCAGGATCAAACAGCGTCAGAGGCGTTCGGCCGATCAGGTTCCAGCCACCGGGGGACTGCAGCGGATAGATGGCGGTCTGGGTATCTGCAATGCCCAGGGTTCCGGCTGGTACCCTGGCGCGCGGCGTGGCCAGGCGAGGCGTTGCCAATTCCGCCGGTACTTCGCCCAGATAGGCAAACCCGGGCGCAAAGCCGATGGCAAACACGTAGTACTCTTCAGCAGAATGCTTCTGGATGACCTGTTCCCTTGATAACCCGGCCCTGGCCGCAACCGCGTCGAGGTCCGGCCCTGTGGAGGGGTCATAGTAAACCGGAATCTCTACAACATCGCCTTTGGCCGCGTTGGTTTCAACCTCGGGAAGCGTTGCTAACGCGCCGGTGATATCCGCTACCAGCGAGGCCAGGTCATCTTCCAGCAAGTTGTAGCGCAGCAGCAGCGTGGTATAGGAAGGCACCAAATCGATCAGCCGGGGCCCCAGCCTGTGCGAAAGTGCCTGGGCGGCCCGCTGGATCCGCTCAGTCAGCGCAATATCAATCGCATCACCGAAGTGAAGCGTAATGGTATCAACGCCGGTTACTTCATATCGCCAGAACATTGCGGCTGTTCTCCGGGGGCTTTGGATGGTGGTAATCGCTGCAAGTTGAACAAAGGTTCCCGGGAATGTCTACGGTGAGGCATCTGGGGAAACCAGCGCACTAAAATGGGCAAAAGTGGCAACCGAATGGATATGTAGCTAATCTTGCAGAAGAAGGGCCTTCAGCAAGGAGAGCAAGTGAGCCGCTTTTACCGCATTTACCGGATCCATGAGTTACTGCGCAATGCCACAAAACCGGTTCCCATGCGCAAGTTTATGGAGGATCTGGAAGCCAGTCGCAACACCATAACCCGAGATTTTGAATACCTTCGTGACTCCTTGGGCGCTCCGATTGAGTATTCTCGGGAAGAGAACGGCCATCACTACCCTCCGGAAGCGCCAGTTTTTGAATTGCCTGGATTCTGGATGAATCCGGCAGAACTGTATGCACTGTTAGCCTGTGAACACTTGTTGGAGAACGTGCAACCGGGCCTTATTACTAACCACCTTGCACCTCTCCGGTCCAGAATCCGTGACTTGCTGGGTGAATCCGGACACGATGCCGAGACCATCAGCGAGCGAATTCGTATTCAGCCAATCCAGACCCGCTCAGCGGAGCACCAGACCTTTGATCCGGTAGCGGAAGCAACGCTCGCCGGCAAATGCCTGACCTTCCATTACCTCTCCAGAAGCAGCAGCACAGACAAACTGAGAACCGTACACCCTCAGCGGTTAGTCCATTACCGATCGAACTGGTATCTGCTGGCAATTTGTAACGAAGCCAATGCCCTTCGACTGTTTTCACTGGACAGAATGACAGGCCCCTCCGTTTCTGCCCATCCATCCAGAAAAGCATCGAAGGATGATCTGGATGCCTTTATCGGCTCCGGGTTCGGAATATTCGGGGGTGCTGCTACACAAACTGCCCACCTGAAGTTTTCCGAACACGCGGCCCGTTGGGTTGCTGAAGAAATTTGGCATGAAGGGCAGAAAAGTGAATGGCAGGAAGATGGCTTCCACCTGCATGTGCCGTACTCCGATCAGCGGGAGTTGGTGATGGAAATATTACGTTACGGGCCGGATGTTGAGGTTGTTGCGCCGGAAAGCCTCCGGCGTGAAGTGGCGGACAGGGTTCGCAGAATGGCAGAAATCTACTGAGTATTTTTTCAGTGGTGCAGTGGTTGGGGCAGCGGTTGATTTAGGCTGGTATCCGTATAACAAGTAAAGGTTTTGATGAGCGGAATGAATAACCACGGTTATGTTGCACACGTGAAGCAAGACGATGCCTCCGGTGATTGGCATGAACCGCACCGCTTGGAGGAGCATTTGCGCAAAGTTGCAAAGCTCAGCGCCTCAAAAGCGGGAGCGTTTCAGTCTTCGGGCTGGGGCATGGCTGCCGGGCTTTGGCATGATCTCGGCAAGTATCGTGGTGCGTTCCAGAAATACATTCGTGATGCCTCCGGATATGAACGGGAAAACGCCCACGTAGAAAGTCCGCAACGGGTGACCCATTCCACGGCAGGTGCGATCCATGCGATCAATCAATGGCCATCGGTGCCGGGCTACATCACTGCCTATCTGATTGCTGGGCATCACGCAGGATTGCCGGATTGGTCAGGCGATCGTGGCTCGCTGCAGTTCCGCCTGCAAGGGGCAGGGCCGGAATACTCTGAAGCCATGGAGGCAACAATCCCGGAAGACCTTTTGACTGCTATACAGCCGGATGTTCCGGAGCCTGCCAGGAACACAGATTCAATTAGTCTATGGATGCGGCTGTTGTTTTCATGCCTGGTGGATTCTGATTTTCTGGACACTGAAAGCTACATGGCACCTGGGCAGGGTAGCCAAAGAGGCCAATTGCCGAAATTGTCTGAACTTCATTCAGTGTTTTTTGAACATATGAATCAGTTGCAGAAAGCGGCAGATGATACCCCGCTGAATCGTACTCGAAAGTCGATCTTTGAAGCTTGCCAACGGAGTGCTGCCGAGTCGCCGGGGATATTCAGTCTGACGGTTCCCACTGGTGGTGGAAAGACTCTAGCCAGTCTGGGGTTTGCGCTGGAACATGCAAGAAAGCATGGTAAATCACGAGTGATCTACGCTATCCCCTTCACTAGCATCATAGAACAGAATGCTGTCGTATTTCGTGAGTTTCTGGGTGAGGAATCTGTGCTGGAACACCATAGCAGTCTGGATGTTGATCCCGGATCTGAGAATGCGGGATCAAGGCTGGCGGCAGAGAACTGGGACGCGCCATTGATTGTCACCACGAACGTCCAGTTGTTTGAATCTCTGTTTGCAAGCAGAACCAGTCGCTGTCGAAAACTGCACAATCTGGTGAACAGCATTGTGATTCTTGATGAGGCCCAGCAAATTCCCCGCGATTTTCACGAACCCATCACACGAGCAATGCAGCAGATGAGCGAGTATTTCGGTGTCACCTGGGTGCTCTGCACGGCTACGCAGCCGGATCTTGGGAAGCAGGTAGATGCTTTTGGCAGCATTCTCCATACTGGTCTCGATAAAGTTCGGGAAATAATCCAGGAGCCAGCCGCTCTAGCGAGTGAGTTGAAGCGTGTAAACATCGAGATGCCGTCCGATCCGGATGAAAAAATATCCTGGGAGGGCTTGTCTCAGCAGTTGGTGAAAGAAGATTGCGTTCTGGTAGTGGTTAACAAGCGGCAGGATGCGAGAGCGCTTTATAAACTTCTGCCAGGCAATGGCGACCTGTACCACTTGTCCGCAAATATGTGCGCAGAGCACCGCTCACGGATTCTGGCAGAGATTCGCCATAAGCTTTCTGAGCGGCGCGCTGGATCTGAGAGACCACTGCGAGTTGTCAGCACCCAACTGATTGAAGCCGGGGTAGATGTTGATTTTCCGGTGGTTTACCGGGCAATGGCTGGTCTGGACTCCATCGCACAGGCAGCCGGCCGCTGCAATCGCGAAGGGCGGCTGCCCAATCACGGCCGTGTTGTGGTGTTTCAGCCAGAGCAATTGCCGCCTCCCGGCTTCCTCAGGCAAGCCGCACAGGTAACGCTCAAACTGCTCAGAAGTGGTCAGTTGAACGAACCTCTCAGCCCGGAAGCGATACAGGCTTTCTTTAGCGACCTTAACACGCAGGGTGATCGCGACAAGCATGGTATTTGCGGTTTGCTGAAAGCGGAAAGTTCACCGGATGCACCGTTGGCGATCCAGTTCCGTGAGGCATCAGACAAGTTCCGACTGATCGATGACAAGGGTATAGGTGTGGTGGTTCCTTTCTGTCCGGAAGGGTATGAAGAAACACCTGTTGATCAGTGGCTTGCGATGCTGGAGCAGGATGGCTCCCGGAAATGGGTGCACAGGAAATTACAGAGGTACAGCGTCACATTGCCGGAGTCGCTCGCCAAGCAGTTGCATGGCATGGGGGCAATCTACGAACGTGCCGGTAAATTTGTTGTTGAATCCCGTCATTACCACCCGGTTTGGGGTGTCCAGGCACCGGATAGCCTGATCCCCGCCGAATCAACCGTTATATAGGAGGGCTCATGGGCTTTTGCCTGGATGTCAGTGGAGAGTTTGCCTGTTTCACCAGGCCCGAGATGAAGGTAGAGCGGGTGAGCTATGACGTGATTACCCCGTCGTCGGCCAGAGCCATTTTCGAGGCCATTCTGTGGAAACCCGCGATTCAGTGGCAGGTTACAAAGATCGAGGTGTTGAATCCGATCAAATGGATGAACCTGAGACGCAACGAAGTGGAGTCTATTGTATCCACTCGCACGGCTAAGTCGGCAATGACCAGTGGGGAGGGGCATCTGGGGATTTATGTTGACGAACAGCGCCAGCAGCGTGCGAGCCTGTTATTGAAAGATGTGCGATACCGGCTTCATGGCGAGTTTCAAATGACGGATAAGGCCGGCCCGCAGGATTCAGCTGCCAAGTTTGCGGACATGTTCCGTCGCCGCGCCGAGAAGGGGCAGTGTTTTAACCAGCCGTACCTGGGATGCCGTGAGTTCAGTTGTGATTTCGAGTTAGTAGATGCAGACGATGGTCCTGACCCAATTCAGCGGTCGTCTGACCTTGGATTTATGCTGTACGACCTGGATTACGGTGATCCGGCCTATCCCCAGCCCTTATTTTTCCGAGCTCATATGCGGGATGGCGTAGTAGCCGTGCCTGAGCGCAACAGCCCGGAGGTGAGGGGATGATTCTTCAGGCATTGTGTGAGTATTACGACCGGAAGAAGACGGCGGGAAGCCCGCTGCCACCCGTGGGATTTGAAGAGAAAGAAATTCCGTTTGTCATAGTCCTTAGTCCTGAAGGGAAGTTTGTTCAGTTAAAGGACACCCGAGAGTTTCAGGAGAAAGGTAAGCCAGTAGCCAAGGCTTTCACGGTACCGCAAGGTGTAAAGCGCAGCGGTGCCAAATCCTACGAAACAGCCTACTGCCTCTGGGATCACTTTGGCTATGTACTGGAACAGCCCAAGGTTTCCAAACCGGGTACAGAACCCAGCCCTAAAGAAGTCGACATGGCCGGGAAACAGCACCAGGCCTTCGTTGATCTGGTAGACCGTCTTCGAACAGAGATACCGGATGACGAGGGCGTTCAGGCCGTTCATGCATTCCTTCACGACGAAGCCGAGAAAGCGAAAGTCCGGCAGGCACCGGAATTTCAGGAATGCCTGAAGATCTCGGGGTGCAATCTCACCTTCCAGTTGAGTTCTGACAACCATCTCATTTGTCAGTCACCTGCTGTTCGCCAATGGATCGCAGAGCAACCCCTGGACAATGAAAATCAGGATGGCATTTGCCTGGTTACTGGCGAAAAAACCAAGATTGCTCGCCTGCACCCTGCGGTAAAAGGTGTGTGGGGAGCCCAGATGGCCGGCGCGAACATTGTTTCTTTTAATATCGACTCGTTCAATTCCTGGGGCAAGGATAAAGGTAATAACGCGCCAGTAGGCGAGGAAGCCGCCTTCAAGTACACCACCGCTCTTAATCAACTGCTGCGTACCAGCAGTCCTCAGAGGTTACAGTTAAATGAGACATCGGTAGTTTGGTGGTCATCGGGAGAGAGTTTCCTCGAAGACAGCTTGCCATCATTCTTCAACGATACCCCCAAGGATGACCCTGATAGGGGTGTCAGAGCGGTGAGGCAACTGTTCGAAAGTGTTCACTCCGGCGCATTTTTGGAAGGGGATGGTACGAATCGCTTTTACCTTCTCGGACTATCCCCCAACGCAGCTCGAATAGCCGTCCGGTTCTGGCAGGTTGGCACCGTGGCGGAATTCAGCAAGCAATTGGCCCAGTGGTTTCGCGATATTGAAGTCGTTAGCAGGAACGCGGAATACCCGCCTTTGAAACCACTGCTTCGATCAACGGCATTGTTGGGAAAAGATGAAAACTTGCCGCCACACTTGGTCGGCGAAACAGTACGCTCAATCCTCATGGGTTTGCCGCTGCCGACGAGTCTTATGCAGGGTGTCATCAAGCGAATCAAAGCAGAGCAGGGCGAGGTGACACCCTATCGTGCGAGATTGATCAAAGCCTTTCTGAACCGCTCTTATCGTCATCAGAACCTCACCAATAAGGAAGTGACCATGGCCTATAACCCTGAAGAAAAGCGGATTGGTTACCGCCTTGGCTGCCTGTTTGCCGTGCTCGAAAAGCTGCAATCGGATGCCAATCCGGGACTGAACGCGGGTATCCGGGATCGTTATTACAGTAGCGCCAGCTGTAATCCAAAATCTGTTTTCGGAACGCTGATGCGTCTGCATGCGCATCACCTAAAGAAACTGTCACACCAGGGGCAGCGAGTCGTCACCGAGAAGCGCATTGCGGAGATTATGGGAGATATCAACGACTTCCCCGCACACCTCAATCTGGAGGATCAGGGGTTGTTCGCCATTGGTTACTACCATCAACGCCAGGCGTTATTTACCAAGCATTCAAAAGAGCCAGCGCATAATGAATCAGAAGGAGTCGAAGCATGAGTCTGAACAACCGTTATGAATTTGTGTACCTGTTCGATGTAAAGGACGGCAACCCTAATGGAGATCCTGATGCGGGCAATTTGCCACGGGTCGATGCTGAAACAGGACAAGGCCTTGTGACCGATGTTTGCCTCAAGCGCAAGGTCAGGAACTACGTTGGGATGGTGAAGGAGGAAACGCCTCCTTTCGAGATCTACATCAAAGAGAAGGCAGTGCTGAACAGGAACAATCTTCGGGCTTACGAGGCGCTGGAATTAAAACACGAGTCAAAAAAGCTGCCAAAAAAAGAAGATGATGCCAGAAGGGTGACGCAGTGGATGTGCCGGAACTTTTTTGATATTCGGACGTTCGGCGCGGTAATGTCGACGGACGTAAATACTGGCCAGGTCCGAGGTCCTGTCCAAATGAATTTTGCCCGAAGTATCGAGCCGGTTGTCAGCGCCGAACACAGTATCACCAGAATGGCCGTAACGACTGAAAAAGAAGCTGAGGCTCAAAGCGGTGACAACCGAACGATGGGGCGGAAGTTCACAATCCCGTATGGCTTGTACCGTTGCCACGGATTCATCTCGGCGAACCTAGCCAAACAGACAGGTTTCAGCGAAGAAGATCTGGAACTGTTTTGGGATTCGTTGGTGAACATGCTTGATCATGACCGCTCGGCCAGCCGGGGCGAAATGTCACCTTGTGCACTGTTGGTATTCAAGCACGATTCCGTGCTCGGTAATGCGCCGGCCAGGAAGCTGTTTGAGTTGGTTGACGTTAAGCGGAAATCTGAAGGGCCGGCCAGGGATTTCAGCGACTACGAAGTTACAGTCAAAGAGGACCAACTGCCGAAGGGTGTGCAACTGATCAAGTATCTGGACTAGCCCGGAGCTGACTGCCTCATTCAGTATCGATATCAGGGAGAGTACTTCAGGGATGAAACAATGTACGTCAGTCAAGTTCAGCGGCCATGCGCTCAGGCGCATGTTCGAGAGATCGCTGTCTACGGAAGAAGTCATATTCACTATACAGACCGGGGAAACGATAACGGACTATCCTGACGATAAACCCCACCCGAGTGAATTGCGCCTGGGGTGGGTAGACGATAAGCCTGTTCATGTTGTCGTGGCACAGAATCAGGAGAACAATGAGTGTTACGTGATAACCGCTTATGTGCCATCACCGGATATCTGGAAGGAAGACTTCAAAACCAGGAGAAACTGAATGAAATGCGCAATCTGTAAAAACGGGGAAACCCATCCCGGCACTACCACCGTCACGATGACGCGAGGGGAGGCAACTATCGTTATCAAAAATGTGCCCGCTGAGATTTGTGATAACTGTGGTGAGTACTACCTCGACGATTCGATCTCCGCAAAAATTCTTGGCATGGCGGAGGAAGCGATCAAGCAAAATCACGAGGTAGAAGTGATTCAGTTCGCTGCCTGAGCCAAGGGTTTCCTGATTATGCAGGATGAAAAACTCGTTCCGCTTTCTGCGTTGCAGCACTATGCCTTCTGTCCGCGCCAGTGCGCTCTGATTCACAACGAACAGGTGTGGGCAGAGAACTGGCTAACGGCACAAGGGCAAGTGTTGCACCAACGGGTAGACCGGGGTGAGCCGGAAACCCGCAAGGGTATTCGCTATGAGCGGGGTGTGTTGGTCAGCGCCGAGTCGCTCGGGATCACCGGAAAGCTGGATCTCGTAGAAATCGAGCTTTCAACCGGCACTATGAAACCGGTCGAGTATAAAAGAGGCAAACCCAAGCGGGATAGCTGGGATCGGATTCAGCTGTGTGCCCAGGGGCTTTGCCTCGTGGAGATGCAGGGCGAACCTGTGCTTTCTGGCGCGCTATGGTATTGGCAAACTCGCCACCGGGATGAGGTGGCATTTACAGAAGACCTTAGGGAAGAGACGCGGGCTGTAATTGCTGAAGTACGCAATTTGCTCCGCAGCGGACAAACCCCTAAAGCAGTTTATGAGAAGAAGTGTGACTCGTGCTCGCTATACGATCTGTGCAACCCAAAACTACTTGGTAATGACCGAAGCACTCGATACGTGGACGAGCTGTTCGATGAGGTGGATCGATCGTGAAAAAGCTTCAGAACAGTCTTTATGTCACCCGGCAAGGTGCTTATGTGCACAAGGAGCGTGAGACCGTTGTTATAGAGCATGAGCGCAAGAAACTCATGCAGGTGCCCATTCACTCGGTCTCCGGTTTGTTTTGTTTTGGTAACGTGCTGGTCTCTCCGGCCTTGATGGGGTTTTGCGGGGAGAAAGGCGTTAATCTGGCTTTTTTTACGGAGTATGGTCGCTTTTATGGGCGTCTACAGGGAAAGAAATCAGGCAATGTGCTCCTCAGGCGGGCTCAGTACAATGCTGATCAATCAACGAGTCTCGAAATTGCCCGTTCCGTAGTCGCTGCAAAGTTGGTTGGTTGCCGGAATGTACTGCTCAGGCAACAGCGCAATCATGGGGAAACAGCATCTCTGGGCAGGGCGGTGAAGCATCTTGCCGCTTCAATCCGGTTGGCAAAGTATGTGGATAATCTCGACTCCCTGAGAGGCATTGAAGGGGACGCTGCTGCACAATATTTTGCTGTATTTGAGGAATTGATTAACAAGAGTGCCCGTGAAGAATTTGCTTTCTCAGGCAGAAATCGAAGGCCGCCACGTGACCCGGTTAATGCGTTGTTGTCATTTGTCTACTCGATCCTTGGCCAGGATATCAGTGCTGCACTTAGCGGAGTGGGCCTGGATCCGCAAGTAGGTTATTTGCATGCCGATCGGCCAGGTCGTGACAGTCTTGCACAGGACCTGCTTGAGGAATTTCGGCCATGGCTGGCGGACAGGCTCGTACTGAGCTTGATAAACCGGAAACAACTGAAAGCGACGGATTTCGTCACTGAGTCCTCCGGCGCGGTCAGGATGTCAGACGATGCCAGGAAAACGCTGCTTGTGAGCTATCAGGAACGCAAGCAGCAGGAAGTGATGCACCCCTTCCTCAAAGAGAAGGTGCCGATAGGAATCATTCCGCATATTCAGGCGATGCTGCTTGCCCGTCACCTCAGAAATGATCTTGAAAGATACCCGCCCTGTGTCTTCCGATAGGAGAGATCTGCCATGATGGTACTGGTTACATACGACATTTCGATGGAGGACCCGCAGGGTCCAGCGCGGTTGAGGCGAGTGGCAAAAGCGTGTCTCGATTATGGGGTGCGTGTTCAGTATTCGGTGTTCGAATGTGAGGTTGATCCGGCTCAGTGGACCTTTTTCAGGGACGAATTACTGGGTCTTTATGATGAAGAGAAGGATAGTCTGAGATTCTACAAACTCGGTAAAAACTGGAAAAATCGAATTGAACACCATGGAGCGAAGCCAGCTCCGGATATTTTCCGGGATGCGATGATTTTGTAAGCGCTAACCGGTAGTGCTCATTAAAAAGCCGGGACGTTAGCGAAAGGCCAGGGCCTGTGTGGTGCCTGGCCTTTCTGTATTTGGTCATTCAATGTACATCCATAAATTTATGTTGTGTGCTTATGTTAGCGGAATCAGAGTAGTGGTTGCTTTGGATTCAGTGGGTTAGGATAGAGCGGTCGCGCCCCTCGCGGGCGCGTGGATTGAAACGATCTGGACGTAGAGCGTGAAGATGGAACCCGCGTCGCGCCCCTCGCGGGCGCGTGGATTGAAACAGCTCCATCTTCGATCAAGCCGCGGCGGCGGTTGTGGTCGCGCCCCTCGCGGGCGCGTGGATTGAAACCGGGGCTGCGTCGTTCCACGCTTGCGGATCAATTTGTCGCGCCCCTCGCGGGCGCGTGGATTGAAACCGGTGCACAGATAGCAGCCGCCGAACAGATCTAGTCGCGCCCCTCGCGGGCGCGTGGATTGAAACAACGCTGTCCGTTACGATCACCTGCACGGTTACGTCGCGCCCCTCGCGGGCGCGTGGATTGAAACTTAGAGCTTGTACAGGCCCAGGACCTTACCACCAGTCGCGCCCCTCGCGGGCGCGTGGATTGAAACGGCCCGCATCTGCTTGGCGTTGCGCTCCATGATCGTCGCGCCCCTCGCGGGCGCGTGGATTGAAACTCAGTTGTTCCATGGCTTTCTCGCCTCCAGTTTGGTCGCGCCCCTCGCGGGCGCGTGGATTGAAACATCAGCCCGGACCACCGGTATGACTGCCACAACAAGTCGCGCCCCTCGCGGGCGCGTGGATTGAAACACCTGTTTAACAACGGGGCTATGCTTTCGAGAAAGGTCGCGCCCCTCGCGGGCGCGTGGATTGAAACTTTTTGATGTATTGCAGGTTTTCTAGCCCGTTAATGTCGCGCCCCTCGCGGGCGCGTGGATTGAAACTTGTGTACCAACTGGATTTCTGCGTATTCCAGACCAAGGTTGCCACTGATTCCAGACGAAGCCTGCCACCCATTCCACGCGAAAGCTGCCACTGATTCCACGGCAAAGCTGCCACTGATTCCACGGCAAAGCTGCCACCTTGGCAGGCTGCCTGATTTCCCCATCAAAACGTCCGGCGCGGGATAACTAACG
>Ga0208062_100112_pt1 | contig 12633 bp, 12 predicted proteins | sample DeeseametaMP0261_FD_184217 | JGI IMG/M metagenome (GOLD analysis project Ga0208062, IMG submission 184217) | Marine microbial communities from the Deep Atlantic Ocean - MP0261 (SPAdes) | ecosystem: Environmental > Aquatic > Marine > Oceanic | place: South Atlantic Ocean | collected 2011-01-01 | reverse complement strand
TAGGCAAGGTTAAGCGCCGTTGACACCTGACGAAAAAAACGGAAGGTCAGAAACGAAAAAAGCCCCGGAAGTCCGGGGCTTTTCTCTGGAAGGTGGTGGAGACGGCGGGAATTGAACCCGCGTCCGCCAGCACTAGGCCTTGAGATCTACATGCTTAGTGTCCTTCTATTGATTTAACCTCAAGCGACCCGAAGGTCAGGGTGCAAGAGGCGAGCTCTTTAAATCTTAGCCTTTAGCCAGTGAGCTCTGGATAAAGGAGCAGCCTATTAGCGATGACGTCCTGGGATGTTGCTACCGGGTTATAGGCATCCCGGCCAGGACGACTGGCAGGCCCTTAGGCCGCCAGTGCGTAGTTTTCGTCGTTTGCGACTATTGCATTGCAGCTTTGGATTTACGAGATTCGCTGCCATCTCGACATGCACCCAAGGGTTCGTCACCAGCGTCGAAGCCATGTCGTCCCCTCTTGATAAGAGTATATGTGGGCGGCTCCCGACACTTCAAGGGCTGTTTCGTTATTGCGGCCGTTATTTGTACCTATCGGCGTTATGACGCGTTGCGAAGGTTTTTGTCGGCCGCCATGGCCTGTGCGGCCAGGTACAGGTTCCGGAAGCTGTCGCGGAAGTATTCCATCACTGCAACCGGGTCTGCCGGGATGCCTTTGTCGATGGTAATTCCGAACTGTACGGTGCCGGCGTAGCTGAAAATGCTCATGCCAATGCCGATGTTGCCGCTTTGGGGCACCCAGAACATGGGCTGAACCAGTTTGCTGCCGGCCAGGTACACGGCGTGCCGGGGGCCGGGTACGTTGGTCAGTACCGCAGAGGCTTTGTTGCTGAGCAGGTCCAGTGCCCGTCGTTCCAGGATATCGGGGCCGCGACCGAACAGATCAAGCAGGCTGTAGGTCACCTGGGCCTGGTAGGATCGCTTAAGCCGGTTCATGTTCTCCTGCACCTGGCGGAAGCACATGAGCGGGTCGGTCACTTCTACCGGCAGCCCCACCAGTACCAGGCCGAACTGGTTACCCAGGGTCTCGATGGGCTGGTCCAGGGGGCGCAGGTTGAACGGTACGGCAACCCGGATGCCGCAGTCCGGAATGGCCTGGTGCTGTTCGGTGAAATGCCGGCTGAGGGCGCCGGTGGCGGCACACAGCAGGACATCGTTCACCGTGCCGCCCAGTATTTTGGCGCAGGCTTTTACGTCATCCAGGTCGAGCGGTTCGGCCCAGGCGACCTGTTTGCGGCCAACCAGTTGTTGTTTCAGGCTGGTTTTCGGTTCGAAGGGGGCCAGGGCGAGCTTGACCAGGTCAGCGGCTATGCCACCGGCCGTGGTGGCCAGTTTGAGCGGGTAGTTGGGTTCGTCACGGACGGAATCCAGAAACAGTTTCGCTTGCTGCCACCCGGCCTGGCTGCTGTCTACCAGGCGGTGCAGGAAGCGGGAGGCGGGCGTGCCTTCCGGCTTTTTGGCGGGTTTCGATTTGCTGGCGATTTTTTTCAGCCTGGCTTCTGGGGATTTGTCTGTGAGGGAGAGCAGTACCCGCACCAGGGAGATGCCGTCTGCTATGCAGTGGTGAATGCGCACCAGCAGGGCGCAGCCACCGTTAAAGTTGTCGATATAGTGGATTTGCCAGAGCGGGCGCCGGAAATCCAGTGCGCTGCTGTTGAAGTCGCTGGCCAGCGCCTGGAGTTCATCCTTGCCGGCATTGCCGGGCAGGGCTATGCGGTGCAGGTGGTTGTCGAGGTCGAACAGTGGGTCGTCTTCCCAGTAAACCCGGTCGCCTTTGTCTACGATGCGCTGCCTGAAGCGCCGGAACTTAAGGAAGCGCTCCTCCAGGGTTTGCTTCAGGCGGTTGATGTCGATGGGTTTTTCGAACATCAACACCGCAGAAATCATCATCGGGTTTTCTGGGGTGTCCATGCGCAGCCAGGATCGGTCTACTGACGACATGGCTGCCCGTTGTGGTGACATACACCCTCCTTGTGTCTCAGCCTCAGGTGTTGGCTTCGCGCATAATTCGCTGCTTCTGCCTGTTCCAGTCCCGCTCTTTTTCTGTCGCCCGCTTGTCGAACAGCTTCTTGCCTTTTACCAGCGCGATCTCGCACTTCACTTTGTTGCCTTTCCAGTATAGCGCCAGCGGGATGCATGTGTACCCGGCCTGGTTAACCTTGCCGATGATCTTGGCAATTTCCTTGGCATGCAGCAGCAGTTTCCGGGTGCGGGTCGGGTCTGCAATCACATGGGTAGACGCCGTGTTAAGCGGTGTAATGTGGGCGCCAAGCAGCCAGGCTTCGCCGTCTTTGAGCAAAACGTAGGCATCCACCAGTTGCGCCTTGCCGGCACGCAGAGACTTCACTTCCCAGCCAAGCAGGGCCAGGCCCGCTTCGAAGCGCTCCTCGATGTGGTATTCGTGCTTTGCCTTTTTGTTCAGGGCAATGGTGTTACTGGTTGGTCCGCTTGCTTTCTTCTTGCTCATGAATCCTGTCCGGGATCGGAAGAATGACTTGGCCGGCGGTTAACAGAGGGCCGGCAAAGCGTGCATTGTAGCTCAGGTCTGCCAGACGGGTCACGATTTCGCCGCCGGGGCGTCACAATGGTCGTTTGCCGCCGCCGGCTTCGGCTACAATAAGCGGCTACAGCTTTTCAGGGGCCGGAATGCCGCACAAATACCAGAGATCCATAGGGTCGTTTACCCGTAAATCCAGCTTCTTCTGGGCCGCGGTTGGTGCAACCGTGGGCCTTGCCAACCTGTGGCAGTTTCCCTACCTGGCCAGCATTCACGGTGGCGGCCTGTTTATCCTGTTGTACCTGGCGTGCCTGTTGCTGGTGGCTTTGCCTCTGATGGTGACCGAGGCGGTGTTCGGGCGGCACTCCCGGCACGGGATCGTGCTGGCCATGGATGGCTTTGTGCGCAACGCCGGCAGCCACCGTTTGTGGCACCTGACCGGTCCCCTGAGTGTGATTGCAGCCTTCCTGGTACTGTCATTTACCGCAGTGTTTGGCGGCATTGTGCTGGCCTATGTGTTTGCCGGTGCTGCCGGCCAGTTCAGCGGCGCGACCACAGCTTCCGCGTCGGCGGTGCTGACCGAGCTGGTTTCAAGTCCGGAGCGTTACCGGGAGTTTATGGCCTGGCACGGGTTTTTCCTGGTGCTGGTGCTGGCAGTGTCGGCCCGGGGGGTTGTTAAGGGGCTCGAGCGCTCGCTGCGCATTGTGGTGCCCTGCACGCTGGTATTGCTGGCGGTGTTGTTTGCGCTGTCAGCGGGGCATGGACGGCTGGAATCCGGGGTTGATCACGTCCTCACCTTCCGCCCGGAACACCTGAGCCTCGACAGCGTCAAGGCGGCCTTCTTCCATGCCTTCTATACCCTGGGGCTCGGGGTAGGGGTGTGGGCGATATTTGGTGCCTATACCACGGCGGAAACCCGCCTGAAACGATCCATCCTGGCGGTGGTGTTGATGGATACCCTGGTGGCAATCGTAGCCGGTGTGATGATGTTTTCGATTGCGCTCGACGGCACCAGCCTGGACGGCGAGCGGGGCTTCAGCCTGTTGTTTGTGTCGCTGCCGGTGGCCCTGGCCGAGGTGCCGTTCAGCCAGGTGGTTATCACGGCGGTCTACCTCCTGGTGGTGCTGATTGTCTGGGCGACGTCTATTTCCCTGCTGGAGCCTGTGGTGGGCTGGTTGCGGGAGTGGCTGGGGGCGCCAAGGGGGTGGTCTGTGGTGTGTGTGGGCCTGGCGGTGTGGGCCGCGGGCCTGGCCTCGCTGTATTCTTTCAACATCTGGGCTGAATACCAGCTGGCAGGTGCTACGGTTTACCGGTGGCTGGAACTGGTGACCGGCGGCATCCTGATTCCGGTTGTTGCCATGCTGGTTGCCACCTTCGCCGGCTGGTGCCTCACTCGCCGCTACAGTGCGCAGATTCTGGGCGATGCCCCGGCGTTTTTCCGCAAGCTCTGGTATTGGGTCATGCGCTTGGTGCTGCCGGTTGTGGCGTTGTGGATCGGTATCCAGTACACCATTTTTTCACTGTCCAATCTTTGTGATAACGGCAACGTTGCAATCTGGTGCGGCCCGGGCTCGCCGGTTGCCGAAGCCTCCGCCCCGGCTGAAAACACCCCAAACGGGCCGGATATCCAGTATCATGGTGACTGATCCACCGGCCGGTGACAGCGGTTGGTGTCAGTAGTAGCAAAAAGCGCAGGAATTTCGTTTTACATGGCTCATCAGATTGATAAGACCGCGCTGGTTATGCATTCGGCCGAACGCATGTTCCACCTGGTCAACGACGTGGCGCGTTATCCCGAGTTTCTGCCCTGGTGCGCCGGGGCGGAAGTGCACGAGCGCACCGATGCCGAGATTATGGCGTCACTGGAAATTGCCAAGGGGGGGGTGCGCCACCGCCTGACTACCCGCAACCAATTGCTGATGCCGGAAAGCATTGAAATGAAACTGGTGGATGGCCCGCTCAAGAACCTGACTGGTCGCTGGCATTTCCGGTCGCTGGACGACAACGCCTGCAAGGTTATCCTGACGCTGGAATTTGAGTTTGGCGGATCGTTGTCGCGCATGACCTTCGGCCCGGTATTCAACCAGGCTGCCAACACCATGGTGGATGCCTTCTGTCGCCGGGCGGATGAAATCTATCGCGGAGGGTTGGTGTAATGCAGATAGAGGTAGCCTACGCCCGGCCCGACAAGCAGCAGATTGTGCCGGTCAAGGTTCCGGAGGGAACCACGGCGCTGGAGGCGGTAAAGCTTTCGGGTATTGTGGATATCTTTCCGGAAATCGAGCCGGACACGATTGATATGGGCGTGTTCGGCAAGGTGATCAAAGATCCCGCCAGCCACGAGTTGCGGGAAGGCGACCGGGTAGAGCTGTACCGGCCGCTCAAGATAGACCCGAAACAGGCGCGCCTGAACCGGGCCAAGAAGAAAGCCTGAAGCTTAGTAGGCCGGGGTTTCTTCCAGCAGCTGGGCTTCGTAGTGGCTGTACTGGTCGCCGTTATAGTAAACGATGATGCGTTGTTCTTCGATGTCACCACCCCGGCGCTGGAAGGTGTACACGTAGTATTCCCTGGAAGGATCGAACGGGTTCAGCATCAGCGGGCTGCCCAGTACCGCGTGTACCTGGCTGCGTGGCATGCCTTCGGAGAGTTCAGTCAGCTCTTCGTCAGTCACAATGTTTCCCTGCTGTACGTTGATCTTATAAACGCCGGGGAAAGCGCAGCCTGACAAGGATAAAATGCCAATAAGAATGATAGCGGTGAGCTTTTGCATCGCCAGGGGAAATCCTCTATCTTGAAATCGCCTGCCTTTGGCAGGTGTGAAACGGGTTTAACCGTTGAACGGCGGCTTCATCATACCGGAAGCCGTAAGGCACACCAACGAGTGAATAGTAGCATGCCATCTGAAAACGCCGAATTACGAAAAGTCGGTCTTAAGGTTACTCTGCCCAGGGTGAAAATCTTCAATATTCTGGAGAACGCCAAGGAGCATCACCTGAGTGCTGAAGACGTCTACAAGAAGTTGCTCGACCAGGGTGACGATGTAGGCCTGGCAACGGTTTACCGGGTGCTGACCCAGTTCGAGGCAGCGGGCCTGGTGTTGCGTCACAACTTTGAAGGCGGCCACGCGGTATTCGAAATGGCCGGCGACGATCATCATGACCACATGGTCTGCACCCAGACCGGTGAAGTGATCGAGTTTGTCGACGAGGTTATCGAAGAGCGCCAGCAGAAGATTGCGGCAGAGCACGGCTACGAGATTGTCGATCATAGCCTGATTCTCTACGTAAAACCCCTGAACGCCGACAAAAAGTAATCAAACGATAAAAAAGGGGCCAGCAAGTGCCGGCCCCGAAGCTCTCCGAATCGAGAGGGGATTTCAGTGATGGGTCGCCTGGCCCTTTACGAACATCTCCCGGGCGTGGGCAATGGTGTGTTCAGTCATGTCTACGCCACCCAGCATTCTTGCCACTTCGCTGATCCTGCCTTGGTCGTCCAGCGCCTCAATGCGCGAGTACGTTGCCTCTTTCTCGGTAAACTTGCTGACAAACAGGTGCTGATGGCATTGCGCAGCCACCTGCGGCAAGTGGGTGACACACAGAACCTGGCCGTTATCCCCCAGTGACCGCAACAGGCGGCCAACCACTTCAGCGGTACCGCCACCGATACCTACGTCGACTTCATCGAACACCAGGGTGGGTGTGGTGGAGGTTTGCGCCACCACCACCTGGATGGCCAGGCTGATCCGTGACAATTCACCGCCAGAGGCCACCTTGGCGAGTGGCCGTGCCGGCTGGCCGGGGTTGGCGCTGACCAGGAACTCGATATCTTCCATGCCATGGGGGGCCGGTTCGTTGTCAGTATTGCCGCTCAGGTGAGTAACAAACTGCATGTTGGGCATGCTAAGCTGGGCCAGTTCACGGGCCACCCGCTGGTCCAGTTCCATGGCCGCCTGTTCCCGCCGGGCAGACAGCTGTGCTGCCAGGTCGTCAAACTGTTTGCGCTGGCTTTCAAGCTCCGTTTCCAGTTGCTCCAGGCTGCCTTCGCCGCCATCCAGTTCCGCCAGTTCGCCGGTCAGCCGCTGGTGCAGTTCCGGTAATTCTTCTGGGCTGATGCGGTGCTTGCGGGCCATCTGGTAAATGGCGCTCAGCCGCTCTTCCACTTCGGCCAGCCGCGCCGGATCGGCTTCATAGTCGTCGACAAAGCGGCGCAGGTTATCGCCGGCTTCGGAAATCTGGATTTGCGCTTCGTTCAGCATCTGCAGGGTATCCGCCAGGGCAGGTACCTCAACCGGCAACTGTTCCAGCTGCTGCAGGGCCTGGCGCACCAGGGCGGCGGCACTGTTGTCGTCTTCGGTGCAGAGCAGCGCTGCCTGGTGGCTGCTGTGCAGCACTGCATCGGCCTGGCTCAGCTGGGACTGTTCCTGCTCAAGGCTATCCTGTTCGCCGTCTTCCAGGGCCAGCCGGTCGAGTTCTTCCACCTGGTAACGCAGCAGCTGCAGCCTGGCTTCGGCTTCGTCGGCATTGTGCCGGCGCTGCTCCAGTTTCTGGCGGGTCGCGTTCCATGTTTTCCACGCGCTGCGGGTCTGGTCGGCCAGTTGCTCGGCGCCGGCGAACTCGTCCAGCAGTTTGCGGTGGGTGTCTTTGCGCAACAGAGACTGGTGCTGATGCTGGCTGTGGATGTCCATCAGCATGCCGCCCAGTTCTTTCAGCTGGGACAGCGGGCACGGCTGGCCGTTAATAAACGCCTTGCTGCGGCCGTCTTTGCGGATGGTGCGGCGCAGTATGCAGTCATCCTTGTCGTCCAGCTCGTGGGCTTCAAGCCACTGGCGGGCGTCTGGAATCCTGGAAATATCGAAGCTGGCATGGATATCGGCACGCTCGGCTCCGTGGCGCACGGCGCCGGCGTCTGTGCGGCCCCCCATGGCCAGGCCAAGGGCGTCGAGGACGATGGACTTGCCCGCGCCGGTTTCGCCGGTGAGGGCGGTCATGCCCTTGCTGAACTGCAGCTCAACCCGTTCAGCAATGGCGTAGTTCGAGACCGTAAGTTGGATAAGCATGCCGATTACCTCCGTTCAGAGTCTGTTGCCTCTGAAAATTTCGAATACTGTGATTCCATACAGTTGCTGTGAATATATACAGGGTTTTTCCTGTTTGCAAATAACCGGTACCCCGAATTTGCTAAGAATGTATTCCGGAAGGTTGAAACCCGCCCGGCGGGCCCCATATCGGTTCGTAAAGTCGTATTTTCCTGCCCTGAAGCGGGCGGGGCTTAAATTGGCCGCAGGCCTTCGGGCCCTGGGAAAATTCATCAGGAGTTGTCATGAGTGCTGACGAGAAGCGCAACGAGCAGGTAGAAGAAGAGCTGAACGAAACGGGTCAGGCGGAACAAGCGGATGCTGGAGCGGAAGCTGGCGAGGCCGGGCAGGAGGGGTCCGAGCTGGAGGTCCTGAAGGCAAAGCTGCAGGAATACCAGGAGCAGGCGTTGCGCGCCCAGGCGGAAATGCAAAACGTTCGCCGCCGAGCGGAGATTGACGTGGAGAAGGCGCACAAGTTTGCGCTGGAAAAGTTCGTTAAGGAATTGCTGCCGGTGGCCGACAGCCTGGAAAAGGCGGTGGAAAGCACCGAAGGGCACGAAGATGCCGGTGAGCTGGTGGCTTCTATCCGCGAAGGCGTGGAGATGACCTTGAGCCTGTTTATGAACAGCCTGAAGAAATTCAACGTGGAGCAGGTGAACCCCGTGGGCGAACCGTTCGACCCGCAGCAGCATGAAGCGATGTCGATGGTGCCGGCTCCGGATGCCGAGCCCAACAGCGTGGTGGCCGTGGTGCAGAAAGGTTACCTGCTGAACGGCCGCGTGGTTCGCCCGGCCATGGTCGTTGTGGCAAAAGCGGAAAGTTGATCAAAAAAGGCGCTGCCGGGGCTTGAAAAGCCGTTGAAGGCGCCAATATTGCGATTAAACAGCGAAAGCCGGGGTGGCCTCACTCCGGAGCAAAATTCAGAAAGATCTTTGGAGTGATTCGATGAGCAAAATTATTGGTATCGACTTAGGAACCACCAACTCTTGTGTAGCCGTCATGGATGGCGACAAAGTAAAGGTAATCGAAAACGCCGAGGGTGATCGCACCACCCCGTCCATCATTGCCTACACCGACGACAACGAAACGCTGGTAGGCCAGTCCGCCAAGCGCCAGGCCGTAACCAACCCGGCCAATACCCTGTACGCCATCAAGCGCCTGATCGGCCGTCGCTTTGAAGACGACGTGGTCCAGAAAGACATCAAAATGGTGCCGTACAAGATTGTCAAGGCCGACAACGGTGATGCCTGGGTAGAAGTGAAAGGCAAGAAGATGGCCCCGCCGCAGGTTTCTGCCGAAGTCCTCAAGAAGATGAAGAAGACGGCTGAAGACTATCTGGGCGAGAAAGTGACCGAAGCGGTTATCACCGTGCCGGCTTACTTCAACGACAGCCAGCGCCAGGCTACCAAAGATGCGGGCAGGATTGCCGGCCTGGAAGTTAAGCGGATCATTAACGAGCCGACTGCTGCTGCGCTGGCCTACGGCATGGACAAGCAGAGCGGCGACCGTACCGTAGCGGTCTACGATCTGGGCGGCGGTACCTTTGACCTGTCCATCATCGAGATTGCCGACGTAGACGGCGAGCACCAGTTTGAAGTACTGGCTACCAACGGTGACACCTTCCTGGGTGGTGAAGACTTCGACATGAAGGTCATCGAATACCTGGCGGACCAGTTCAAGAAAGACAGCGGCATCGACCTGCGCGGCGACTCCCTGGCCATGCAGCGCCTGAAGGAAGCCGGCGAAAAGGCCAAGATCGAGCTGTCCAGCAGCCAGCAGACCGACGTAAACCTGCCGTACATCACTGCGGATGCGTCTGGTCCCAAGCACATGAACGTGAAACTGACCCGCGCCAAGCTGGAGTCGCTGGTGGAAGACCTGGTTCAGCGCAGTCTGGAGCCCTGTAAGGTTGCTCTTCAGGATGCGGGCATGAAGGCTAGTGAAATCGACGAGGTTATTCTGGTCGGTGGTCAGACCCGTATGCCGCTGGTGCAAGAGAAAGTAAAAGAGTTCTTCGGCAAAGAGCCGCGTAAAGACGTGAACCCGGACGAGGCCGTAGCCATGGGTGCTGCGATTCAGGGCGCGGTACTGTCTGGCGACGTGAAAGACGTGCTGCTGCTGGACGTAACCCCGCTGACCCTGGGTATCGAAACCATGGGTGGCGTGGCCACTCCGCTGATCGAGAAGAACACCACGATTCCGACCAAGAAATCGCAGATCTTCTCTACAGCGGATGACAACCAGACTGCAGTGACCATTCACGTGGTTCAGGGTGAGCGTAAGCAGGCGGCACAGAACAAGTCTCTGGGTCGTTTCGATCTGACCGACATTCCGCCGGCACCGCGCGGCGTGCCGCAGATCGAAGTAACCTTCGATATTGATGCCAACGGTATCCTGAACGTGTCTGCCAAAGACAAGGCGACCGGTAAAGAGCAGTCCATCGTGATCAAGGCCTCTTCCGGCCTGAACGATGACGAAATCGAGAAAATGGTGCGCGATGCCGAGGCCAACGCCGAGGAAGATCGCAAGTTCGAAGAGCTGGTACAGGCTCGTAACCAGGGCGACGCCATGGTTCATGCCGTACGCAAGACCCTGACCGAAGCCGGCGACAAAGTCACCGAGGCCGAGAAAGAGTCCATCGAAGGCGCCATCAAGGACCTCGAAGAAGCTCTGAAGGGTACCGATAAGGAAGATATCGAAGCCAAGACCCAGAAGCTGACTGAAGTCTCTTCCGAGCTGGCCCAGAAGATGTACGCGGATCAGGCTGACCAGGCGCAGCAGGCCGACGGGCAGGAAGGTGCCCAGGCTGCAGACGACGCGGTTGATGCCGAGTTCGAAGAAGTCAAAGACGACGACAAGAAGTAAATCCGAAGTACATCAGGCAGTTGGAAAACGCGGGGGTAGCCCCGCGTTTTCCGCGTTATAGCAACAGGGTTTTGAAGTATGGCCAAGCGCGATTATTACGAAGTACTCGGGGTTGCCCGGGGAGCGGATGAGAAGGAAATAAAGCGGGCATATCGGAAGCTCGCGATGAAATACCATCCAGACCGTAACCCGGATGACCAGGATGCCGACAGTAAATTCAAAGAGGCCACCGAAGCCTACGAGGTGCTCGCTGACTCCGGCAAGCGCGCTGCGTATGACCAGTTCGGTCATGCCGGTGTAGACGGCCAGGCCGGTGCCGGTGGCTTCGGCGGTGGCGGCAGCTTCTCCGACATCTTCGGAGACGTGTTTGGTGATATCTTCGGTGGTGGTGGCGGTCGTGGCCGCAATACCCGTGGCTCAGACCTGCGCTACACCCTCGAGCTGGACCTTGAAGAAGCCGTTAAGGGCAAGTCCGTCGAAATCAAGATTCCGGGCCACAAGGAATGTGACGTCTGTGAAGGCAGCGGCGCCGAAAAAGGCTCCCGGCCGGAAACCTGTGGCACCTGTCAGGGTATGGGGCAGGTACGAATGCAGCAGGGTTTCTTCACCGTGCAGCAGGCCTGTCCGACCTGCCGTGGCTCTGGCCAGATCATCAAGGATCCCTGCAAGGCCTGCCACGGTCAGGGTCGTGTTCGCCAGGACAAGACCCTGTCGGTCAAAGTGCCGCCCGGCGTTGATACCGGCGATCGCATCCGCCTGTCTGGCGAAGGGGAAATGGGCGTAGATGGTGGCCCGCCAGGCGACCTGTACGTCCAGGTGGCTGTGCGCGAACACTCCATCTTCACCCGCGACGGCCGCAACCTGTACTGCGAAGTGCCCATCAGCATCGTGGATGCTGCCCTGGGTGGTGAGCTGGAAGTGCCTACACTGGATGGCCGCGTGAAACTGAAAATCCCGGCCGAAACCCAGACCGGCAAGCTTTTCCGCCTGCGCAACAAAGGCGTTAGCCCGGTGCGTGGTGGCCCTGCCGGCGACCTGCTGTGCCGGGTGATGGTAGAAACCCCGGTGAAACTGACCAAGCGCCAGAAAGAACTGCTGGAAGAATTCCAGCAAACGCTGGACGGCAGCAACGGCACCCATCATGCTCCGAAGAAAACCTCCTGGTTTGAGGGTGTGAAAAACTTCTTCGACGAAATGAAATTCTGAGGGCAGAACAGATGCGGGTAGCAATCATCGGCGCCGCCGGGCGCATGGGCAAGGTACTGATCGAAGCGGTAGACGGCACCGAGGGCCTTGAACTCGGCGCCGCCATCGTCGAGCCGGGCAGCAGCCTGATCGGCGCCGACGCCGGCGAAATGACCAGCGTTGGCAAAACCGGCGTAAAAATGGCTGGCAGCCTGGACGACGTAAAAGACGACTTCGACGTACTGGTGGACTTCACCTTCCCGGATCTAACCCTGGAAAACGCAAAGTTCTGCAGCGCTAACGGCAAGATGCTGGTCATCGGCACCACCGGCATGACCGACGCCGAAAAAGAACAGCTAGCCCTGGCCGCCGAATCCACCCCGGTCGTCTTCGCCCCCAACATGAGCGTGGGCGTTAACGTCGTCCTCAACCTCCTGCGCACCGCCGCGGCGACCCTGGGCGACGACTACGACGTGGAAATCATCGAAGCCCACCACCGCCACAAAAAAGACGCCCCCTCCGGCACCGCCCTGCGTATGGGCGAAGTCGTGGCTGACGCCTTGGGCCGCGATCTGAAAGAGTGCGCAGTGTACGGCCGCGAAGGTTTCACCGGCGAACGCACCCGCAAGGAAATCGGTTTCGAAACCATCCGTGCCGGGGACGTGGTAGGCGACCACACCGTGCTGTTCGCCACCGAAGGCGAGCGCATCGAGATTACCCATAAGGCCAGTAGCCGGATGACCTTTGCCAAGGGCGCCATGCGGGCTGCTTTGTGGCTTGAGGGTAAGGCGGCGGGCCTGTACGACATGCAGGATGTTCTTGGGCTTAAAGGCTGATTTTTGCCACTAAATCCACGAAAGAACACGAAAAGAAAAGGTTTTTGCCACGGAAACCATATATGGTCTCCTCCCCGCTTGCAAGGCCTCAGACGTTGTTGATGAGGGACAGGTTGCTGCCATATATCCGGCCTGTTAACGAGGCGGCGTTGCCGCCTCTGGCCTTGATGAGG
>Ga0208062_100105_pt1 | contig 13190 bp, 14 predicted proteins | sample DeeseametaMP0261_FD_184217 | JGI IMG/M metagenome (GOLD analysis project Ga0208062, IMG submission 184217) | Marine microbial communities from the Deep Atlantic Ocean - MP0261 (SPAdes) | ecosystem: Environmental > Aquatic > Marine > Oceanic | place: South Atlantic Ocean | collected 2011-01-01 | reverse complement strand
TTTTTTCAATAGGGTTAATCAACAACTCGGTATATATTTTCCGTTTGTCGACTTTCAAATAACAGTTCAATACTAGGCAGAATCACTTCACCATCAACAACGATATGTTCAATTCGTTTAAACAGATCCAAACGTTCTGCTTCGGAGTTTTCAGGGGCTTGCCTCAACTGGGCCTTCACATTATAGGTTTGACTGTACTGGTCCTTTACCTTTACATCTACAAGCTGTGTCATGATCATATTCCTTTTCTTTTTTTAGCTCTGCTTAATCTTATAGCACAAGTTTTTTCCAGCACTGCCATTAGAGTTGTTAGAATTTATCGCAATGTTAATTTATATAAATATTTTCAAAATCATAACTATAAATCATAAACTTAAATCAAATATGATTAACAACTGAGATACATAGTCATATTTTTTCACATAAAAAAAGCTCGCATTGCTGCGAGCTTTTCTATGTTGGAAGGCTAGTGCTGATTTATTGTTTGAACATTTTGTATCAAACTCAACGAGCTGTCATTGATCCGTCCAACTACATCGTAGCGTCTTAGTTATCGACCTACTGTAGGTACAATATAAAAGCATTTTTCACTATCGACAAGGGCTTATGACATTTCGAAACAACTATACAAATAAAAGCCAATTGATATTTTTTAAAAATACGAGATGATGCTGAAGGCTAAATCTAGATAACCGCTCTGCATCAAATCAAGTAAAATCTCGCATTCAACCTATGAGTTCTTTTCCATGTTAGTTCAATTGATTTTGAGTGATTTATATCGGTATTGTGGCAATACGAAATTAAGTTCATTTCTCAAAACTTATTTGTTTAATCATGGTTTTAACTTTAGCGTTTGGTTACGTCTTTCAGCTTCAAAATCGTGGATCGGCAAACTGGCCTACCCTATTTTTTATTATAAGAAGAAGAAATACGGGATCGATATCCACTGCATCACAAAAATTGGCTATGGCTTGTTCATCGGTCATGGGGGACCTTTGATTGTCAACCCAACTACTGTGATTGGAAACAATGTCAACCTTTCTCAGTTTACAACGATTGGTGCCAATGGCGGTCGTCAGGCCGCTGTAATTGGCGACAATGTATATATTGGCCCAAATGTCTGTATTATCGATCATGTTAAAATTGGTGATAATGCCACCATCGGTGCAGGTAGTGTGGTCACCAAAGATATTCCTGATAATGCAACAGCTGTAGGTAATTATGCAAAAGTCATTCACTATAATAATGCTGGAAATTCAGTAAATAAATGCTGGCTGAATTACAACTAAAACAACATCAGCATAATTTAATCGACTTAGCACTCTATAAATAAAACACAGACTGACAATTTTTATACTCCGTAAATTTTAAGACATAATATGTTGCTGTTGTATTTCAAATACCCATGGCTACGAGAAATTAGGTTAGGGTAAATCTTCATTTTTGTTCGATGAATAAGATAGAGGTACATCATGACCACGATTAATATTTCAGACATTAAAGAACATTCTAGTGTAATTGCCGTATGTGGAACGAAGATTGGAGATGTTGACCACATAGAAGGTAAAGAGATCAAACTCACCAAACATGGCGATGGGAAACACCATATTATCCCAAGTGCGTGGGTTAGAGAAATTCGAGAGGATCAGGTCCTTTTAAATAAAGATGCACAAGAAATTAAAGATAATTGGATTGAAGCATAGGTTCAAAGAATTACAAATCTACCAGCCTTTGGGCTGGTAGTTCATATGAAGTACACACTGAGTAGATACAAAGAACATAATGTCCATCACAGTTCGCTCAATATTCATTTATAGCAAAGGTATAAAATTCACTCAATAGACTTCCGTCATAAATCAAAAAACGTACAATTTATTTGATCTTAAATTAGTCAGCAAAATTATTTAATTCAAGAGATAATCCTTGGATGAAATTCAAAGATATTCAAAAATTATCAGACGTTAAGTTTCGTAGGCTTACCGGTGTTAGTTGGGCTACATTTAACCTCATGTTGGCCGAGCTAAATAAGCATTTACCTGGTCATATTGGTAAAGGACGACCGCATAAATTACCGTTGGAAGATCGTTTGCTCTTATGTATAGAATATTGGAGAGAATATCGAACATTTTTCCATCTTGGTATGAGTTACGGTGTATCTGAAACGAGTGCAATTCGTATCACACGTGTTATTGAAGATACCTTAATCCGTTCTGGAAAATTTAACTTGCCAAAACAACTTCCTAATCGAGATGAAGTGGATTGGGAAGTTGTTGTGATTGATGCAACTGAAATATTAGTTCAACGTCCAAAAAAAACAGAAGAAATGGTATAGCGGTAAAAAAAAGCGACATACCTTTAAATTTCAGCTATCTATGCACTATACAACAGGTGAAATACTGAGTGTATGTGGAAGTCATGGAAGCATGCATGATTTTAAAATATTTAAAAAAAGTATGAGGAAATTAAAATTTAAGCCCTTTTTTATCGTTGATAAGGGTTATTTAGGGATAAAGAAATTGGGTTTTGGATGCCTCATGCCATCTAAAGCAAAGAAAACTGAAAAACTAGATTCTGAATTAAAAAAGTTAAATAAAGAGATTGGTCGTAGACGAATTCAAGTAGAGCATGTATTTGGAAGGATGAAATGTTTTAAGATTTTATCTTGTGTATATAGAAATCGTCGTAAAAGATTAAACCTGCGGTTTAATTTACTTGCTGGCATATACAATTTAGATTGGGTGAAAGATAAACAATTAAATTGATTGAAAAATGATTTATGAAGGAAGTCTAATAAATCACGCGTATAACTTATAATAAACTATAATTTTTCATTCAGCTTTTCTCATCTTTCCAGTGTAATTAATTCTATGCCATATATTGATATACATAAGCTGGCTGGATCTCAATTTAAACATCTGACGTGAATAACTGGGTCTTTTTTTCGAATAATAATTGATGTGCTTCATCTTTATTTATCCTGCGTAAGGTGATGATCTAAACTCTCTGTCAGTAGCAGCTCAATTGCTTCTATGTATAAATAAGCTATTGGCAGTAGGCTATGTATCTATAGGGGAGTGGCCTATATTATCCTGATAAGCAACAGCTTCAAGAGTTGCGGGTTATGTAGAAGGCTGTAATTGTTAACGGGTTAAACGAAGTTTGAGTAAATTGCAAACCAGTATGAAAAAAATAAAATTTTAGTGGTCTGGTATTAACTGAAAAATTTTAATATTTCTATAGCGGGAAGAGAAATGAATTGGGTTAAGCTGAATATGACTGGGATAATATCAAAATTATAAAAATAGAAACTTACAGATGGATCGGTCATTTATTGAAAAAAAGGCTCTGAAACTTAAAAACTCTATTAAAGTTACAAAAAATTAAAGAAATTTTTTGAGACTTTTGTACAATCAGCCACAACTTAAAATTTAATAATAACGATGCCCAATAATATTTATGCTGCAATAGAGCAACTTGGACTTACTGCACAAAAACGTGCCATTCATATTCAGTTCAGCAATACCTCGCTTAACGAACAAGTATTCCTTCAGCGCATAGATGGAACACATGAACTGAATGCAGGTATAGAGTTACAGCTCCTTTGCTTATCTACCTCCGCTCATATTCCGTTAAAGCAATTTATTGGTAGTCAGGTGGCTGTCGATATTGTCACTGATAAATCAGAACTCAATCGTATTTCAGGCATCATCACTAAGGCGGATGTGGGGGCAAGCGATGGCGCTTTAACCATATACCGTTTAACCGTGGAAGACCCGACAGCCTTATGGAAGCATCGACGTAACTCTAGAGTTTTCATGGCGAAGTCTGTTGTTGATGTGGTTCAAACCATTTTTGCCGAGTGGCAGCAACGTAGTCCCTTATTTGCTTCAAGTTTGATTTTGGATAAAAGTGGTTTAAGCAAAGAATATGATGTGCGCCCATTCATTATGCAAGCGAATGAGTTGGACAGTGAATTTATTCAAAGGCTGCTCTCTTCAGAGGGGATTAACTGGCTTATTGATGAATCTCAGCTCAAAGTGTCCAGTTCAAGTGAACCCATTCAGCCACAAAAACTTAGACTGATTGATGACAACGCTCAATATCAAAGTTTAGAGCGTCAGAATATTCGCTTCCATCGTAGCAGTGCTGTAGAAAGCAGTGATTCGATTACAAATTTGGTTGGGCAGCGTTCTATACAACCAACATCTGTCCATATTCAACATTGGCAAGCAAATACTTTAGCAGTAGAAGAAGGTGCGGGTCCAGTTCAAAGCAAACATAGTCATAGTGATAATCAAGACAACGCCAGCCTAGGTTTAGAGCAAGCGTGGCATTTCTCACCTGCATGGATACAAGATCTTAAAGGTGAAGATGGAACGACCAAATCAGGCAATGGTCAGATTGAAAAGTTTAATCAAAACCTTGGTCATTATTACGACTTACAAGCTAAGCAATTTATGGCTACCTCGACTGTACGAGATGCACAAGTGGGTTACTGGTTTGAATTCAACGAACACCCTGAAATTGATCAGCATAGTGGTTCAGACAAAGAATTCTTAATCACATCTAAAAAATTCTATAATCAGAATAATTTGCCTAAAGATTTGACCGATCAAATCACAGCTTTGCTGAAACAAACCAATTGGCAACAGGCTGAAATTACGACAAATAATAAAGACGAACGCCAAGCCAATCACCTCGTCTTACAACGACGTAATATCACTATTGTTCCAGAGTACAATCCTCTGCGACAACGGCCTATTGCATCACCACAACGCGCGAAAGTGGTTGGACCGAGTGGTGAAGAAATTCACGTGGATGAATGGGGGCGTATTAAAGTCCGTTTCCTGTTCACGCGTAGTGAAGACAATACTCACGATGGCGGTGCAGGTTCAAATGACAATGACACAGATTCTGCTTGGGTTGATGTGCTCACATCTTGGGCTGGTGAGGGTTATGGCGCACGCTTCTTACCGCGTATTGGTGAAATCGTAGTTATCGACTTCTTTGATGGCAATATCGATAGACCCTTTGTCGTGGGGCGCATCCATGAAGCACAACGTCATCCAAGCAAGTTTGACAATACAGGCAAATTGCCTGATACCAAAAAACTGGCAGGGATCCGATCTAAAGAGTACCAAGGAGAGGGCTTCGGCCAACTACGCTTTGATGACACGGCGGGTCAGATCAGTACCCAATTACAAAGCAGTCATGGTGCGACACAACTGAATTTAGGGAATCTGAGTCATCCTAAAGAAACGGACACGAGTGAAGGGCGAGGTGAAGGTTTTGAACTGCGTACTGACCAGTGGGGAGCACTCAGAGCTAAACAGGGTTTATTACTTTCTACCTATCGACAAGATTCAGCAAATGGTCATCATCTTGATACTTCTGAAACGAAATCACAATTTGAATCTAGTCTAAATAATTCAAAAGCTTTAAGTGAGGTTGCTAAAAATCAAAAGACTGATGAAATTGAATCGCTTGAGCAGCTTAAAGAATTTGCAGAACAACTCGAACAAAAAATTGCAAAATTCAAAAAAGCAGTTTTATTACTCAATTCACCTGATGGAATTGCGCTAAGTACAGCTGAAGATATTCATTTCTCTGCTGATTCACAAATCAATCAGATTGCAGGCGATAGCATCAACTTCAGCACTCAAAAGAACTGGATTGCTCAGGCGCAAAATAAACTGAGCTTGTTTGCTGCGCAAGGTGGGATCAAAGCTGTAGCAGCACAGAGTAAAGTTGAGATCCAAGCTCAATCCGATGCGTTGGATATACTTGCTAAAAAAGGCATTATTATTTCCTCGACAGAGGACCGTATCGAAATTAGTAGTCCTAAAGAGATTGTCATCACAGGGGCTACATCACAAATCACCTTAAATGGTTCTGGGATTTTCCCAAAAACAGGCGGTGAATTTAGAGTGAATGCAACACAGCATGTGTTCCAAAGTGGGGCCAGTGTAAAAAACCAATCTCCAGTGTTACCTAAATTTAATAATAAAAATTGGATTGCATTAGAACATTTAGATGCTGAAAATGAGCCATTTGCAAATTTAGGTTATAAAATTTATTTTGAAGGTAATCAAATTATAGAAGGAAAATTAGATGATCTTGGGAAAGCTCATCATGATAATGTACCGCAAAAAGCAATTAAAGTTGAGTATGAACAACGTGATTATATAGATGAGCCATGGGGTTTATATGATTTAGTTTTAGATCAGTTGAATGAATTAAAAAAAGAAGTGAATGAAAATAATGACTGATTTCTTACCATCAAAAAAAGATCTACTTAATGCAATGGCTGCGATAGCAGCTCCAGTAAACAAGGCAATAAAAAAAGGACAGGAAAGTCTCACGGATATTGCAGATTGGCTTTGGGTTGTAATTCAAGGTGATTTTGCTGAGGAACAATCTACTGCTCAAATTGTGACTGGTACTGTAATTTCAATGATCCCATTTGTAGACCAAATATGTGATGTAAGGGATATTTGTGCAAATTGTTCTAAAATTAAAGAAGATAATAGTAATCCATGGGCATGGATTGGTTTGATTCTAACTTTAATTGGACTGTTTCCTGTATTAGGTTCTCTCTTCAAAGGAATATTTAAAGTGGTTCTCGCTCCTGTTCGCCGTTTTATGCTGAGGCCCACAGCAAAATTAGCACAATTAACAGGTGCAAATATTTATAAAATTGCAGAACCGTCAATCGAAAGTGGTATTAAGGAATTAAATAAATTTTTGGCACGGCCCGCAGTCAAAAAAGCCCTAAAAGAAGCTAAAATTACTAATGTGTATAAATCTACTTCAACTAAAATTCGTGAAGTTAAGGGAAAGCTCAGAACTAAGGAGTTATTAGAAGTATTTGATAAGCTTATTAAGTATTTGAAAGAAACCGTTAGTTTTATTGATAAGTATGCAAGTAAAGGCGTAGCACTTAAAGCTAAAAAATTGTTGAATGTCGTAATTGAAGTTAGAAATTCTGCGAATAAAGAACTAGGAAAATTTTTAAAACCAGTTCAAAATTTTTTAGAAAAGTTAGCAGTTCGAATAGATAAAGAAGGCGATGCTGCATTTAAAGCAACAACAAATGTAAAAAATGTAACTCGATTGAGACGAGTTTCAGATGCAGAAGAATTAGAAGCTTTTAGAAAAAGTAGACCTAATTGGGTTCATGTACTTCCAAAAAATAAAATCGTACCTTTCCCTGAAGCTAAAATTGACCCAAAAACCTCAAAAACTCCTTTACACCCAAGCTTAGGAAATGTTCAATTAGCTTTAAAAAGTGGTTTCTCTCATCCTTTAAAGGGTAAATATGATACTTTCGCAAAGGGCTTGATTAAAGCTCAGACATTTAATGAAGGTGAAGTGTTAGTTCGCGTTTTAGCACCAGGAAGTTTGGATAATAGTATTTGTTGGATGAGGAAGTCCGAATTTGAAAAGTTAAAAAATAGAGAAGAATGGCGTGATAAATTTGCTGTATGGGCAAGTTGGAATAGTAATGGTGAATATTTGGAATATACGGTTCCAAAAGGTAAGAAATTATATGCATGGGAAGGTCCTGCGGCATCTCAAATACGTGGTGACTTTTATTTAAGAGGTGGTGGCGTACAAGTTGTACTAGACCCTAAAGATTTAATCCCATCGGGTTTAAGTAAGCGTAAGCTAACAGGTTGGGGATATGGGACTGATACAACAATTGGTGATTTTTCAGTGGTAGGAGTTCCTACTTTAAAAACTCAAAGGGGAGATTTTTCTTTGGCTCCTCGTTTGGAACATAAATCCAAATAAAATTATAGATAATATATTGAGAAATAATATGATTTATAGAATTAATCCTAAAGTTGCTTATCTATTGGAACAATTTAGTTCATTAGAGTTTTTTGAAACCATGCGAAATAACTATCATCTTTTCTTAGATGGTTTAGAAGAGTTGTTTGAAATATATATGCATAATCTTCCTTATAATCTAAGAGATTTACCATTGCCAGAACAGGCAGATATTAATTGGGGAGAGACGGTTTTACCAAATTTAAGAGGGACAATGGATCGAATAGATATTGCTTATGCAAAAATAAAATCTGGGGATTTCACTTATTTATATTGTGCTTCTGAGATTCGTTCTAATGATAAAGGTTTAAGTGAATTTTCTCTACATTGGATGGATGATTTATCTTATGAAAAAGTTAAACAATGTTGGGATTATTATTCAATTGCAAGACAGTACGCCTCAATTATAGAAAGTACATACCCTACATCTTGGGATATGGATACTCTCATCCACGATTTTAAAAAAAATGATTTATTTAATGATATTAAGCTTGATTTACCGAATAGCTATCCAATTTACCGTATAAATCCAGAAATGATGGTTAAGTCTAATGAAAAATTAGAAAAAACAGGTATTTATTTGTGTCAAGACGGGGAGGGGGAGCGAATTGAATTTATGGCAGCAAGTGAGGAGGAGAATAATGGTGTTGCCAGTGTTCTTGCTGTTGGACATGATCCTGAAACATATGAAACATTATATGCAGAAGTGAACTGGGTGTTGATTGAAAGAATTGCTGATGAAGGTGGTTCTGATAATTCTGTGTATGTGGAAAATATTAAGGCATTAGCTAGTCAAATTTGCCCTCAGTCAGGCAACTGGTGGAGCCCTGCGAATCAATCTCGATCACGATATTTTAATCAAGGGGAAATTTTTCCAGAAATTGAAAGTTATTGGGGAGAAACAATTTGGTATTTAGAGGTTACTAATAAAGTAGAATAAATGAGAAATAATAATTTAACATATTTTAAATATACAGGCATTTTAGTTATACCTACCGTATTGTTTACCCAGATGGGTTGGGAGAATGGTATTTCAGAGATGAATGTAGTCGTGTAGTTAGACATATTGATACTGACGCAGCGGTCAATGAATATGAATTTGATGAGAATGGCAGCTTAACCACAATTACCCAATCTGATGGGGCGACGTTTAGCAAAAAGAAGTAAGCACCATCATACAGGTCAAGAGTTGGATTTTGTTTATGGATGGGATGGTGATACGTTAGCATATGAGTCAAATGAGTCATATACCAAGCATTATATTTATGAAAAAGACAGCTTTACTCCCTTAATTCAAGCCGTTTATCAAACGCCTATACAGGTGCATACAACACCTGTTTGGGATGATAAATATAGTTTTACTCGTGATTTACTTTGGAAAAAGACTCAGAGTAGTCAAGGCTTTGATGATGTTTGGTTCTATCACTGTGACCATTTGGGGACTCCACAAGAGATGAGTGATCTTAGTGGTCTGATATGTGCTGAATTAGCAGGAGACTTTCACTTGGGATATGCTAGGCAGCTAACCGATAAAAGTTCTCTGCTATTTGATTTGGCGTTTTAAAATCCAAACTCTTTTGAATTCTTCGCTGATTATAAAATAACACAATGTATTTTGTAATATCTGCTTTAGCTTCATCTCTGGTTTTATAGTTGCAATGATGCACTAATTCATTCTTGAGTATGCCCCAGAAACTTTCAATCGGTGCATTATCGTAACAGTCCCCACGTTTGCTCATTGAACCTTGAAAATCAGTTATAGATTTAGAAAAATAGATCTTAAATATTTGAGTGATGATATTGAATTTCTGATCTCGAAAAGTAGCAATACTGTATATGTTCTATTTGAAAAATCTGATTTTTTTGATAATAATTTATTAAAATCAAAAATATTAAAAAGGTTTAAGAAAAAATATGTGTTAACTGATGATGACTTTATTGTTGAGCACCCAACTAAAGTTTCATTAAAAAAAGAGAAGCATAACTGGGACGAGACAAATTTTTCTTATGATCCGAGGCAAGGTGATATTTCTATGAGTTTGTATTTTTAATTAATATTCTGTGCTGGGTGAATTTTGATTGGTTGCTGTCTAGGTTTTGTAAAATTTTAGTTAATTGAAATAATTAATAAAAGCTTATATCGAATAAATAATTTTTTTTGTAATAAATTTTATTTAAGGTTTCTTTGTTGTTGTTATTTTTTATATTTAAATTTATGGGTTTTTATTTGTGTATAGACTGAATTTTAATAGTAATACTGGTGATATACATGTAATTGGAAATTTAATTGATTATAGGCTAAGTGACTTTTATTTTGAGGGTGAAAGTTATAATGAGTTAAATGTTCTTTATGAAAATTCGTTTGTGGTTTTTTTAAATGAAAAATTTAAATTAAATATAATTTATATTCAGGATAAATTAAAATTAATTAATTTTAAACTTGTATATGAATCTTATGATGAATTTGATCTAAAGATGGATAGTCTTTTAGGTTATTTTGATAAAACACAATTTTCGAATAAAAAAGTAGATGATGTAAAACCATATACAGAATATTTTTATAATTGGGGAGTTATTTCTGTATATAGTGATCTATCTCTAAATATTTGTTTTTCAGTAAGATGGGGGAAAGAGTGTTGAGAAATTTCAGTGAAAAGTAAGGAAATACATATTTGTGAATGCTTGGAGAAGATCCTCGTTAAGGAGTTGGATTTAGGAAATTCTATTAGATCTTATAATGAAATGCCTGAATGGCCCAAGAAAGATAGTAGATTCATTTTTTTAAATAACAAACTTGCCCCAAAATCATTGGTCGATATACCTTTATGGATCTTTGTAAGTGTGAATAATGACATGAATTATACTTGGTATAATGAATATATTGTGATAAACATCATGATTTATTGGCAGCTGGTGATATGTGATTTTGAATAAAAGCCTTTTTGCGCTGTGAAAAAGATTAAAGTACAGAAGTACGCTACTCTGTAAATTTAGAGATGATCATCAAGAATATTTGATTTCAATAAGTATGATCAAAGAATTACTATAATTTGTTTCTAATAGAAAAAGGCTGCAAATAGCAGCCTTTTTCTATGACAACATATGTGTCGCGTGACGGTTTACCTTACCAGCTCAGCGCACCACCAGTCTGATAATCTGTCACACGCGTTTCGAAGAAGTTCTTCTCTTTACGCAAGTCCATCATTTCAGACATCCACTGGAATGGGTTGTTCACACCAGCAAACTGCTCAGGCAAGCCCAACTGTGCTAAACGACGGTTACAGATGAATTTCAAGTATTCTTCCATCATTGCAGCATTCATACCCAATACACCACGTGGCATCGTGTCACGTGCATATTCGATTTCAAGCATGGTTCCTTCTAGAATCATTTGAATGATTTCTTCTTGGAATTCAGCAGTCCACAAACTTGGGTTTTCAATCTTGATCTGGTTAATCATGTCGATACCAAAGTTCAAGTGCATCGACTCATCACGTAAGATGTATTGGAATTGCTCAGCAACACCATTCATTTTATTACGACGGCCCATAGACAAGATTTGGCTGAAACCACAGTAGAAGAAGACCCCTTCAAGAACACAGTAGAATGCGATCAAGTTGCGAAGCAAAATTTGGTCGTTTTCAGGTGTGCCTGTTTGGAAAGTAGGATCACTTAAAGACTGCGTATATTTCAAGCCCCAAGCCGCTTTACGCGCTACTGATGGAACTTCGCGGTACATGTTGAAGACTTCGCCTTCATCCATACCTAAAGATTCGATACAGTATTGGTAAGCGTGAGTGTGAATTGCTTCTTCAAATGCTTGGCGCAAAATGTACTGACGGCATTCAGGGTTGGTAATGTGACGGTAAATCGCCAACACCAAGTTGTTTGCAACCAATGAGTCTGCTGTAGAGAAGAAACCAAGAGAGCGCATAACAATGGTACGTTCGTCTTCAGTTAAGCCATTTTCAGACTTCCAAAGCGCGATGTCATGGTTCATGTTCACTTCTTGTGGCATCCAGTGGTTTGCACAACCGTCTAGATATTTTTGCCAAGCCCATTCGTATTTGAACGGTACAAGTTGGTTTAAGTCCGCACGACAGTTAATCATGGCTTTGTCGTCAACTTGTACACGTTGCGCACCCATTTCTAGTTCTTCTAGACCTGGAGCGACATCTAAACTTTCTAAGGCGTTAGATGCTCTTGCCAACGGATCGGCTGGATTTGTTGATCGGCTTCGAGCGGTTGAAGCGGGTTGTGCAGTTGCCACATTCTTCTGTGGTTGCTCTGCAGCAGATACCATCTGCGGATTAGCCGCTTTTTGCGGTTCGACGGGCGCAGACTTGTGTTCAGGTGCAGCCGGTTTTTGCGAATCATCTTCGAAATCGTCCCAACTTAGGATAGACATATCAATTCTCTCTACGTTGCTTTATATCTTTTATCGACATCCAGCAGTGCTGAGATGTCTTACTATACGCTTAATTTGTGAAAGCAAAATTAAGTTTTGCCAATCATTGTTCTAAAACTGTGCATAGAACGTGATTCTCACGACTTATTTTGCTTTCGCTTTTTGCTTTGGTTTGCTTTTACCCAAAAGTAGGCAATGGGCATATAAAACAAAACCACAAAGGAAATCACCAAGGTCGCAAGACCTAACATATAGTTATGTGTCATATGGAGCATGGTGATTTCCTAGGTTGTCTTTAATTTTTTAATCTCCCTAAATCCCTCTTTTAAAAGAGGGACTTTCACACCTCAATAAGTTTGGTGTAATTCCCCTCCTTTTAGGAGGGGTTAGGGGAGGTTATTACTGACAAGCCTCACAGTCTGGATTGTCAATTGAACACGCCATTGGCACTGGAGCGGCTTGACCGAAGCCTTCATCTTCAGCAACCACTTCTGGTTTAACTTCCTGAGCAACTGCTGCAACAGGCGCTGCCGTTACAGTTGCAGGTTTTACTGCATTCAATGCACCAGTGTTAATGGTTGATTTCTCAGCAGAAGTTGCACCTAAAGCTCGGAGGTAATACGTTGTTTTTAAACCACGTAACCAAGCCATTTTATAGGTCAAGTCCAGTTTCTTACCGTTTGCACCAGAGATGTAAAGGTTTAATGACTGCGCTTGATCGATCCATTTTTGACGACGTGATGCAGCATCCACAATCCAGCGTGGCTCAACTTCAAATGCCGTCGCGAAGATCGCTTTAAGCTCTTCAGGAATACGAGAAATCTTCTGAACCGAACCTTCAAAGTGTTTCAGATCATTCACCATCACAGAGTCCCATAGACCACGGTCTTTCAACGCACGTACTAGGTACGGGTTGATCACTGTGAATTCACCTGATAGGTTCGATTTT
>Ga0208062_100103_pt1 | contig 13333 bp, 13 predicted proteins | sample DeeseametaMP0261_FD_184217 | JGI IMG/M metagenome (GOLD analysis project Ga0208062, IMG submission 184217) | Marine microbial communities from the Deep Atlantic Ocean - MP0261 (SPAdes) | ecosystem: Environmental > Aquatic > Marine > Oceanic | place: South Atlantic Ocean | collected 2011-01-01 | reverse complement strand
GGGGCAGGCGCCGGCCGGGTTGTTGAAAGAAAACAGCTTGGGTTCCAGTTCGCTCAGGGCGTAGCCGCATTGGGTACAGGCGTAGCGGGCTGAGAAGGTGTGTTCCTCGCCTTCGCCGGTCATGGGCGCGACAAGGGCAATGCCGTCGGCCAGTTCCAGAGCGGTTTCAAAGCTCTCGGCGAGCCGCTGCTCCAGGCCCTCTTTCACCTTGAACCGGTCGACCACCACATCAATCTGGTGTTTGCGCTTTTTATCCAGCGCCGGTACGTCGTCGATGTCGTAAACGGTGCCATCTACCCGCAAGCGAATGAAGCCCTGGCTGCGCATGGTATCGATAACCTGCAGGTGTTCGCCTTTGCGATCCCGGATGACCGGCGCCAGGATCATCAGTTTGCTGCCTTCCGGCATGGCCATCACCTGGTCGACCATCTGGCTCACGGTCTGGGCTTCCAGCGGCTGGCCGTGGTCCGGGCAGCGGGGTTCGCCGGCGCGGGCGAACAGCAGGCGCAGGTAGTCGTATATCTCGGTAATGGTACCCACAGTGGAGCGCGGGTTGTGGGAGGTGGACTTCTGCTCGATGGAAATGGCCGGGGAAAGACCTTCGATGTGGTCCACATCGGGTTTTTCCATCATCGACAGGAACTGGCGGGCATAGGTGGACAACGATTCCACGTACCGGCGCTGGCCTTCGGCATAGAGTGTATCGAACGCCAGGGAAGATTTACCGGAACCGGAAAGGCCTGTGATGACAATCAGCTTGTCCCGCGGCATATCCAGGTCGATGTTCTTCAGGTTGTGGGTGCGTGCACCCTTGATCTGGATATGGTCCATAACACCTCGCTTGGGTAAAAACGTCGATTATATCGTTTTCGGGTGGCGCCGGCTAAACCGTGTACAGACGCGCCTGTCAACTCTCAGCCGCCGTTAGCCACCCCGTTGTGAGTAGTCCCGTCTGCATGGCGCTTCTGGTACAATGCGCCGCTCGCAGTGACAGGCTGCGCCTATACATTCAACCAGTCCGGCACGGGTTAGCATGAACGCGCTTGAAAAACGCTCAGTAGTAGCTCTGGCATCGGTATACGCCATGCGTATGCTGGGCCTGTTCATGGTAATGCCGGTCTTCGTTTTGCTGGGCAGCGACCTCAAAGGCGCTACGCCCGCGTTGATCGGTTTCGCAATTGGTGCCTACGGCCTGAGTCAGGCATTGCTGCAGATTCCGTTCGGTTTGCTGTCAGACCGGGTTGGCCGCAAGCGGATGATCTACATCGGCCTGGTTCTGTTCGCAGCCGGTAGTGTGCTGGCTGGCGCTACCGATTCCATATACGTAGTTATTGCCGGGCGGATTCTTCAGGGTGCCGGCGCGATTGCCAGCGTACTGATGGCGTTGCTCAGTGATCTCACCCGGGAGGAGCAGCGCACCAAGGCCATGGCCACCGTGGGCATTTCCATTGGCCTGTCGTTTTCGGTCTCCCTGGTGGTGGGCCCGCTGCTGGGTGCTGCCTGGGGGCTGTCCGGGATTTTCTATACCACGGCGGTACTGGCGGTTCTGGCGTTGGTGGTGGTTGCCCGGGTTGTGCCCACACCGCACCAGCACAAGGTCAGTGCCGACACCCATCCGGCCCGGGAAATGGTCAGCCGTGTCCTGGCTGATGGCCGGCTGCTGCGGCTCGATGTCGGCATTTTCATCCTGCACTTTGTGCTGACCGCGCTGTTCCTGGTGTTCCCCACCATGTTGCAGGACCAACTGGGGCTGAAGGCCAGTTCCCACTGGTGGTTCTATCTCAGCGTTATGATTACTTCATTCTTCGCCATGGTGCCGTTCATTATCGTTGGCGAGAAAAAACGCAAAATGAAGCAGGTGCTGTGCGGTGCCATCGCCCTGCTGGCATTGGCGGCTGCGTCGATGACCGGTGTCGGCCAGAGCCTGTGGCTGGCGTGGGCTGTGCTATTCTTCTTCTTTATGGCGTTCAATCTGCTGGAAGCCAGCTTGCCGTCGCTGATCAGCAAAGAAGCCCCGGCTGCGGCCAAGGGCACGGCCATGGGCGTGTATTCCACTTCCCAGTTCTTCGGCGCGTTTCTGGGTGGTGCACTGGGCGGCTGGCTGTTGCAGACCGCTGGCCTGGACGGTGTGCTCTGGCTGATGGCCGCAGCGCTGGTGGTATGGCTGCTGGTGGCGTTAACCATGCCTGCACCGGGTTACACCACCAGTTTTGTGGTACAGCTGAAAAACGCCGTGAGTATCAGTTTTGACGAGATCGACCAGAACCTGCGAAAACTGCCGGGCGTGGAAGACGTGGTGATCGTGGAAGAGGCCGCCATGGCGTACCTGAAGGTAGACCGTCAGCATTTTCGGGAAGAGCAGCTTGCGCACTTTGAATTTGTGCGGCAGGGTAGCACTACTTAAAACACAGGATGCCTGCATGGAACGCAGGCGTTCAGCAAAAGAGACCAGGAGCATACAATGGCACGAGGCGTAAACAAGGTAATTCTTATCGGTAATCTGGGCCAGGATCCGGATACCCGTTACACCCCGAACGGCAACGCGGTGGTAAACCTCAACCTGGCGACCGATGAAAGCTACAAGGATCGTCAATCCGGCCAGCTGGTACCGAAAACCGAGTGGCACCGGGTGGTGTTGTTCGGCAAGGTGGCTGAAGTGGCGGGGCAGTACCTGCGCAAAGGTTCCAAGGTGTATATCGAAGGGCGCCTGCAAACCCGCAAATGGCAGGGGCAGGACGGCCAGGACCGTTACACCACCGAGATCGTGGTGGATATCAACGGCCAGATGCAGATGCTCGACAGCCGTGGTGGCGAAGGCGGCATGAACCAGGGCGCGCCCCAGGACCGGCCCCAGCAAGCGGCCAGCTACAATAACCCGCCCCCGCAACAGCAGCAGGGTGGCCAGGGTGGCGGATATAGCAACCAGCCGCCCCAGCAGCAGGGCGGCGGCATGCCGGAGCCGATTGACGACTTCGACGATGATATTCCGTTCTGACCCAGATCAAAGGCCCGCGCTCTGCGCGGGCTTTTTGTTACCGACTTGCAAATTTCCGTGAAATCTTCCGCAAACCGTGGAGTTAGGTTCAACTTCTCATCTATCATGTAAGGCTGTGTAAAATTCGCCGAATTTTTGAACATTCAGGCCTGTTGCCTGCACTTGGCAATCCTCCGATTTCGACACCAGGGAATTCATGATCCTGACCTCTGCGGTTCATTCACTGACAAGGCTGTTCCGGCCCGGAACATCAGCGGGCAAAGTGTGCCTGGAAATCCGGGCCGACGGCATTGCCTGGGCCAGCGCTCCGGGTTTGCCTGGCCAGAAGGCCGGCTTTGCCGAGTGCATGCCGGCCCAGCGCAGTGCGACCCTGGCCGGGCTGGTCTCGGAACAGGGCTGGCGCAAAGTGCCGGTTACCCTGGTGTTGCCCATGGACCAGTACCAGGTGTTTCAGGTGGACCGCCCGGAAGGAGTGGACGATACCGAACTGGCGGATGCCCTGAAGTGGAAGCTGAAAGACTTTCTGGACTTCAGCCCGTCAGACGCGGTTTCAGACGTCTTCGAGTTTCCGGAAGACGCATCCCGTGGCCGCCGGCCCCTGGTGAACCTGGTGGCGGCCCGCAAATCCCTGGTGCAGGAGCTGATCAACCTTGTGCACGATGCCGGGATGGAGCTTGAGCGCATCGACATCGCCGAGCTGGCCCTGCGCAACTTTGCGGCCGCGCTGGATTCTGCCGGCCGGGGCGTTACCCTGGTGCATCTTCGCAACCGGTACGGCCAGATGGTGATCTGCCGGGGCGAAACCCTGTATCTGTCCCGCCGTCTTGAGCTGTCCTACGATGACCTGCAGGACGCCGGCCGACAGGACAGTGCCGTGGAGTCCCTGGCGCTGGAAATCCAGCGTTCACTGGATTACTTCGAAAGCCAGCTGGGGCAGGTGCCACCCTCCGGCATCCGGTTGGTGGCGAAGGATGCGGTGTTGCCCTTGTCGTCCATGCTCGCATCATCCCTGGGCTCTGCGGTAGAAACGCCCGACTGGACAGAGTTCGCCATGAGCTCCGACCTGGACAGCCGTTGCCTGCTGGCCTGGAGTGCCGGCCTGCCATCCGGGAGAAGCGGCACATGAAACAACAGGTCAACCTTTATGTGCCGGAACTCCGGCCGGTCCGGCAGCGCCTGAGCGCTGGCACCTGCGTGGTACTTGTGGTGCTGGTTGCGGTTTTGGTACTGGCCGCCATGGCCTACGGCAACTGGCAGAACCAGCAGCTGGCCGGGCAGGCCGATGCCATCGAACGGCAAACAACTCAATTGCAGCAGGCGGTGGAAACCCTGTCGGCGCAGGTTGAACAGCAGCGGCCAGACCCGGAACTGGAGCTGGCGCTGGAACGGGTGACCGATACCATCTCACGCCGGCAGCGTTTGCTGGAGCGGGTAGAGGGGCTGACTGGCAATCACCAGGCGGGTTTCTCGGGCCGTATGGCCGCCCTGGCGCGCCAGATTCCGGAGAACCTGTGGCTTACCGGCATCACTTTGGAGTCCTCTCCTGCGTCGTTGAAGCTGGAAGGTCGCACACGTGCGCCGGAGCTGGTGCCCGGTTACCTGGAACAGTTGGGTAACGAACCGGTATTTGCCGGCGAAACCTTCCGGCATTTCCAGCTGAGCCGCCCGGACGAAGAAGAGAATACCGGCTGGGTGGAGTTCCGCATGGCCACAGAACATAACGGAGGCGCCAGTGAGTAAGCTCTCCGAACAGCTGGCTGCGGGCGCAGCCTGGTACAACGAACGCCCGGTTCGTGAACGGGGGCTGATTGCGGTAACCCTGTGCGTACTGGTGCTGGTTCTTGGCTGGGAGCTGTTTGTGGCTCCGGTAGAAGCGCAGAAGCAGCAGCTGAACAATCGTATCCAGACCCTCTCTGCTAACCGGGACAACCTGCTCAGCCAGCAGCAAACCCTCAGCAGTCAACTGGAGCGTGACCCGTCTGCAGAACTGCGGGAGCGCCTGGCCGCCCGGCAAAACCGCCTTGAGCGACTGGACCAGCAGATTACTGAAACCACCGGCCAGCTGATTGCGCCCCGGGATATGGTGGCACTGCTGCGGAACATGCTGGCGGCCCAGCAGGGGCTGACGCTGGAATCCCTGAGCCTGCTGGCGCCGCAGCCGGTATACGGGGAGCAGGGCGCTGCGTCAGGTGACGGCGAGGCCAGTGCGCCTGAGCCTTTGCTGTATGCCCACGATGTGGAACTGACAATCTCAGGCGGCTACCTGAACGTATTGAACTACCTAGAGCGGCTGGAGTCTATGGACGACCGCATCGGCTGGCTGCAGCTGATTTATGACGCGGGCAGCTGGCCCAAGGGTGAGGCCCGTATCCGGGTAAGAACCCTGAGCCTGGAAGCCGCCTGGCTGGGAGTGTGAGATGAGATCAGCAATTTTCGGGCTGGCGATGGTGCTGGCCCTGTTTGCAAGTGCCGGGGCCCATGCCCTGCAAGACCCGACCCGGCCCCCCGATGCCCGCCCGGCGTCGGTACAGAGCGTAGCGCCAAGGGATATCGAGCTGGGCTCTATCCTGCTTGGCAGCCAGCGCCGTGTGGCGGTGATTAACGGCGTAGCCTTGCGGGAAGGTGATGATCACGATGGTATCCGGGTTCGCCGGATTCACCGCGACAAGGTAGAAGTAACCGACAGGGGCCAGCCCAGAGTGCTGTATCCGCCAACGCTGCCGCAGGTGCGGATAACCCAATGACAGGCAACCGGATGACAATGACCACGATCAGACCCATAGCTGCAGCCATGCTGGCGCTTACGCTGGTCGCCTGTAGCAATAACCCGCTGATGCGCACGTCCGCCGCCACCTCTACCGAAGTGGCCGGCGAGATTGACAGCACACTGGCCCGGGCCGAACAGCAAGGTGCCGGTGCTGGCCAGGTTGGCACTGCGCCGGGCGCCTTGCCCGCCGACATCAGCAGCCAGCTGTTGCCACCCCTGAGCAGCAGCCAGCAGCAGGACGAACGCTTTGATGTAGACGCATCCGGCATTCCCGCCGCCAGTTTCTTTGCGGCGCTGGTGGAAGGCACCCGCTACAACGTGGTGGTTCACCCCGGTGTTACCGCAAGCATCAGCCTGCGCCTGGGCGATGTCACCGTGCCGGAAGTGATGGACATCGCCGCAGACCTCTACGGCCTGGACATTACCCGCAATGGCCGCCTGTTCCGGGTGGCGGCAGATGAAGTACAGACCCGCCTGTTCCCGATTGATTACCTGCACTTCAAGCGCAAGGGCGGCTCGGAAACCTGGGTCAGCTCCGGCCAGGTCAGCAGTGCCCGCAGCAATAACGACAGCGGCTCCAGTGACAACAGCAGTTCCGGCGAAACCCGTAACCTGGTGGGCACCACCATTTCCACCCAGACCGAATCCGACTTCTGGCAGGATATCCAGAATGCGCTGGCCATGATCGTTGGCCGGGACGGTGGCCAGGTGGTGGTGAACCCCGGTGCCGGCCTGGTGATGGTGCGCGCCGGCTCTGAGGACCTTCGCATGGTGGAAGACTATCTGCGCCGCACCGAGCTGATCATGCAGCGCCAGGTGGTACTGGAAGCCAAGATTCTGGAAGTAACCCTGAACGAGGGATACCAGCAAGGCATTAGCTGGGCGGACGTCCAAAGCTCTGCCGGCCGCGCCAACTACTTCACATCCCAGTCGCTCGGTGGCCAGGCGCTTCGCTCACCGGATATCGGTGGCCTGTTCTCTGCCACCGTCAGTGCAGGCGATTTCACCGGCCTGATCCAGTTACTGGGAGAGCAGGGCAACGTGCAAATCCTGTCCAGCCCCCGCATTTCCACCATCAACAACCAGAAAGCCGTGATCAAGGTAGGTACCGACGAGTTCTTCGTGACCGACATTGATTTCAACGACAACAACTCGGCCTTTACCGCCACCAACAGAATTTCCACCTCGGTGGAACTGACGCCGTTCTTCTCCGGTATCTCCCTGGACGTTACCCCGCAGATCTCTGAAGACGGCGCCATTACCCTGCATGTACACCCGTCGGTCAGCGAAGTGGCGGACCAGGAAAAAATCATCACCATTGGTGAACGGGATGTCACCCTGCCGCTGGCCCGCAGTACCGTGCGGGAAACCGACAGCGTCATACGCGCCGAGAGTGGCCAGATCGTCGTGATCGGGGGCCTGATCCAGAGCTCCAGCGAAGACGACAACGCTGCCGTACCTTTCTTCAGTGAAATCCCGCTGCTGGGCGAGCTGTTCAAACAGCGCCGGTTTGAATCCCGCAAGAGCGAGCTGGTGATCCTGCTGCGCCCGGTGGTGGCCAACGCCAGCCAGATGCAGGCGGATGTGAGGGCCAGCCGGGAACGCATGAACGTGCTGCGGGAGTTGCTGGAATCGTCTGAATCTGTGAAGCCGCAACCCGAGGGTGCTCCGCGCTGATGTACCAGAGCCATTTCGGACTGCAGGAAGCACCGTTTGCATTGACGCCCAACACCCGCTATTTCCTGCGGGCGCCCAGCCATTCCGAAGCTCTGGAGTTGCTGCTGGTGGCCCTGCGCGAGCGTGAGGGCTTTATCAAGGTAACCGGCGAAGTGGGCACCGGCAAAACCCTGCTGTGCCGCCTGTTGCTGAACGAACTGGATAAAGACGCCTGCACCGCCTACGTACCCAACCCGGGTCTGCCCCCGGAAACCCTGTACGAAGCGGTGGCGGAAGAGCTGGGCGTGGATGTGAGCCAGTGCGCCAATATGCATCAGGTGCTGAAAGCCCTGAACCAGCGCCTGATTGAACTGGCCATGGAACAACGGCCGGCGGTATTGGTGATTGATGAAGCCCAGGCCATGCCTGAGGCCACCATTGAAGCCCTGCGCCTGCTGACCAACCTGGAAACCGAAAGTACCCGGCTGCTGCAGGTGGTACTGTTCGGCCAGCCGGAACTGGACACCATGCTGGCCAAAGACAGCCTGCGCCAGCTGCGCCAGCGAATCACCTTCCAGACCCGCCTGCAGCCCCTGAGCCGTGACGCCGTTGGCCAGTACCTGCGCCACCGCCTGGCCCAGGCCGGCCATAACGGAGCAGACCTGTTCACCTCCGGAGCGTTGAAAGTACTCTGGCGGGCCTCTGGTGGCATTCCTCGCCTGGTGAACATCCTTGCCCATAAAGCCCTGCTGGCAGCCTGGGGACAAGGTGACCGGCAGGTTGCCCGCAAACACGTATTGCAGGCGGTTCGGGACACCGAAAGTGCCCGTGCCGTGGGCTGGCTGGGGGGCTGGTTATGAGCCTTCTGAACGATGCCCTGCGCCAGGCCGAACAGCGCCAGAACAAACCACAGGTATCTGCGGCCTACACCGGCCAGACCGCACAGGCCGCAGGCGGCTCCAGGGCCGTGCCGGTGTTGATTGTGCTGCTGGTGCTGGCATTGCTGGCGGCCGGCGTAGCCTGGTGGCTGCTTGCTAAAAACAGCGCCGAGCCAACGATTGAAGCCACTGAAACGGTGGCGCAAAGCGAGCCGGTGCAGCCGCAGCCGATCAAGCCTGCAGAGCCGGAGCCGGTTGCCGCTCCGGAGCCGGCGGCAACAATCGCCGAGCCTGTTACCGTAGAAGCGCCCAAACCGGAGCCTGCGGTGAAGGTTGCCGAGTCCCCGAAACAGCCGGAACCGGTAGCCGCCGCCCCGGCACCGAAGAAAGTACCCCAGCCGGAGGTTCGGCCAGAGCCACAACAAGAGGTCGCAGTTGCAGCTGAAAAGCCAGCCCCGGTCGCCCAGGTAAAACAGCCCCGGGAAACCCCGCAAGCCATCGACCTGCGCACCAGCCGCGAACTGCAACGGCTGCTGGCCAGTGGCGACAACGTGGCCGCAGAAAACATGCTCGTACGGGTAACCGAAAGCCAGCCGGCGCCCAACAGCCGGGAAATCTTCGCCCGGGACATGCTGGTACAGGGCATGGCTGGCCGAGCGCTGGAATGGTTGCCGCAAAGCCTTGCAAGCGAACACGCCGGCCTGCGCCTGCTGCGGGCAAGAGCCTTGCTGGAGCAGGGGAACCTGGATACAGCCGTGGCCACTCTGCAAAGCCGGGTACCACCGGTTGCCGACGGCATTGAATACCGGGTGACGTTAGCCACCTTGTTACAGCAAGCGGGCGAGGCGGAAGAGTCTGCCGGCCACTGGTCTGAACTGATTGCCTACGACGACAGCCGTGGCGCCTGGTGGCTGGGCCTGGCCATTGCACTGGAAACCGGCGGCCGCACCCGCAGTGCGGTGCAGGCCTATGCCCAGGCGGCGACCTTACCGGGCTTGTCGCCCTCGCTGGCGGACTACGCCCGGCAGCGACTGAATGCATTACAGGCGGGATCATGAGTACGGAACCGAAAAAGAAAATCCGGATCGGTGACCTGCTGGTCCAGAACGAGGTTATTACCGAAGAACAGCTGTCGGTGGCCCTGCGTGAGCAGAAAAGCACCGGCCGCAAGCTCGGCCGTACCCTGATCGAGCTGGGTTACCTGGACGAAGACACCCTGCTGAACATCCTGTCGCGCCAGCTGAACGTGCCCTTCGTGCAACTGCGCCACTACCAGTTTAACGGCGAACTGGTAAAACGGCTGCCGGAAGCCATGGCGCGCCGGTTCCGCGCCATTGTGCTGGCGGACCAGAGTGGCGAACTGTTGGTAGGTATGGCCGACCCGCTGGATATCTTCGCCTACGACGAACTGGTGCGCGTACTTAAACAGCCGGTACGGCAGGCCGTGGTGCGCGAAAGCGAACTGCTGAACACCCTCGACCTGGTCTACCGCCGTACCGATGAAATCGCCTCCCTGGCCGAAGAGCTGGAAGACGAACTGGGTGACGACGCCTTCGACCTGGCCGCACTGTCTGCCGAATCCGAAAGCGCCGATGCACCGGTGGTTAAACTTCTGCGCACCCTGTTTGAAGACGCGGTGCAGGCCCGCAGCTCCGACATCCACATCGAGCCGGATGAAACCGTAGTGCGCATTCGCCAGCGGATCGACGGCGTGCTGCAGGAACAGGTGATGAAAGAAAAGCGCGTAAACGCCGCGCTGGTACTGCGCCTGAAACTGATGGCCGGCCTGAATATCTCCGAAAAACGCCTGCCCCAGGATGGCCGCTTCAACGTGCGGGTAAAAGGCCGCAGCATTGACGTGCGGGTATCTACCATGCCGGTGCAGTACGGCGAATCGGTGGTGATGCGTTTGCTGGACCAGAGCGAAGGCCTGCTCAACCTGGAAAGCACCGGCATGCCGCCCAAGCTGCTGGAACGCTTCCGTAAACTGATCAAAAAGCCCCATGGCCTGGTGCTGGTGACCGGCCCCACCGGTAGCGGTAAGACCACCACCCTGTACGGCGCCCTGAGCGAACTGAACAACGCGGAAGTGAAAATCATCACCGCCGAAGACCCGGTGGAATATCGCCTGCCGCGCATTACCCAGGTGCAGGTAAACCCGAAAATCGGCCTGGAATTCTCCAGCATCCTGCGTTCGGCCCTGCGCCAGGACCCGGACGTCATCCTGGTGGGCGAAATGCGAGACCAGGAAACCGCCGAGATCGGCCTGCGCGCCGCCATGACCGGCCACCTGGTGCTGTCCACCCTGCACACCAACGATTCCATCAGCAGCGCCATGCGCCTGATCGACATGGGTGCCGAACCCTTCCTGGTGGCCAGTTCCCTGCTGGGCGTGGTGGCCCAGCGGCTGGTGCGCCGGGTGTGCGACAACTGCAAGGAAACCTACGAACCCAGCCAGCAGGAACAGATCTGGCTGCAGTCGTTCGACCTGGACCCGCTGGATATGGAAGCTGGCTTCGTAAAAGGCCGTGGCTGCTACCAGTGCAGCAATACCGGTTACCGGGGCCGGGTGGGCGTCTATGAAATGCTGGAAATGGACGAAGACATGCTCGATGCCCTGCGCCGCCGGGATGTCAGCGACTTCACCAGGGCCGCCCGGCGCAGCCCGCTGTTCCGGCCACTGGGCCAGTGTGCCATGGACTACGCCTTGCAGGGCGTAACCTCCCTGCAGGAAGTCGCCCGGGTAACGGCAACCAGTGAGGGTGCCAGCTGATGCAGTTCAGTTACCGGGGCAAAGACAGCCGTGGCGCTGTCCAGCAGGGGTTGCTCACCGCCGCCAGTGCCGAGGCCGCGGCCAGTGAACTCATGCGCCGCGGTATTACCCCGCTGGCCATCCGGGAACAGCAGGAAAAGAAAAGCGCATCCCTTGGCAAACTGAACCTGAATATTTTTGCCGACAAGGTCACCCTGGACGAACTGATCGTGTTCTGCCGGCAAATGCACGCACTCACCAAGGCCGGCATACCCTTGATCCGCACCCTGCGCGGGCTGGCGGAAACCACCCGCTCGCCGGCACTGGCAGAGGTGCTGGAAGATGTGTGCAACCGGCTGGAAGCTGGTACCACCATGGCCACCGCCATGCAGGCCCATCCGGAAGTATTCTCCGACCTGTTCGTGGCCATGATCCACGTAGGCGAAAACACCGGCCTGCTGGATGACGCTTTCAAACGCCTCTCGGAAATCCTGGAACTGGAACGGGACACCAAGCGCCGGGTAAAACAGGCGCTGCGTTATCCCATCTTTGTGATTGTGGCCCTGCTGGCGGCCCTGATGGTGGTGAACTTCCTGGTGATTCCGAAGTTTGCCAACGTGTTTGAACGCATGGGGGCAGACCTGCCGCTGCTCACCCAGGTTCTGGTGGGCACATCCAACTTCCTGCTGAACTACTGGTACGTGATGCTGTTTGCCACAGCGGCCACCGCCGTCTTGCTGCGCCAGTGGGTGCAAACAGAAAAAGGCCGGCTGGTGTGGGACCGATACAAACTGAAATTACCGGTGATCGGCCCGCTGCTGCAGCTGATTACCCTGAGCCGCTTCGCCCGCAACTTCGCCACCATGCTGCGGGCCGGCATGCCGGTAACCAGCGCCCTGAGCGTGGTGGCCGACGCCACTGACAACGCCTGGCTGGCCAGCCACTTCAAGGGCATGCGCCAGGGCATTGAACGGGGCGACAGCCTGCTGCGCACCGCCCGCAGCAGCGGTATGTTCAACCCGCTGATTCTGCAAATGATTGCGGTAGGCGAAGAAACCGGCTCGGTAGACGACATGCTCAACAACGTGGCCGACTTTTACGATGAAGACGTGGACTACGGCCTGAAGCGGCTGGCGGAATCCATCGAGCCGATACTGATTGTGGTGATGGGCGTATTGGTACTTATTCTGGCGCTCGGCGTATTCCTGCCAATATGGGATTTGGGGTCCGCCGCCATGGGGCGGGGGTAAGCCTTGGCAGGCCCCGCCGGCCGGACAGCGGCAGACAACCACCGCCGCTTCCGGGCACTGGTTGCCTTCAGCATACTGGCCATCGCCATGTGGTTTTTGCTGGACGCCATAGAACAAACCCAGTACCGGGCCGAGCAGCAAAGCGCCCGGCTGATGCTGAACCAGGTGCGCAGTGCCCTTGTGGTGCGCGGTGCCGAAGCCATACTGGCCCGGGGCGAAACCCTGGAGCAGCTGTCTGGCTTGAACCCGCTGCCTCTGCTAGATGTTGGCAGAGAGGCGCAAGTTGAAACGAGTTGCGAGGAACTGGCCCCGGACAAACCGGGCTGGTGCTTCAGCCCACAGCAGCAATGGCTGGTTTACCAACCCGGCCAGCCCCTGCTGCTGGAAGGTCGCCGACGGGAACCCGGCGCACCGTTCATATGGCAGGTACAGGTGGACTACGCCGTACCGGCCACTCAGGGAAATAACAAAAACAAGCGGGCTACTGGCCTGAAACTGATGGAAATTGACAACCATCAAGTAAGCGTAAGTCAGTAGCGAATGGTCATGCGGACACATGAGATAATTACCAATAAGCTTTAACACTCTGAGGAGAATTAAATGAGCGCTAAGCAACGGAACAAAGGTTTTACCCTGATTGAACTGGTGGTGGTAATCGCCATCTTGGCTATTCTGGCAGCGTTTGCGTTGCCGCGGTTTGCGCAGCTTTCGGAAGAGGCGCATGTGTCTAGCGTAAAAGCCACAGCTGGCGCAATGGCTGCGGGTGTGGCCTTGGCAAAGGCTCAGTGGGTGACTAATGGACTGACATCTTCCACTAATAGTCTTGAAGGGTTTGGCGATGGTGACCTGAACGTTTCCAGCCGCGGCTGGCCGGTAGCCTACACTGGTGGCTATACTGGAGAAGCTAACCCGGATTTCTCATGAAGAAGGTAGCATGAGGAAGGAAGAAGCGGCTTAAAGTGTTAGAATTCAAGTTCCTACACAAAAACCCACACTAAAAGCCGCTATCCAAAATGGTACCTCAAAAACTGACCT
>Ga0208062_100101_pt1 | contig 13582 bp, 9 predicted proteins | sample DeeseametaMP0261_FD_184217 | JGI IMG/M metagenome (GOLD analysis project Ga0208062, IMG submission 184217) | Marine microbial communities from the Deep Atlantic Ocean - MP0261 (SPAdes) | ecosystem: Environmental > Aquatic > Marine > Oceanic | place: South Atlantic Ocean | collected 2011-01-01 | reverse complement strand
AGCCCTTTGAATGGCATAAATCTGCCGACCAGATTATTGAGTCAATCGCCAGATTATCAGACAAGCTCAATAAGTAAGCGGACTTTTGTTAAGGGACACTAGCCCGAACCTGTCCAATGTGGCGGCTGCAGACAACCGCCGTGCCGGATACAGCCAGTTCAACCTCTCTGTGCAGCAAAAAACTCCAGAGCCCGAAGGGGAGGATAAATAATGAGCCTCGCGGACTCACTTAAAAGCCTGAATGAATTCGATATCAATGACCTTGATATCAATAACGCGGGTATCTGGCCTGCGCCGGTCAAGGCGATTGTTGCGCTGATAGTCTTCGGCCTGATTCTTGGTGGTGGCTACTGGTTCTTTATCAAGGATCAGTACGCTCAGCTCGACCGTGTCGAAAAGCAGGAGCAGGAACTCAAGCAGCAGTACGAGCAGAAGGCCTACCAGGTGGCCAACCTGGACGTGTTCAAGGCCCAGATGGCCGAGATGGAGGAAACCTTCGGAGCGCTGGTGCGTCAGCTACCCAGCGAGACGGAAGTTCCGGGCCTGCTTGAGGACATTACCAACACGGCGTTGGGCAATGGCCTGTCGTTGCAGGAAGTGAAACTGCAGCCGGAACAGCGCCGGGACTTCTACTCGGAGCTGCCGATTAACATCCGGGTTTCGGGAGCCTACCACGAGCTTGCCTCTTTCGTGAGCAGTGTGGCCAGCCTGCCGCGGATCGTTACATTGCACGATTTAACCATCAAACCAATCAGCGGAGCGGGTGACCAGCTTGATATGCAGGTTGTTGCCCGTACCTACCGCTACCGGGCTGGAGAGTGAGCATGACAGGAAAGCATGCGGGAAAAGCCTGGCTGGGTGTGTGTCTGGCCTCTTTGCTGACGGCTTGTTCCCAGGGAAACGGTTTCTCTGATCTGGACAAGTTTATGGCGGATACCCGGGCCAAGCCCCGGGGCCACGTTGAGCCCCTGCCGGAGTTCAAAGCCTACGAGGCGTTCAGTTATTCGGCAGCCGATCGGAGAGCGCCGTTCGAGCCGCCCATCGATGTTCAGCTGACCATGGCCGATGAAGAGCCGGTGAGTGACGTAGAACCGGATCTGGATCGACCGAAGGAAGTGCTGGAGAACTTTGACCTTAAATCACTTGGAATGGTTGGTACTCTGCAGGGCGTGGATGGCAGCCTGTTCGCGTTAATACGGGACAACGAAGGCGGGATTCACCGGGTCCGCACCGGTAACTACATGGGCCAGAATTATGGCCGGGTGGTTGGCGTGAGCGACACCCGGATTGAGCTGGTGGAAATCGTTCCGAACGGCCGGGGTGGTTGGGTCGAGCGCCCGCGTTCCCTGTCCCTGGATGAAGGATGAGGCAGGGGAGCGGCAAAAACATGAATGACAGAAACATGCACGAACAAAAAGTTGTGGGATCGAGGCTAGCGATGTTCAAAAAACTCAATGTCTGTGTCGGCGTGATTGCCATCGGGTTTTGGAGCAGCCTGGCCGGAGCGGTCACGCTGGAAGACGTATCGTTTACGTCGCTGCCGGGGGAAGGCCTCGAGGTGACCATGAAGTTCGATGGTGCCCCGCCCGAACCTAAGGGTTATACCATCGAGCGTCCTGCACGGATCGCCGTAGACCTGTCGGATACCACCAGCGGCCTCAATCAGCGCAGCATTCCGCTGGGTAGCGGAAATGCCCAGAGCCTGACGGTCGTGGAAACCAAGGACCGCACCCGGTTGATCTTCAATCTGGTGGAGTTGGTGCCTCATGAAACGGTTCGCAACAATAACTCGCTGGTAATGACCATTGGTGGAGGCGGTTCAGCGCCTGTGGCGAGCTCCCGCCCGGCACAGCCCCAGTCAGCGCCAGTTGCCTCAACCTCATCTTCCAATGCGCTGGCGGATGTGGATTTCCGCCGGGGCAAAGACGGTGAAGGTCGGGTGATTGTGGATCTCGGCAGCACCAAGGCCGCTGTAAACCTCACTGAGCTTGGTGGCCGTATCCGGCTGACCATGCCGGACCTGGAGGTGCCGGCCAACCTGCGCCGTCGCCTGGATGTTTCCGACTTCGCCACTCCGGTAACCCGTATCGATACCTTTGTTGAAGATGGCAATGCGGTGATCGAAATCCGTCCGGAAGGCGATTATGACTACATTGCCTATCAGTCTGGCCGGGAGTTTACGGTCAGTGTTGAAGAGCTTTCCCAGGAAGAAGCGGAAATCCGCCGTGAAGAGAAGTTCCCGTACACCGGTGAGAAACTGTCCCTGAACTTCCAGGATATTGAAGTGCGCTCTGTACTTCAGCTGATTGCCGATTTCACCGGCCTGAACCTGGTGGCCAGTGACACTGTGGGTGGCAGCATTACCCTGCGCTTGCAGAATGTACCCTGGGATCAGGCGCTGGATCTGATTCTTAAAACCAAGGGTCTGGACAAGCGCCAGATTGGCAACGTGCTGCTGGTAGCCCCAGCGGATGAAATTGCCGCCCGTGAAAAGCTTGAGCTGGAAACCTCCAAGCAGATCGCTGAGCTGGCGCCGGTTCGTCTGGATATCATTCAGGTGAACTACGCCAAGGCCGCGGATGTGGTAGCCCTGATTCAGGCAGACGAAGAGCTGATTTCTTCCAGAGGCTTTGTTTCGTCTGACAAGCGTACTAACACAATTACCATTCGAGAAACCGCTGGCAAGCTGGAAGAAATCCGTCGCTTAGTAACGACTTGGGACGTGCCCGTGCGCCAGGTTTCTATCGAAGCGCGTATTGTTCGGGCCCAAACCAGTGTGGCCGAAGACATCGGTGTTCGCTGGGGTGGTGCGGCCTACAATGTTGATGGTGACGATGTTGTGACCATAGGCGGTTCCTTGGGCACCCTGCAGGAAGCTCGCGACGCAGCTGGCGGTGGCAGCAATACCATTTCCTTCCCGGGTGCCTTGGGTGTTGATCTAGGGGTGTCTGGCGAGGGCGCATCCTCCTTCGCAATCGGCTGGGGCAGTGATGACTTCCTGGTAGACCTGGAGCTTTCTGCCCTCGAAAGCGACGGCCGTGCAGAAGTGGTCTCCCAGCCGCGGGTTGTGACTGCGGACCGCCAGACTGCGTCGATCAAGTCCGGTGAAGAGATTCCGTACCAGAAAGCTGCGTCCAGTGGTGCCACTTCCGTTTCTTTTAAGGAGGCTGTGCTATCGTTGGAAGTGACCCCGCAAATTACCCCGGATGATAAGATCATTATGGATCTGGTAGTCAACCAGGATTCCCGGGGCGAGGTCACGGCCGGTATTCCGTCGATCAACACCAATGAAGTTATGACTCAAGTGCTGGTGGCGAACGGCGAGACAGTGGTTCTGGGTGGTATCTTCCAGTCCGAGGTGGCCACGCAAACCACCAAGACTCCGTTCCTGGGTGATATTCCCTACCTTGGCCGCCTGTTCAAGCGTACTGAGCACATCAATGAGCGCAGTGAGCTGCTGATCTTCATCACCCCGAAGATCATCAAGAACGACCTGATCGACTGATCCGGCCAGTAAACCGAAAAGCCGCCGCTAACCCCGGCGGCTTTTTCGTATCTGGAGTAGTGCTTCTGGTGCCGGTGACTTATGGAAAGGTGCGCCCTGTGCTATTCTCACCCGCTTGAAATCTGTTGAGCGGAAATTATGTCTTTGCCCAAACGCGTAGTACTGGTCGGGCCCATGGGGGCCGGAAAAAGTACCATCGGCCGGATGCTAGCCAAGGAACTCGGGTACCGTTTTCTCGATTCTGACCGCATTATTGAAGAACGCTGCGGCGCCAATATTCCCTGGATCTTCGATGTGGAAGGGGAGGACGGCTTTCGTCAGCGGGAGACTGCCATGCTGGATGAGCTTACCGGCGAACAGGGTACCGTTCTGGCCACCGGTGGTGGCGCTGTAATGCGCCCGGAAAACCATCCGTTACTGAAGAAAAACTCTGTGGTGGTGTACCTGAAAACCTCCATCGAGCAACAGGTGGAGCGCACCCGCAAAGACCGTAACCGCCCGTTGCTGCAGAATGATGATCCGGAGGCCGTCCTGCGCAGGCTGTTCGACATCCGTGATCCGCTGTATACCAGGCTGGCGGATATCGTGATGTACACAGACCGGAAAAGCCCCCGGCTGGTGGTTCGGCAGCTGGTTAACCGTATCAACCCCAGAACCCCCCGGCACAAACGGCAAAGACGCAAAGAAGGTCGTGACTATGCACAAGGTACTTCGAGAACTTGACGTTGACCTCGGGGAGCGCAGCTACCCGATTATTATCGGTCAGGGTTTGCTTGGCTCCTTTGACCTGACCCCCTGGGTGGCCGGCAATCAGGTGATGATCGTTACCAACGAAACGGTCGCGCCCCTGTACCTCGAAAAAGCCCGTGCCTGCTTCCCCGGTAAAACCGTGGATGTGGTTACCCTGCCGGATGGTGAAAAATACAAAGACTGGCAAACCCTGAACTTGATCTTCGACGGCTTGCTGGAGAACCGGCACACCCGAAAAACCACCATCGCGGCCCTTGGTGGCGGTGTAGTGGGGGACATGGCCGGGTTTGCGGCGGCCTGCTATCAGCGGGGCGTGCCCTTTATCCAGATTCCCACAACCTTGTTGTCCCAGGTGGATTCCTCCGTAGGCGGAAAAACCGGCATCAACCATCCCTTGGGGAAAAATATGGTGGGTGCATTCCATCAGCCGCAGGCTGTGTTGATTGATACCGATTCCCTGGCCACCCTGCCACCCCGGGAAGTCTCTGCGGGGCTGGCGGAAGTCATCAAGTATGGTTTGATCCGAGAAGAATCTTTCCTGGGTTGGCTGGAGCAGCACATTGATGAGCTGGTCCGGCTGGAGCCGGCTGCCCTGGGTGAAGCTATCTACCGTTCTTGTCTGTGCAAGGCCGAGGTAGTGGCGCTGGATGAAAAAGAAGGCGGCCTGCGGGCGATTCTCAACCTGGGGCATACCTTTGGCCATGCCATCGAGACCTTTGCGGGTTACGGCAACTGGCTGCATGGCGAAGCAGTGGGTACCGGCATGCTGATGGCGGCTGATCTTTCGGTTCGTGAAGGTAATATCACGCCTGCGGACCGTGACCGTGCAGCGGAACTGATCCGCCGTGCCCGGTTGCCGGAGCTGGCTCCGGAAGGCATGACCGAAGACGATTTCATGAGCCTGATGGCGGTGGACAAAAAGAATGTCGACGGCAAGCTCCGCCTGGTGCTGATGAAAGCACTTGGTGATGCCTATGTAACCGACGAAGCGGCCGCCGGCAATATCCAGGCGACACTGAACGCCTTTATCCGCTGACCTGTTTTCTGCATACCCGGCTGCAGGGGCCGATTATGGTGCCCTGCGGCCTTTCTGCCCTCTTTTAGACCCCCGGTTTTGCACCATCCCGGTGCAAAATTGCAAAAAGTAGCCTCTCCCGTATAAAAAGGTGTTGCGTAGGTACAAATACGTGCGTAGACTCCCTTCCCCCTTTTTTTTGGTGTCAGTTCATTTTGTGCACTAAGGCAGTGCATAAGGGGCTGGCGGGAAGCCTTTTTACACGAGAGAACGCTTATGACAACAGGCTTGTATCATCCCGATGAATTCAGGGACAACTGCGGTTTTGGCCTGATTGCCCACATGAAGGGCGAGGCCAGCCATAAGCTGTTGCAAACTGCTATCGAATCCCTCACCTGTATGACCCACCGCGGAGGCATCGCAGCAGATGGTAAAACCGGCGATGGTTGTGGGCTCCTTTTGCAGAGCCCCAAGGCCTTCCTCAATAAAGCTGCGGAAGCGGCGTTCGGAAAAAAACCTGGCGACTTGTTTGCAGTTGGCCAGGTTTTTTTAGCTCCGGAGGAAGCCAGGGCTGCGGCCGGAAGGGCTGCGGTTGAACAAAGATTGACCGAGCAGGGCCTGGAAATCATGGGCTGGCGGGAAGTGCCGGTAGACGACAGTTGCCTGGGCCCGATGGCCAGGGATTGTATGCCCCGCATTGAGCAGGTGTTCGTGCTGCCGGCCGGAAAGTCTGAGCAAGACTTTGCCATCAGCATGTTTGTTGGCCGCCGCCATGCCGAGCGGGATATGGCGGATGACTCCGAGTTCTACATCTGCAGCCTGTCTCACCGCACCCTGGCCTACAAAGGCCTGATGATGCCGGCCGACCTGGCTAACTTCTACAAGGATCTGGACGACCCGGACCTGCAAACCGCGATCTGCGTGTTCCACCAGCGGTTCTCTACCAACACCATGCCGCGCTGGCCCTTGGCGCAGCCGTTCCGGTTCCTGGCCCACAATGGTGAAATCAACACCATTGACGGCAACCGTAACTGGGCTATTGCCCGGGCAGCCAAGTTCAGCTCTCCGGCCCTGCCGGACCTGCAAACCCTGCAGCCGCTGGTGAACCTGACCGGTTCTGACTCCTCCAGCATGGACAACATGCTGGAAATCCTGCTGGCCGGTGGCGTGGACCTGTTCCGTGCTGTGCGGATGATGATTCCGCCGGCATGGCAGAACGTTGAGACCATGGACCCGGACCTGCGCGCCTTCTACGAATACAACTCCATGCACATGGAGCCCTGGGATGGTCCGGCCGGTCTGGTTATGTCCGACGGCCGCTACGCCCTGTGTATGCTCGACCGTAACGGCCTGCGCCCGGCGCGCTGGGTGGTTACCAAGGATGACTTTATTACACTGGCATCTGAAGTCGGCACCTACAGCTACACCCCGGACGACGTGGTTGCCAAGGGCCGGGTAGGGCCGGGCCAGATGCTCGCCATCGACACCGAGACCGGCGAAGTACTGCACACCCCGGATATCGATGAGCGGCTGAAAAACGCCAAGCCGTACAAGCGCTGGCTGCGGGGCAACTCCCTGCGTATCGAAACCACCCTGGACCAGGCCACCCCCGAGTTCCGGTTGATGGAATCGGACGACCTGCTGGTGCACCAGAAGATGTTCAATGTCTCGTTTGAAGAGCGGGACCAGGTGCTGCGGCCCCTGGGTGAAGGCGCCCAGGAAGCTGTTGGCTCGATGGGTGACGATACCCCCATGGCGGTGCTGTCCAGCAAGGTTCGCCACGTGGCGGATTACTTCCGGCAGAAGTTTGCCCAGGTAACCAACCCGCCCATCGACCCGCTCCGCGAGACCATTGTGATGTCTCTGGAGACGTGTCTGGGTGCCGAAAAGAACGTGTTCCAGGAAACTCCGGACCACGCCAACCGGATCATCCTGACCACGCCGGTGCTGTCCCCGGCCAAGTTCCTGAAGATCAGCAACAACGATCGCCCGGGCTTCGAGGTTGAGCACATTGCCCTGAGCTACCGCCCGGAAGAGGGGCTGGAGCAGGCGGTTCGCCGCATCTGCGAGCAGGCGGCCAATGCTGTGCGCAGTGCCAAGGTACTGCTGATTCTGAGCGACAAGGGGCTGGCGGAAGGTGAACTGCCCATCAACTCCCTGATGGCTACCGGCGCTGTGCACCATCACCTGGTGCGTAACGGCCTGCGTTGCGATTCCAACATCATCGTGGAAACCGGCTGGGCCCGGGACCCGCACCACTTTGCGGTGCTGTTCGGCTTTGGTGCCACCGCGGTGTATCCGTACCTGGCCTACCAGGTGCTGAACGACCTGATCCGCACCGGCGAAATGCTGATGGACCCGGTCCAGGCCAAGAACAATTACCGCAAGGGCATCAACAAGGGCTTGCTGAAGATCCTGTCCAAGATGGGGATCTCCACCATTACCTCCTATCGGGGTGCCCAACTGTTCGAGGCCATTGGTTTGGCCGACAGTGTGGTGGACCTTTGCTTCAAAGGCGTACCCAGCCGTATTCAGGGTGCGGACTTCTATGACTTCCAGCAGGACCAGGAACAGCTGGCCGCTGTGGCCTGGAAGCCCCGCAAACCGCTGTCTCCCGGTGGTTTGCTGAAGTATGTGCACGGCCAGGAATACCATGCCTTCAACCCGGATGTGGTGGCGAAGCTGCAGGATGCCGTTATCAGCGGTGACTATGGTCACTACAAGGAATACGCAGGCCTGGTGAATGAGCGCCCGGTGGCGACCTTGCGGGATTTGCTAACCTTCAAGAAAGACATCAAGGGCATTGATCTCAGCGAAGTGGAGCCGGTGGAAAGCATTTTCCCCAGGTTCGATTCCGCCGCCATGTCGCTCGGTGCCTTGTCACCGGAAGCCCACGAAGCCCTGGCCGTGGCCATGAATACCCTGGGTGGCCGCTCCAACTCCGGTGAGGGCGGGGAAGACCCGGCCCGCTATGGCACTAACAAGCGCTCCAAGATCAAGCAGGTGGCCTCCGGTCGTTTCGGCGTAACGGCTGAATACCTGCGCAGTGCCGATGTTATGCAAATCAAGGTTGCCCAGGGTGCCAAGCCCGGTGAGGGTGGCCAGCTGCCCGGTGGCAAGGTGAATGACCTGATCGCCCGGCTGCGTTACTCGGTGCCCGGCGTGACCCTGATTTCGCCGCCGCCGCACCATGATATCTACTCCATCGAAGACCTGGCTCAGCTGATCTTCGACCTGAAGCAGGTAAACCCGCAAGCGCTGGTGTCGGTGAAGCTGGTATCCGAGCCCGGCGTCGGCACTATCGCCGCCGGCGTGGCCAAGGCCTACGCCGACCTGATCACCGTTTCCGGCTACGACGGCGGTACTGCGGCCAGCCCGCTGACCTCCATCCGTTACGCCGGCTCCCCGTGGGAGCTGGGCCTGACCGAAACCCAGCAGGCCCTGCGTGCCAACGACCTGCGCGGCAAGATTCGCCTGCAGACCGATGGCGGTATCAAGACCGGCCTGGATGTGGTGAAAGCCGCCATTCTGGGGGCTGAAAGCTTCGGTTTTGGTACCACGCCCATGGTGGCCCTGGGCTGTAAATACCTGCGGATCTGCCACCTGAACAACTGCGCTACTGGTGTGGCCACCCAGAACGACTACCTGCGGGAAGAGCACTTCAAAGGTACCGTGGAAATGGCCATGAACTTCTTCCGCTTTGTGGCGGAAGAAACCCGGGAGTGGCTGGCCAGGCTGGGCGTGCGCAGCCTGGAAGAGCTGGTAGGCCGCGTAGATCTGCTGGAACGCCTGCCGGGCGACACTGAGCGCCAGAAGAAACTGGACCTCAGCCGCCTGCTGCAGAACGATCATATTCCGGCCGACAAGCCGCAGGTGTGCCAGGTTGAGCGCAACCAGCCCTTCGATGAGGGCAAACTGGCAGAACAGATGGTGAAAGACACTGCGGCAGCCATTGCCGAGAAATCCGGCGGCGCCTGGAGCTACAAAGTCACCAACTGCGACCGTTCCATCGGCGCCCGCCTGTCTGGCGAAATCGCTGCCCGGCACGGCAACCAGGGCATGGCCGATGCCGCCATCACGCTGGATCTTACCGGCACGGCTGGCCAGAGTTTTGGTGTCTGGAACGTAGGTGGCCTGAACATGGTGCTGGAAGGCGACGCCAACGACTACGTGGGCAAGGGCATGACCGGTGGCAAGCTGGTGGTCAAGCCGCCCCGTGGCAGCGACTTCAACACCCAGGAAACCTCCATCATCGGTAACACCTGTCTGTACGGTGCCACCGGAGGCAAGCTGTTTGCCGCCGGTACCGCAGGCGAACGTTTTGCCGTGCGTAACTCCGGTGCCCACGCAGTGGTGGAAGGCGCAGGCGATCACTGCTGTGAGTACATGACCGGCGGCCTGGTGACTGTACTGGGCTCCACCGGCTACAACTTTGGTGCCGGTATGACCGGCGGCTTTGCCTACGTACTGGACCTGGATAACACCTTCGTGGACAAGTACAACCACGAGCTGGTGGATATCCAGCGGATCTCCCGGGAAGACATGGAAGCCTACCGGAACCACCTGCGAGGTGTGATCCGGGAGCATATTTCAGAAACCGGAAGTGCCTGGGCCGAGCACCTTCTGGAGGATTTCGACGATTACATCGGCCGGTTCTGGCTGGTCAAGCCCAAGGCCGCGAACCTGCGCAGCCTGCTGGCCAATACCCGTGCCCGCCCGGAATAACCCCGGGTTCAGAAAGGTTGATGGGCTGTTGCCGGCAGGCGCAGCCCCCGTCGAAATCGAGATGAAGAGAGCAGCAACATGAAAGAACGTCTCCATAATGACTTTCAGTTTGTGGAAGTAGGGCGGGTAGACCCCAAGAAGGTGCCCGCCAAGAAGCGCAAGAAAGAGTTCGGGGAAATCTACCACCCGTTCAGCGAAACCCATGCGGCATCACAGGCGCATCGCTGCCTGGAATGCGGTAACCCGTATTGCGAGTGGAAGTGCCCGGTACACAACTACATTCCGAACTGGCTGAAGCTGGTGTCGGAAGGCAACATCATGAAAGCCGTAGAACTGTGCCACCAGACCAACTCCCTGCCGGAAGTCTGCGGCCGGGTGTGCCCGCAGGACCGCCTGTGTGAAGGTGCCTGTACCCTGAACGACGGCTACGGCGCGGTCACCATCGGTTCCGTTGAAAAGTACATCACCGACACCGCCTTCGCCCTGGGCTGGAAGCCGGATATGTCCAATGTGAAGTGGACGGATAAGAAAGTGGCGGTAATTGGCGCTGGCCCGGCGGGCCTTGGCTGTGCCGACATCCTGGTGCGCAATGGCGTGAAACCGGTGGTGTTTGATCGGTATCCGGAAATCGGTGGCCTGCTGACCTTCGGCATCCCCGAGTTCAAGCTGGAAAAATCCGTGATGGCCCGGCGCCGGCAGGTGTTCGAGGAAATGGGCATGGAATTCCGCCTCAATACCGAGGTGGGCAAGGATGTTCAGCTGAAGGCGATCATCGACGAGTTCGATGCCGTGTTCATGGGCATGGGCACCTACACCTACATGAAGGGCGGCTTCCCGGGCGAAGACCTGCCGGGTGTGTATGATGCCCTGCCGTTCCTGGTGTCTAACGTCAACCGCCGCCTGGGCTTCGAGCAAAAACCCTCCGAGTTCATCGACATGAAAGACAAGAATGTCGTGGTGCTCGGCGGTGGCGATACCGCCATGGACTGTAACCGCACCTCCATTCGCCAGCAGGCGGAAAGCGTGACCTGCGCCTACCGCCGGGACGAAGAAAACATGCCGGGTTCGCGCCGTGAAGTGGCCAACGCCAAGGAAGAAGGCGTGAAGTTCCTGTTCAACCGCCAGCCCGTTGAAATCGTGGGTAACGGCAAGGTGGAAGGCGTGAAAGTGGTCACCACCGAGCTGGGCGCCCCGGATGAAAACGGCCGCCGCCGCCCGGAAGTGGTGCCCGGAAGCGAGGAAATCATCCCGGCAGACGCGGTGCTGGTGGCCTTCGGCTTCCGCCCGAGCCCGGCGCCCTGGTTTGACGAGTTCGGCGTAAACACCGACGACTCCGGCCGGGTAACCGCGCCGGAGCAGGCGGAATTCCCGTTCCAGACCAGCAACCCGAAAATCTTCGCCGGTGGCGATATGGTGCGCGGTTCTGACCTGGTGGTGACCGCCATCTGGGAAGGCCGTCAGGCAGCAGAAGGCATCCTGGATTACCTGGATGTCTGATTAACGGCTTGACCGGTGTCAGAAGGGCGGCTTTCTAGTGGAAAGCCGCCCTTTTTTATTGGCGCAAACGGGGTATCATTGCTTCCCATTGTCTCTGACCATTTACCGACGAGAAGACTGGAATTATGACTGAGCTGAAGAACGATCGCTTCCTGCGCGCCCTTATGCGCCAGCCCGTAGACCGCACCCCGGTGTGGATGATGCGCCAGGCCGGCCGTTACCTGCCGGAATACCGCGCAACCCGGGCCAAGGCCGGCGACTTCCTCAGCCTGTGCAAGAACACCCCGCTGGCCTGTGAAGTGACCCTGCAGCCGCTGGAACGCTACCCGCTGGATGCCGCCATCCTGTTCTCCGACATCCTGACCATTCCCGATGCGCTGGGGCTGGGTCTGTACTTCGAAACCGGAGAAGGCCCGAAATTCCGCAAAGTGATCCGTTCCGAAGCAGACGTAGACGCACTGCCGAAAATGAACGCAGAGTCTGACCTGGACTACGTGATGAACGCGGTCTCCACCATCCGCCGTGAACTGAACGGCCGGGTACCGCTGATTGGCTTTTCCGGCAGCCCCTGGACCCTGGCGACCTATATGATTGAAGGTGGCTCCTCGAAGACCTTCTCAGAAGCCAAGAAGCTGATGTACGGCCAGCCGGAAGTGATGCATCGCTTGCTGGACCACCTGGCGGATGCGGTTATCGACTACCTGAACGGCCAGATCAAGGCCGGCGCCCAGGCGGTGCAGATCTTCGATACCTGGGGCGGCGTGCTGAGCAGCTGGGCCTACGAAGAATTCTCCCTGCGTTACATGAGGAAAATCGTCGCCGGCCTGATCCGCGAAAGCGAAGGTCGCCGCGTGCCGGTAATCCTGTTCACCAAAAACGGCGGTCAGTGGCTGGAGTCCATCGCCGATTCCGGCTGCGATGCCGTTGGCCTGGACTGGACCACCGACATCGGCAACGCCCGCGCCCGGGTAGGTGACAAGGTTGCCCTGCAGGGCAACATGGACCCGGCGATGCTGTATGCGCCAAAAGAGCGCATCCGGCAGGAAGTGGCAGACATCCTGTCCCGCTATGGTTCCGGCTCCGGGCATATCTTCAACCTGGGGCATGGTATTACCCCGGATGTGGATCCGGAGCATGCCGGGGCGTTCATCAATGCCGTTGTCGAATTGAGTGCCGAGTATCACCGGTAAAGCCTTACTTGGGTGATTGCCTTCCCTAGCCTGCTTGGGTTGGGGGAGGCGGTCTGGTGGGGGAGCCTCCAAAAAAACGCTCCTGCGGCACATCCCTGTGGCGCTTGGGCTCCGCCATCCATGGCTCCGCACATTTTTTGGAGGCTCCCCCACCAGCCCGCTGTTCCCGCTCCGTGAAATAGTCTGAGTGTTCTCGCTGTTTTTCTTTGGTTTATACCGTTTTACCTTATTTGACGCAGTCAAAGACCTTTGGCTTGTTGTGCTTCTGTTTGTGTCGGGTCTATAGTCAAAACAGAGCCAACCGATCAGGAGTTTTGCCTTGGCACCGTCAAATAAAGAGAAACGTAAATTCAGCCGAATGGAGTTCGGGGCTCCCTGTGAATTGTTCTGTGAAGACCAGGTCTGGTCGTCCGAGGTACTGGATATTTCTTTCGGTGGGGTGATGGTCAAACGTCCGGAAGGTGAGGCGTTGCCGTATAACAAGCCGTTTGAGGTGGTGATTCACGTAGACGATCATGCAACTGGCATTGTTATGGCCGTTGAGCTGAGGCATACAGATGATGAACGGCTTGGTTTTCGGTGTGATTACATAGACGCTGAAAGTACTGAGAATCTCGAGCGGTTGGTTGCCAGTCAGCTGGGGGACCTGGCTCTGTTAGAACGGGATTTCGCCAAGCTGATAGGTTAGTGCTTACGCGGTCTGCACAATGTTTGGTAGGGCGGTGTGGGACAGGCTTTTGCAATGTATGGAGGGGCAGTGTCGGGATCCCTTTTCCAAAAATTTCGGAGGCCATGGATGGCCGGAGAGAAGCGCACATGGATGATGGGATGAACACCTCTTGTTGAGATCGGCGTCAAAGCGCCACTATTAGATGTGCAAAATCAATAGGTCAACAACAA
>Ga0208062_100098_pt1 | contig 13647 bp, 12 predicted proteins | sample DeeseametaMP0261_FD_184217 | JGI IMG/M metagenome (GOLD analysis project Ga0208062, IMG submission 184217) | Marine microbial communities from the Deep Atlantic Ocean - MP0261 (SPAdes) | ecosystem: Environmental > Aquatic > Marine > Oceanic | place: South Atlantic Ocean | collected 2011-01-01 | reverse complement strand
CCAGCCGCTCCGCCTCCAACTTGGCTGCCCGCAGCTCGTCTTCACTTCGCCTAAGGGCATTCTCGGACCGGATCCGCTCGTCGACTTCCAGCGACAGCTTTCGGTTCCAGTACAGGAAGATCAGCACCACCACGATGGCGATCAGGATAATCCGGCGCACCACGGTGTAGTCGGCTTCCTGCTCGATATCCAGGTGAATCCAGCGGTTGTAAACCGCCTCGGTTTCCGATGCCGGCAAACCACTCAGGGCCTTGTTCAGTATCCGGTGCAACTGCTGGGCCGACTGGCCCACGGCTAACCGCAGGTCGTACTGGTACGGGGTGATGCTGGTAATACGCAGATTGGTCAGCCCCAACCGGGCGACGGTGTAACTGACCGCCGGGATATGGGTCACCATCACGTCCAGGTCGCCGTTAGACAGCGCCAGCAAGCCTTCTTCTACAGTTTGCTGCGGATAAATGTCGAGGTTCGGATGATTGATCAGCAGGTAATCATGGCTGGCCTGGCGATTGACCACCCCTACCCGCTCGTCACGCAACTCCCGCAAATCCCCGATAAACCGCCCGGTGTCCCGAATCGCCAGGGCAATGGGTACGTTCACATAGGCCCGGGTAAACAGGAAATCCTGCTCGGTACGGGGTGTTCGGGACATGCCTGGCAGGACATCCACTTCACCGGATTTCAGCTGTTCTTCCGAGGCACTGCGGCTATCCACCGGAACATATTCAAAGCGGATGTCCAGGTCCTGCTCCAGGCGCTTGAGCAGGTCGACCACCAGCCCGGCGGGCCGGCCGTCCTGCTGGAATTCGAAGGGCGGCCAGTCTGACCGGACGCCCACCTTCAGCCCGGGATTGGCTTTCAGCCAGGCCCGCTCTGAACTACCAAGGGACTGGTTACCGGCGTCCATCTCCGGCGCGCTGGCCTGCAACCAGGACTGCCGGATGCTGCGATGTTCCTGGTGGCCGAGGGCGGTAATGGCGCGGTCGAACACCCGGAACAGGTTGGCTTCTTCGATGGGCACCTGCAACACGACATCCACCTCCCGGTGGTCGAGCAGCAAGGACAGGCCAACGCCGTTGATCATTGCCGATTCCAGGTAGTCGGACACCACCGGCACCGGCCCCAGAAACGCATCCGCCTTGCCCGACAGCAGCAGGCTGACAGCTTCGCCAAGATTGGCCGCCGGCACCGGGGTAAAGTTGTTCACCGGGTCCAGCAGCGGGTACTGGTTGGGGTCGTCACCGACAATGGCCACCCGGCTGCCTTCAAGGTCTGACGGGCCGCGGATTGCCGCCGCTCCGGCGTTCACAAAGACCCCATAGGTGAGCGACATCAGTGGCGCCGTATGGCGCACGCCCGGAATCACCGGGGCATCGGGAATGCGGGTCGTCAGGATGATATCCGGCTCTGGCTGGTTACCGGAGCCATCCAGGAGTTCCGGCTCCACCAGCACCCCCAGCTTGTTTTCAATCCGCTGCAGGTAATCGATCCAGATACCCGCCAGGGGGCCATCGCCGGTATCGAACACCAGGGGTACCTGGCTGTGGCGGATGCCTACCCGGAAGCTGTCCTGCTGCTCCAGCCACTCCAGGTCTTCCACGCCCAGCACCGGGTCCGGCGCAGCCAGTGGCGGATCTGCCAGTGCGGCCCCTTGAAATACCAGAAACAGCAGGCAGAACAATAACTGTGAAACAGACTTCACTGGATATCCTCGGCGGGTCCACTACATTTCAGGAAACCATACCCGTAAACGGGGTACATTGCATTTTGCCAACCCATCACAGAGGGCACTTCCATGGACACCAGCAAACATAGCCTGAGCACCCTGTTCAAACAACTTGGCATGCCGGCAGACAAAGCCAGCATCGAAGACTTCATTGGCCGTCACTCGCCACTGCCCTCGGAAATCGCGCTGCAGGATGCCCCGTTCTGGTCCGAGGCCCAGTCCCACTTCCTGGAGGAAGGCCTGGAAGAAGACAGTGACTGGGCAGAAATCATTGACGAGCTCGATGCCATGCTGAGGCACTGACGCCCGGTTTCAACTCTCGCCGGAACCCGACCCCCCGCGCCGGCGCCTGGCCCGGGGATGGCTCTGGTCATAGACCCTGGCCAGGTGCTGAAAATCCAGGTGGGTATACACCTGGGTGGTTGCGATATCGGCATGGCCCAGCAATTCCTGCACGGCCCGAAGGTCACCACTGGATTCCAGCATGTGGCTGGCAAAGGAATGCCGGAGCAGGTGCGGGTGCAGGCGCTGGTCGGCCCCCTGCAACACACCCCAGCGGGCCAGCCGGGCCTGGATGCTGCGCCGGCTCAGGCGGTCACCCCGCTGGCTGACAAACACTGCGGGCTCGCCTTCCGGCGCCAGGGACGACCGCATTGCCAGCCAGTTGTTCAGGGCCGTTACCGCCTTGCCGCCCACCGGCAGAATCCGTTCCTTGTTCCCCTTACCCAGCACCCGCACCTCCCGGCCTTTGAGGTCCAGGGAGACCAGGTCAAGCCCGGCCAGTTCTGCCAGCCGCAGGCCGGAGGAATACATCAGTTCGAACATGGCCAGATCCCGGACTTCCAGCGGATCGTCCGGGTTTACTTCCAGCAACTGGTTGATCTGGTCGACATCGGCCACTTTCGGCAACCGGCGACCGGTTTTCGGGGCCCGGATATCCAGCGCCGGGTTATCCCGGGCCAGGCCTTCCCTGAGCAGATACTGGTAGAAGCGACGAATAGAAGATAGATGGCGGGCAATGCTGCGGCCGCCAAGGCCGCCTTTACTGAGGTGGGCGACATACCGGCGGACGTCGTGGCCGGACAGGTCCGCCCAGCAATCGCAACCGACTCCTGTCAGCCAGAGCGCCAGGCGCTGCAGGTCACGCTGGTAATTATCGCAGGTGCGCGCGGAGTGCCGCTTTTCTGATTGCAGGTGGCGGATAAAGCCCGACAGCGGCGCCGCCAGGGCCTCGGGCGGCGTGCCGGGGGTGTCGAGGGCGCCGGGGTCAACCTCCAAGGTCACCCCTGACCGCTTTCCACCGCCAGGTCAGACACCGATGCGCCGGAGCCATGGCGTTTGAGCATGGGCGGCAGCAGGCGGCTCAGGGTATCGCTGATATAACTCAGGAACAGCGATCCCATGCTCTGGTCAAAATAACCCGGCTCACAGCTACCCACCGCAAACACCCCGACCAGGCCTTCATGGCGCAGTGGCATCAGGGCGACCGAGGCGATCGGTTCGTCCCGGTCCGGGAACAGGAATTCCCGCTCATTCTCCCGGAACTGTCCGCACACCGCCCGCTCACCATCCAGCAGGCTACCCAGTCGTTCCTGGGCCAGGTCGGCATTGACAACATGCAGGGCACCCTGGCCGGAGCCGGGCAGTTCATCATTGCTGAACAGCAAGACAGACGCGGCATCCAGCCCGAAATCACTGCGGATACTGTCATCGATAGCCGCCGCCATGTCGTTCAGGTTTCGGGCTTCGATCACCTGCAGCAGCAGGCGCTTGCTCTTCTCGAACAGCCGGTCGTTGTGGCGGGCAATCGAGACCAGCTCGACCAGCTCCCGGCGCAGGGTATCCCGCTGCTCTCGGAACAGATGAACCTGGCGTTCCACCAGGGAAATCGCACGTCCACTGTCGTGAGGCAGGGTCAGGGTGCGCAGCAGTTCATCCTGGTCGACAAAGAAATCAGGGTTGTCGCGCAGATAATCCGCTACCTGCTCACGGGTGAGTTCTGCGACCTTCTGGCGGGCCGTTTGTTCTGTCATCGTGTTCTCCTGAGCTGTCAGGACCTTGTTTTAGGGCTGCGAGGGCTTTTGCGCCGGCGCGGCGGAGCCTCGCCCGGCAGTCGTAACTGGCCTTCAAATACTGTTGTCGCAGGGCCTTCCATCATAACAGGGGTACCCTCACCCTGCCATTCGATCACCAGGCGCCCGCCACGCAGTTCCACATCTACCCGGGCATCCAGCAAGCCACGCAACTGGCCGGCAACCACGGCGGCACAGGCACCGCTGCCGCAGGCCAGGGTTTCACCGGAGCCCCGCTCGAACACCCTAAGCCGGGCATGGCTACGATCCACAATTTGCAGGAAACCGATATTGGCCCGGGCCGGGAACCGCGGATGTTTCTCCAGCGCAGGCCCCAGGCTGGCGACCGGCGCGGTATCCACGTCGTCCACCACCAGCACACCATGGGGGTTGCCCATAGACACCGCCGACAATTCAATCTGCTGGCCGTCCACTTCCACCGTGTACACGGTTTTCTGGCGGTCGGCGGCAAAGGGAATGGCGGGCGGGTTCAGTTCCGGCACACCCATGTTCACCATCACCATGCCGTCTTTGCCAATTTTCAGTTCAATCACGCCCTTGGCGGTCTGTACCCGCACCACCCGCTTGTTGGTCAGGCGCTGATCCCGCACAAAGCGGGCAAAACAGCGGGCGCCGTTGCCACACTGTTCCACTTCCGAGCCGTCGGCATTGAAAATCCGGTAGCGGAAGTCGACATCCGGTAATCCGGGCGGCTCCACCACCAGCAGCTGGTCAAAGCCAATGCCAAAGTTACGGTCGGCCAGCTCCCGGATCATTTCCGGGCGCAGGCGAAACGGCTGGCTGATGGCATCCACCACCATGAAATCATTGCCCAGGCCGTGCATCTTGGTGAACCTCAGCAGCGGCCCCTGATTCCGTCTTTGCTGGTTCATCTCCGGTTCCCCGCTCATTCCGGCAGACAACTTTCAGGAGCCAGCTGGTCTTCCAGGGTTTCCCGGCGCCGGACCACATGCACCTTGTCACCATCCACCATCAGTTCCGGCGGGCGGTTTCGGGTGTTGTAGTTGGAGGCCATCACAAAGCCGTAAGCACCGGCAGAACGCACGGCCAGAAGGTCACCGGCCTGCAGGCGCAGCTTGCGATCCTTGCCCAGGAAGTCGCCGGTTTCACACACCGGGCCCACCAGGTCCCAGGCTTTTTCTTCGCCCTCCCGGTGCGGCTGGACCGGAATGATCGCCTGCCATGCGCTGTACAGGGCCGGGCGGATCAGGTCGTTCATGGCGGCATCGATGATGGCAAAGTTCCGGTGTTCGGTGCACTTCAGGAATTCCACCCGGGTCACCAGGATGCCGGCATTGGCGGCAATGGAGCGGCCCGGCTCCAGGATTAGCTCCAGCTGACGGTCGCCCATACGCTCGGCCAGGGCTTTCACATAGTCCGCCGGCTGGGGCGGCTGTTCCTGGTCATAGGTAACGCCCAGGCCACCCCCCATATCCAGGTGGCGAATGCGGATGCCCTGCTCCGCCAGCGAATCAATCAACGCCAGCACCCGGTCCAGCGCATCCAGGAACGGCGACACAGAGGTCAGCTGGGAGCCGATGTGGCAGTCCACACCGTGAATGTCCAGGTTCGGCAGGCTGGCCGCCCGGGCATAGACCTGCGGAGCTTCGGCAATATCAATGCCGAACTTGTTCTCTTTCAGGCCAGTGGAAATATAGGGATGGGTGCCGGCATCAACATCCGGATTCACCCGCAGGGAAACCGGCGCCTTCACTCCCAGCTCGCCGGCCACCTTATTCAGGCGGTCCAGCTCGGTGTCGGATTCCACGTTGAAACAACGAACGCCGGCTTCCAGCGCCCGCTTCATTTCCCATTCCTGCTTGCCGACACCGGAAAACACCACTTTTCCGGCCTCGCCACCGGCCTTCAGCACCCGCTCCAGCTCACCGGCCGAGACAATGTCGAAACCGGCACCAAGCCGGGCCAGCACATTGAGTACAGCCAGGTTACTGTTGGCTTTCACGGCGTAGCACACCAGGTGCGGCCGGCCAGCCAGGGCGTTGTCGTAGGCCTTGTAATGGCGCTCCAGGGTAGCCCTGGAATAGACATAGGCGGGCGTACCGAAGCGTTCGGCAATCTGTGCTACGGGGACGTCTTCGGCGTAGAGTTCGCCGTCACGGTAATTGAAATGATCCATGGTGTTCCTGACTGTTCGGGCAGAATCGGGTTGAGTGGTCAGCTTTCTGGCTTGTCATCGCTTTGCTGTGTTTCAGCACTGTTTTCAACCGCCGGCACCGGCGCTTCCCGGTACAGGGGGCCTTTCTGGCCACAACCGGAAACCATCAGCGAAACCAGCACCAGGGCCGCCAGCCCCGGCCAGCGCACCTGCTTGACCTGCATACCCAATCCCCTGAGTGAATAATGGGCGAAGTATACCCGACACCCGGCCATTACGGCGAGGGAACCGGCTCCGCCCGGGGCAATCCGATAACCGGGACGCCATCCACTTCTTTTCGGGTGAAGAGCCAGTATCATGGGAGCCATTCTGTCATTTACAGCCATAACGACAACCCGGAGACACGCAAGGGACAACCGCTGTGAAAGAATTCCTGATCCAACGCTATCGCCAGGACCCGCTGGGCCCCGCCATTCCGCCCACGCTGGTACAGATTGATGACACCGGCCGGGTTATCCGGGCCGATCGCCATACCGATACCATGTTCGGCTACGAACCGGCGGAACTGATCGGCAAGCCGGTGCAACAGATTCTCGCCTCGCGCCAGGACGACCCTTTTGCACCGGCTAACCGGCACCGACTGAATGACGGCCAGAAGGTCCTGGTGACCTTCCGCCACAAGGAGGGATTCTTCTTCACAGCCCGGTTGGGCCTGCACACTGAAATGCGGGATTCCGACCAGGCCGCCAGCGCCGCGATTACGCTGCGGGACAGCATTGCCATGGACAGCAGCCTGTTGACACTGGCGGAGCAGAGCGCCGGCTTCGGCCTGTGGGAACTGGATATCGCCAGCAACGAGATCGGCTGGACCGAAGGCGTTTACCGGTTACTGGAACTACAGCCCGGCACCGAGCTGACGCCCGAGCAGGCCCTGTTCTACTGCCAGGCCGGCCAGAACCGGGTCCGGGCCCTGTTCCGCCGCAGCATCCGCACCGGCAAGCCGTTCCGGATTGACCTGTCCATCCTCACCGGCAAACAGAACCAGCAAACCGTCACCCTCGCCGGCGGCCCTCTTGGCGACAGCCGGGAACCGCAGCGGCTGGGAGGCGTCATCGTCAATCACAGCGAAGCCATGCGCCACGATGACGAAAAACAACGGGTACAGAGCATTCTGGAAGCCACCGGCAACGCCACCGAAGACCTGGTACTGGCTGTGAATACCCGGCTGGACCTGCTGCACTTCAATAAGCCCTGGGCCCGCCAGTTTTATAAAGCCTTCGGACTGGCCCCTTCTGTCGGCGACAACCTCAGCAAATTGCTGGGCGACTTCCCGAATGAGCGTCGGCTGATCGAACGCCTGTGGCAACGGGCACTGGAGCGGGACAGCTTTGTTGCGGAGATGCCGCTGAACCGTCAGGGCGAAGGCTTTCCGGTGTACGAATTCCATTTCCAGAGCCTGCGCGGTCCCCATAACGAAGTGGTTGGCGCAACCCATGTGGCGAGGGATATCAGTGACCGCCTGAAACGCAACCTGGACGATGACCGGCGCACCCAGTTTGACCCGGTCACCGGCCTGCTTAACCGTCGCGCGTTCCTCGAACACCTGGAACGGGCCCTTACCCACCAGCACCGGCGCCAGTTCACCGACAGCCTTCTGTTGCTGGACCTGGACAACTTCGAGCAATGCCAGGAAAACACCGGCAGCGGCGCCTGCGACCGTTATCTGAGGGAGCTGGCGGCCACGCTGGGGTTGCGGGTCCGGCAACGGGATGCCCTCGCCCGGCTGGCCGGCGATACCTTTGCGCTGTACATCGAGAACTGCCCGGAACCCAGGGTGCGCAAACTGGCGGATGAAATCCGCGAGCAGATAGCCCGCTTCCAGTTCGACTGGCAGGGCCAGCAACTGCAAACCACCGCCAGCGGCGGGCTGTTGATTCTGGGCGGCGAGCAGCCGGAACAACCGGAACAGCTGCTGAGCCAGGCCGCAAACCTGTGCCACACCGCCAAGATCTCCGGCCGCAACCGGATTCACGCAGCCCACGCCAGGCATGGTGAACAACCGGCGGGAAGTTCCGACCAGCAACTGGAGCAGCTTCGCAACGCCCTGGACAACAACCATCTGCTGCTGGAATTCCAGTCCATGAAACCGGTGGCCAGCGTAACCTGGGGCGACTACATTGAAATCCTGTGCCGGATTCCGGGTGCCAACCCGGACGACACGCCACTGACACCGAACCAGTTCCTGCCCATCGCCGAACGCTTTGACCTGGTAAAACGCCTGGACCGGCAGGTCATCCGCCAGACCCTGGACTGGCTGGACCGGCATCCATTGCTGGAGCCGCGGCTGAAGTACTGCGGTTTCAACCTGTCTCTGGCCAGCATCCTGGATGACAGTTTTGCGGAGTTCATGGAACAGGCGGTGGCAACGCTGGCTTACAAGCCGGAGTGTTTCTGCCTGGAAATCCGGGAGGCCCATGCCACCCAGTATCCGGATGAAGTGGCGGTGCTGTGCGATGCCCTGCACCGGGCCGGCTTCCGGGTCGCCCTGGAAGGGGCCGGTGCTTCGGTGGAAAGTTACAGCCTGGCCGCCAACCTGCCGGTCGACATCATCAAGCTGGATCAGCGGGTAATGAAGCACCTGGAAAAAGATCCGGTACAACAAATTATGGTGGATGCCCTGCACCGCATTGCCGAGGCTGCCGGCAAGGAAACCGTAGCCACCTTCATCGAAAACGATGAAACCTTGCGCAAGGTACGAACACTGGGAATTCACTTCGGCCAGGGCTTCCGGCTGGCAGAACCGCAACCACTGGAACAACTGAAACCGGCGGTGGTGGAGCTGAGTACCGGGCGTATCGGGGGCTGAGTTCCGCCGGCACAGAGGTTACCCCAGTGCCGGCGGATGATCAGGGCAGGATTACTTCAGGGCCGCGCGGGCCCGGGCTACGGCGGCACGCACCTGGTTCGGCGCGGTGCCACCCAGGTGATCACGGGCCTGCACTGACCCTTCCAGAGTCAGTACATCAAACACATCCTCTCCAATCACATCGGAGAACTGGCGCAGTTCTTCCAATGTCATCTCGGACAGGTCCCGGCTTTCAGCCACGCCAAAGGCGACCGACTTGCCGACAATTTCATGAGCATCCCGGAAGGGCACACCTTTCTTGACCAGGTAATCCGCCAGGTCGGTGGCCGTGGAGAAGCCCCGCTTGGCCGCCACCCGCATGTTGTCCGCCTTGGCCTTGATGGCCGGGATCATGTCGGCGTAGGCCTTCAGGCAGCCCTTGATGGTATCGACGGTGTCGAACAGCGGCTCTTTGTCTTCCTGGTTGTCCTTGTTGTAGGCCAGCGGCTGGCTCTTCATCAGGGTCAGCAGACTGATCAGGTGGCCGTTCACCCGGCCGGTCTTGCCACGCACCAGTTCCGGTACGTCCGGGTTTTTCTTCTGGGGCATGATGGAAGAACCGGTGCAGAAACGATCCGGCAGGTCGATGAAATCGAACTGGGCGGAGGTCCAAAGCACCAGCTCTTCACTGAACCGGGACAGGTGAGTCATCAGCAGCGCGGCGAAGCTGCAGAATTCAATGGCGAAATCCCGGTCAGACACCGAATCCAGGCTGTTTTCAGTGGGCCGGTCAAAGCCCAGCAGCTCGGCGGTCAGGTTGCGGTCAATCGGGTAGGTGGTGCCAGCCAGGGCGGCAGCGCCCAGGGGCATCACATTCACCCGCTTGCGACAATCCTGCAGGCGATCGGCATCGCGTACCAGCATTTCGTACCAGGCCAGCAGGTGGTGACCGAAGGTGACCGGCTGGGCGGTTTGCAGGTGGGTAAAGCCGGGCATGATGGTATCGGCTTCGCGCTCCGCCAGGTCCAGCAGGCCGGCCTGCAGGCGAGCCAGCTCTTCGGCGATCACATCGATTTCATCGCGCAGGTACAGGCGAATGTCGGTAGCGACCTGGTCGTTACGGCTGCGACCGGTGTGCAGCTTCTTGCCGGTAATGCCAATGCGATCGGTCAGCCGGGCTTCGATGTTCATGTGCACGTCTTCCAGGCTGACGGACCACTCGAAGCGACCGGCTTCGATGTCTTCCTTCACGCCTTTCAGGCCTTCGATGATCTGGTCCCGCTCCGCCTCGGTGAGCACACCCACCTTGGCCAGCATGGTGGCGTGGGCGATGGAGCCGGTAATATCATGGTGGTACAGGCGCTGGTCAAAACCGACTGACGCGGTAAAGCGCTCAACAAAGGCATCGGTAGGCTCGCTGAAACGACCACCCCAGGGTTTTTCGGAGGATGTGGCCTGGTCAGATTTCTTCTGATCCGTCATAGGTTTAGTACTCCAGTAACATGTAACATTTTCTCAAGTGCCTGTTTTTACGAGAAATCAGTAAAGTGACACTTTTTGGTGTTTTCCGAGTAATTTTGAGTTCATTGTAACCTTTCAAGATTCAGGAATCGCGTTGAATGTCGCGGGAACGGCAGGAGGTTGCCAAACAACTTATAGGTGGCTGCTCATACTCGGCAGGGGGAAAATTCTACGAGAGCTTAAACGCGTTCGTAAGGGTCGCAAAGCGAACGTTCAGATTTCGGAATAACGCCAGCCACCAGCCGTGCGAGGAACGAGCATCGGCTGCATGGCCTTGTTGGGTGATGCCAGATCAACTCCATCCGGGCTAGAAACTCTCATTTCTTCTTCCTAAATATCTTCTTTCCCAAATACTGATTCATCAAATGCCGCATATCTCCAGCCATGTAAGTCAGCTCTGTCAAATCATTGATAAGAGGCGAAGCAGCTTTAAAATAATCACCAGCACGGCCTACGATCTTCATTTCGTCGAGATTCCGAATCAAGCGATACTGATGCATCGCGTCAGCATCACGGTGCGCTATGGTCTTGTTTCGTATTTCACGAAACTCGTCGTGAAGATCTGATTGAACTTTGCGCACATTTCTGAGGTTCTTTGCCAATCGTTGGCGAAGCTCTTTAGAAGGGCCGAAATAGTTGATGGCCTCTCGAAACTCTTTACCGGCTACTTTGCTTAAATCGAGCTCATACATCATCAGAGCAACGTTCCGAGCCAGAAGCTTCCTTAACCACCAGTCCTTGGCAGTCAAAACATCAACTTTAATCGCCGCAATATCTCTATTAGCTGTCAAAAAGAACAGTGACACTCGGTGAACCGCCAAGGAGTGTCTCAACTTTAACTTTTCCGCCCCCCTGTAGGCGTATAAGACAGATTCGTGTGCAGCAACAAGGGCCTTCTGACTTTCTTTCGCTTCCCTCCGTATTCTGCCTCTTGCCAAGCGCCTCCCAATATTGTTTCCGAGCCGAATGCCAACATAACGCCCCCATCGAGTTGCCAAGCCTGGCCTGCCATCGGCCAGACGGCTCAGTCGGCCCCTCTTCCGTCTACCCTCGTCGTAGTCATCGTCGTCAGTCATACGCCATCACACCAAGCCACCCAACGCCGAAGCACAGCGGCGACCTTGGAGTGGCGCCGAAGGCGCCATGGAAAGGGCGTCCGGCGGCCATCGGCCGCGTACTGCTGCGCTTTGTTAAAATTAGTTCTTATCAGCAGGTGGCGCAGGCTTTGGTTTTTGTTCTTGTTTAGGTATGTTCGCAGACTTCTTTTCCATTTTTGGCACTAACGCTGAGTCCTGAACAAACGTCTTGTTGTCTTGATTTTTGGCCATGGAAGCCTCCTTCGGGTTTACGTTTAGAGCAATGAATAATGCTACGGTTACAACAGCAAACATGAAAGATACTGAGGAAATTAAGTTCACTTTATCATTGACTTTGGATGAGACGGGAATCACATCCTGATAATCGTCGTCATCCTCAATATAATATTTGTAGGAAACTTCAATCGAGTCGTTGATGGCTTTTTGACCAACCAGGTAAGAGAGAATGGTACTGATAACTGCAGTCGCGAAAAGGCCCCAAGAGGCATAAAGCAACCAGGTATATACAGCGGCCTCCAACTCCACGACAAAACGAATAAACGATACGGATAATACAAGCCCGCTGCTAGATAAAGTCAGAACAGCCCTATCCTGGGACTCAGAGTTTGATAGCTGCCGATTTATCAGCTCTTGCCGTCGCTCAGAGAACATTTTCTGATTTTCAGTCTTGCTCATGAGCTTCCTGTATTTTTAACGCTTGCAGCACGCGCGCCCTTGTAATGGAGCCGAAGGCGCAATGAAAAGGGCGTCGCCGTGCCTGCACTTGTTATGCACTAATCTACCGGGCATGTATTTGTGCAAACCTGGTAGGACTCTCGGCAAGCCCGCAGAGTTTCAGTTTTAAAACCAACTTGATTACCTTGGGATACACAGGATGAATAGCTCGTAGAACACTCCCTAACACAAGACGGCTCAAGATCACTGACATCAATATCTTTGATACTATATGCACACCCACTGGCGACAACATTGATTGCTAGAATTATAAATGCGTTTCTGATCATTCCTTGCCTCCCAACCCCCAGATTAGCCAAGGAAGGCCATGTAGCGCCTTGCCCTCGGCTGGTGCGAAGTGCTATGCGCACTCATCGCTGACTATACGATGCCGCCAATAATTCGTAGTAGTCCGGCCTCTCAGAAACCGGCTCAAGCAGGTCCGAGTAAAGCCGCTTGATCGACTCCCCGCCAAAGTACAGATAGTCACCGCCCGCAAGACCAACGAAATATTCCATGCTTGGGCCAACGACGCTTTCTACCATATCCTTGGAGAAGGATATCAATTCAACCTTCCTCATGAGCTTACACCGAAAAAATTTATACGAGACATGACCATCAATGCTCGTACGAACCTCTTCTGAAGCTATATTTTTGTTACAGAAACAGAATGCAGACGTATACGCCTCGAATGCCGAGACCGCTTTTTTTCCTTCAAATCTGTATGAGTACGGCCACCCATTGGAATTAATGCTGCGCTCAATCTCATGAGTAACAATAGCTGCGCTTTCGGAGACTTCGTCTGAGTAGCCAGCGCCCATAAATACAGCCATTTTCAACCTTGAACTTTGATTCGCATCGTCAAATGGTGCTTCATCAATGAATTTGACGAGGTCTGATTTAGCCACAACGAGCGGCAAGTCACGGGCAACATACCAAACGACAAAAGCTCCAAGGCGCTCAAATGGTAGTTTCATACAATGGCACCGTCCGTCCCTTCTGCATAACAGCTTATTAGTTTGCTTTCTTATTAAACCGCAACACCATCACCCAGTCCAATACTGCTTCACAACCTGAATAACCTCGATTTTTCAGATCATTACCCCTCCATCTCAGGGGGCTTTTGATCGTTTGCCAAGTTCTTGATGGGGCATTGCTTACCCGTTTAAGGGGCGTAAAGCCTGGAATTGGGGGTGCGGCGAATGTTCGCTTTTGTTTAAAAAGTGGAAGAAAAAGGTTCCGGCCAAAATCTGTATAGCACTACTCACCCGATTTCCCCCTAAAAACTGTAACGTTTTTACTGTCCAAGATTGCCGAGAGTCGGCGGTTTTCGAGCTCAAGAGTCGCGTTTTTTGAAGCAAGTTCGTTGCGCTGCTCGGTCAGTTCCACGATCTTTTCTCGTAGCTGACGATTCTTAAAACGCTCTTCTTTGAGTTTCTCGTGCTTCTCATCACGTTGCCTCTGGATCGCCTTGTTGGCATTGCCCCGGATGCGCTCCATCAAGTCTGGGTAGTCTTTGTGGATCAAGGCTCGAC
>Ga0208062_100096_pt1 | contig 14914 bp, 12 predicted proteins | sample DeeseametaMP0261_FD_184217 | JGI IMG/M metagenome (GOLD analysis project Ga0208062, IMG submission 184217) | Marine microbial communities from the Deep Atlantic Ocean - MP0261 (SPAdes) | ecosystem: Environmental > Aquatic > Marine > Oceanic | place: South Atlantic Ocean | collected 2011-01-01 | reverse complement strand
CCGCTTGCCGGAGGATGAGCGGGGCAGTGCGCAAAGCGCAGAAGTGATGCATTTGTCGGTTTCCCGTGCCTTGATGGTATCGGTGTTCGAGCGGTTTTTCCTGGTGGTGTTCTGGTATGTGGTTGGCGGAATCTGGCTGGCAGTCATTGCCCGTGGACTGGTGGCACTGGCAGAGCAGTGGCCGCAGCCAGCGGCCCGGCAGCGCTTTGCCATCGCGGCAGACATTATGGCCTGGGTGCCGTCTCGTTTGCTGGCTTGTACCTTTGGCGTGGCTGGGGACCTGGCGGGCTGGTCGCGATCCATCCGTCTGGTGGTGCCGGGGTTCGGCAAGCCGACAGACAATGTGCTGATGACCGCTGCCAGCGGCTCCCTGACGGGCTATGCCCTGGATCCGGAACGGTTCGGCCAGGTATACGCGGGTGACTGGCCGAAATTCGGTGGCCGTAGCATTCGGGCCATGCGGGATTTGCTCAGCCGCAGCATGCTGGTGTGGATCTGCGCCATCGCGCTGTTGGTGATTGCCGGGATCGTATGATGCCCGGCAGGCAGGAATCCGGCCCTCAGAGACCGGATTTTTTTTGCTCCCAGAGAATTTCCTGGGCGCCGTCCCTGCGGGCCAGTACCCGCGCAACTACGAACAGCAGGTCGGACAGCCGGTTCAGATAGTGGCGGGAGGCGGTGTTGATGGAGTCTTCGTGGCCCAGGGCCACAACTACCCGCTCGGCGCGCCGGCAAACAGCGCGGGCCATGTGGCAATGAGCCGCAGCAGTGGAGCCGCCGGGCAGGATGAAATTCTTCAGGGGAGGCAGGCCTTCGTTGTAATGGTCCAGCGTGGTTTCCAGCCAGGTGATGTGCTCATCCCCGATGACTTTGCTGCCCGGAATGGCAAATTCCCCGCCCAGATCGAAGAGGTGGTGCTGGATGCGGCGAAGCACCTCAATCAGCGCATCATCCGCCGGTAAGGTTTCCACCAGGATACCGATATGGCAGTTCAGCTCATCGGCGGTTCCCATCGCTTCCACTCGCTGGGCGTTCTTGGCAATCCGGTTGCCATCGGCCAGGCCGGTAGAGCCATCGTCTCCGGTGCGGGTGTAGATCTTTGACAGGCGATTACCCATGGTTTGAACTCCCTTCTGTAGTGATCAGTTGAGTTGTTTTACCTGTTCGGTGAGCATTTGGTTCACCGGTACGGCAATGTTGTACCGGTGGCCCAGGCGAGTTAGATAACCGTTGATGAAGTCTATCTCGGTTTCTCGGCCCGCCAGCATATCTGCGCGCATCGATGACGTGTTTGCGGCGGTTTTCCGGGCTACGGCTTCGATGGTTTCCCGCAGGCTATCCGGAGTAACGGAGGTTTGCCCCGCGGCATCCAGAAGCTGGCTGATTTCCTGGCACAGCGGATCGATCCATTTCAGATAGAACGGCTGGCCCAGAATCTCACCGTTGGGGCAGTCGAGCAGGGCGGTAAAGGCGTTGATGCCGGCATTAATAGCCAGTTTCTGCCAGAGCCGGCCGAGAATATCCTGTTCCGGCTGGACTGCCAGGCCGCTGGCGGCAAGCTGCTGCGCCACCGGCTCCACATGGGCTTGCCCGGCAGGGTTAAGTGCACCTAGCCAGGTAGTACCGCGACCGGCGTGAACCGTCAGGCCTGCCTGCGGCCGGTTGGCGCCTTCAGTGGTGGAGGCCGCGAGCACAGGCCTTTCCGGCCAGGTTTCGGCAACCTGTTGCTGGCTCCCCAGTCCATTCTGGAACAACACGATGGGTGTTGATGATGGCACTGAGGGCAGGGCAGATGTGAGGGCTTCCAGGGTATCGCCGGCTTTGGTGGTTACCAGTAACAGGCCTGGTGACCGGCCGGGCTGGAGCCAGGGAACGGTGACGCTGTGTGGCTCGCCTTCGATGGGTTGAAGGCGGTAGTGGACAGGTTTCGGGCGTTGGCCCGGGCGGGGCACAAACGCTACCTGCCCGGCAGGTAGCGTTGCGGCCCAGAGCCGGCCCATAGAGCCGGCGCCGAGTATGGCAATCATGGCCTTACATGGCCTCGATTTCGGCCCGCTGTGCGCTGAGTCGCTGCAGGCTGCCCTGGGCATCCTTCAGCTTCTCTTTTTCCTTCTCGACCACTTCAGCCGGGGCCTTGGCGGTGAACTTCTCGTTGTTCAGCTTGCCTTCCAGGCGGCCGATTTCCTTGTTCAGGCGCTCCAGTTCCTTATCCAGGCGCTTGAGTTCGGCGTCCTTGTCGATCAGGCCGGCCATGGGCACCAGCACTTCCATTTCGCCCACCAGCTGGGTAGCGCTCATGGGAGCCTTGTCGCCCTCGAACCATTCCAGCTTCTCCAGCTTGGCCAGGGACATCAGGAACTGTCGGTTGTCGTTCAGGCGGCGCTGGTCGTCAGCGTTGCCGCCTTTCAGCAGTACCGGAACCTGTTTACCCGGGGAGATGTTCATCTCGCCACGGATATTGCGCACGGCTACGATCACGCCTTTGAGCCATTCGATATCGGCGGCCACCGCGGCATCCTGCTTGCTGGCATCCGGCTGGGGATAGGGCTGCAGCATGATGCTGTCGCCGGTTTTGCCGGCCAGCGGGGCAATGCGCTGCCAGATTTCTTCGGTGATAAAGGGCATCATCGGATGTGCCAGGCGCAGGACGGCTTCCAGCACGCGAACCAGGGTACGGCGAGTGCCGCGCTTGGCTTCGGGGCTGGCGTTGTCGTCACTCAGGGCCGGCTTGGACAGCTCGAGGTACCAGTCGCAGTATTCGTTCCAGATGAACTCGTACAGGGCGTAGGCGGCCAGGTCGAAGCGGTACTGATCCAGGTGGCGGATGACTTCCTGCTCGCAGTGCTGCAATTCGCTGATGATCCAGCGGTCAGCCAGTGACAGTTCCACCGGCTCGTCGTTCACGCCGCAGTCTTCGCCTTCGGTGTTCATCAGCACGTAGCGGGCCGCGTTCCACAGCTTGTTGCAGAAGTTACGGTAGCCTTCCAGGCGCTTCATGTCCCAGTTGATGTCACGGCCGGTGGTGGCCATGGCCGCCAGGGTGAAGCGCAGGGCGTCGGTACCGTGGGCAGCGATGCCTTCCGGGAATTCCTTCTCGGTGCGCTTGCCGATCTTCTCGGCCAGTTTCGGCTGCATCAGGTTGCCGGTACGCTTCTCAAGAAGGTCCGGCAGGCTGATGCCATCAATCATGTCCAGCGGGTCGATCACGTTACCCTTGGACTTGGACATCTTGTCGCCGTGCTCGTCCCGGATCAGGCCGGTCACGTAAACGGTCTTGAACGGCACCTGCGGGGTACCGTCTTCATTTTTCATGAAGTGCATGGTCATCATGATCATCCGGGCAACCCAGAAGAAGATGATGTCGAAACCGGTCACCAGCACGTCCGTGGGATGGAAGGTTTTCAGGCGTTCGGTGATTTCCGGCCAGCCCAGGGTGCCGAAGGTCCACAGGGCGGAGCTGAACCAGGTGTCCAGAACGTCGTCGTCCTGTTTCAGTTCCAGTTCTGCCGCCAGGTTGTGCTTCTGGCGTACTTCGTCTTCGTTACGGCCCACATAGATGTTGCCTTCGGCGTCGTACCAGGCCGGAATCCGGTGACCCCACCACAGCTGACGGGAAATACACCAGTCCTGGATATCGCGCATCCAGGCAAAGTACATGTTTTCGTACTGTTTGGGTACGAACTGGATACGACCGTCTTCTACCGCTTCAATAGCCGGCTTGGCCAGGGTCTTGGCGTCTGCAAACCACTGATCCGTCAGCATCGGCTCGATGATCAGCCCGGAGCGATCACCGCGGGGTACGCTAAGCACGTGGTCTTCGATTTTCTCGACCAGGCCTGCCAGTTCCATGTCGGCAACAATCTGCTTGCGGGCTGCTTCCCGGCTCAGGCCAGCATAGGCGGCCGGGAGGGCGCTGTTAATCTCGGAATTTTCGGTGCCGTCCGCATTGAAGACTTCGGCGATTTCACGAATGTTGGCGTCCTGCGTCATGACGTTGATCATGGGCAGGTTGTTGCGTTTGCCTACGGCGTAATCGTTGAAGTCGTGAGCGGGGGTGATCTTCACGCAGCCGGAACCTTTTTCCGGATCGGCGTGGTGGTCGGCCACGATGGGAATGCGGCGGTTAACCAGCGGCAGCAGAACGTGCTGGCCAATCAGATGCTGGTAGCGATCATCGTCCGGGTGGACGGCTACGGCGGTGTCACCCAGCATGGTTTCCGGGCGGGTGGTGGCGACGATGACGTAGTCTTTGCCGTCCTGGGTTTTCTGGCCGTCGGCCAGCGGGTAGCGCAGGTGCCAGAAATAGCCCTTTTCTTCCTTGTTTTCGACTTCCAGATCAGAGATAGCGGTGTACAGCTTCGGATCCCAGTTCACCAGCCGCTTGCCGCGGTACACCAGGTCTTCTTCGTACAGGCGGATAAACACTTCCTGCACGGCCTTGTAGAAGCCATCGTCCATGGTGAAGCGTTCGTTGCTCCAGTCCACGGAATTACCCAGACGGCGCATCTGGCGGGTGATGGTGCCGCCGGAGTGCTCTTTCCAGTCCCAGATACGCTTGATGAATTCTTCCCGGCCCAGGTCGTGGCGGGTTTTGTCTTCTTCTGCAGCCAGTTTGCGCTCAACCACCATCTGGGTGGCGATGCCGGCGTGGTCGGTGCCCACGGTCCACAATGCGTTACGGCCCTGCATGCGCTTGAAGCGGGTGAGGGTGTCCATGATGGTGTGCTGGAACGCATGGCCCATGTGCAGGCTGCCGGTCACGTTGGGTGGCGGGATGGCGATGTTGTAGGAATCGCCTTCTCCGCTGGGGCGGAAATAGCCTTTGGATTCCCAGTTTTCGTACCACTGGCGCTCGATGTTTTCTGGCTGGTAGGTTTTTTCCATGGGATTATGCAGTGACCGTTTTGGTTGATTCACATAGAGAAATTCTGAATTGGGCGATTATACATGGTCGCTGTTGATGCGGCGAACCTCTGTGAAACGTAGCCTGCTGATTTGGTGCAGTGTGGGGTTGGGGACAGGCTTTCCAAAAAGCGCTCCTTGCGGCACCCCTTCGGGGCCCGGCCCACAATCACAGATTGTGGTCGCTCAGCTTTCGCATGAAGCTTCGCTTCATAAGCGCTCGGCTGAGCCCCTGTGGCGCTTGTCTCCGGCCATCCATGGCCTACGAAATTTTTGGAAAGCCTGTCCCCAACCCCACAAGTTCGACTTTTTGCTGTTCGCTGGTGAGTTTTGCGTTTTGCGTTTTGCTTTTCGTTTTTGTCCGTGTGAGTCCGTGGCCAAAAAACTTATATTTCCGTGTCTTCCGTGGCAAAAAAATTCTTTACCTTTAGTGTCCTTTCGCGGATTTAGTGGCAAAAAAATCACCGCCGCCGCATATCATGCACCCGAGCCTCAATCCCCAGCGCCCGCAGTTGCTTGTAATGCCCCCGAGCCAGGTTTAAAACGCCCGGTTCGTTATGGGCCACCAGCGCCAGGCGGCGGTACTGATCAGCGTCGTCCGGTAAGGTCGAGGACAGCACGATAACGGTATCCCAGTCCGTGGCGGCCGGCGGGTAGAGCAGGATGCCGACAGGGTCGGTGCAGGGGGTAGTCGGGTCTTTGGCGATGCTGTGGGGGATGTAGGCTTCCGGGGTGAAGTTCCACAGCAGGTCGTCGAGTTCTTTGGCGTGGTCTTCGGTGTCGCAGAGGAGGCACACGCGGTCGCCCTGCTGCCAGGCTTTGTCCACGAGTTTGGCGGCGTGGAGGTTGCGGGCGGCGGGGGTGTTCTGGGCGAGGATGTGGAACCAGTAACGTTGGTTCTTTTCGTCCCGGCCGGAGGGGCCGGCAGCTGGGCTGCCGGGCTCCGGGGTAGGGGTTGGCTGGTTATCCTGCATGGGACATCAGGTAGTCGACCAGCAGGGGCACCGGGCGGCCGGTGGCGCCCTTGGCTTTGCCGGAGTTCCAGGCGGTGCCGGCGATGTCCAGGTGGGCCCAGGAGTAGTCCTTGGCGAAGCGGCTCAGGAAGCAGGCAGCCGTGATGGTGCCGGCCGGCCGGCCGCCGATGTTGGCCATGTCGGCGAAGTTGCTGTCGAGCTGGCTCTGGTATTCGTCCCAGAGCGGCAGGCGCCAGGCGCGGTCGCCGGTGCGTTCGCCCGCGGCCAGCAGTTCGTTGGCCAGTTCGTCGTTGTTGGACAGCAGGCCGGTGGCGTGGTTGCCCAGGGCGATGATGCAGGCGCCGGTGAGGGTGGCCATGTCGACTACGGCAGCCGGGTCAAATTTCTTCACGTAGGTGAGGGCGTCGCACAGTACCAGGCGGCCTTCGGCGTCGGTGTTGAGGATTTCAACGGTCATGCCGCTCAGGGTGGTTACGATGTCGCCCGGGCGGGAGGCGCCGCCATCCGGCATGTTCTCGGCGGCAGCAATCACCGCGACTACGTTGATTTTGGGCTTGGTCTCAGCCAGTACTTTCATGGCGCCGAATACGCTGGCGGAACCGCCCATGTCGTACTTCATCTCGTCCATGCCTTCGCCGGGCTTGAGGCTGATGCCGCCGGTGTCGAAGGTGATGCCTTTACCCACCAGCACGTAGGGTTTGTCCTTGGCTTTGCCGCCACGGTATTCCATCACGATCAGGCGCGGGGGCTGCTTGGAGCCTTTGCCCACGGCCAGGATGGTGTTCATACCCATCTTTTCCATCTGCTTTTCATCAAGCACTTCGGTCTTGATGCAGTCGTGTTCCTTGGCCATGGCCTGTGCCTGTTCGGCCAGCCATACCGGGTGGCAGATGTTGGGCGGGGTGTTACCCAGATCCTTGGTGTAGTTCATGCCGCGGCCGGTGGACAGGCCCAGGTTGAAGGCATCTTTCAGGGCTTTGCCGGCACCGGAGGCCTGTACGGTCACTTTCTTGAGCTTGCGGGCCGCAGGCTTTTCACTTTTGAAACCGGTGAAGCTGTACAGCTGGTCTTCCAGGATGCGGCCAATCAGGTTCAGGCGCGCTTCTTCGTTGCTGACAGCATCTTCGCCCTGCAGGGCCGTGTCGGCCAGGCAGATCAGGGCGTTTTTGGACGGGCCGTCTTTCAGGGCGCCCATCATGGCGATCAGGGCTTTGCGGAAGTTGGCCGGTGTGCGGTCTGCATCTTTGCCGGTGCCGACCACAACCAGGCGCTGCCAGGGCTGGTCGACCAGCGGGATGGTGTTAACTGAAGCATTCTTGCCGGTCAGGTCGCCAGCTTTTTCGAGTTGCTTGATCAGTCCACCCAGGGTTTCGTCTGCCTGTGTTGTGGTGTCAGGCCAGGTGCCTTTTTCGGGGAGGCCTATGACCAGGCAATCGGTTTTGGTGGCGGCAATGGCTTTACTGCTCAGGCTGAAATTCATGGCAACTCCCGTTGTCAGGTTATTCTGTTTAGGTCCGCGCCGGGCGGATTTGATCGAATGTTATTAAGGATTGGGGCAAAGCCGCGAATAATCAAGCGATAAGGCTGTATCGTTACGATGGCTTTAACGAGTGGCTGCTGTACTGTCATTCATTCACAAGGTTACATAGAATACGCGCAGTTCTGTTTATCCTCCATCTCCTGAAAGGGCGCGGCCAGAGAGATCAGTTTGAGCATCATTTTCCGTTACCTCATCCGCCAGATCATGGTCAGCATGCTTGCTGTTTCCGGCATTTTGTTGCTGGTGTTCATGAGCGGCCGGTTTATCAAGTACCTGGCGAGTGCGGCTGAGGGCGAGCTGGCAGCGGGCGTGTTGTTTGCCATTATGGGCTACCGTTTCCCCGGCTTTCTGGAGCTGATCCTGCCTTTGGGATTGTTTATCGGCATTCTGCTGGCCTACGGCCGGATGTACCTGGAAAGCGAGATGACGGTACTGTTCGCCTGCGGTGTCAGCGAGCGGGAGCTGCTGCAGAAAACCCTGGTGGGTGCGCTGCCGGTGATGCTGGTGGTGGGCGCAATGAGCCTGTTTATTTCACCCTGGGGCATGAAGCAGGTGGAGCATATTTTCAACGAACAGCGCAAAGCCACCGAGTTTGAAATGCTCGCGCCCGGGAGGTTCCAGGATCTCAGCTCCGGTACCCGGGTGACCTATACCGAAGCGCTCAGTGACGACAAGCGTCAGCTGCAAGGTGTGTTTATTGCCGAGCATGGGCGCAACGGTGAAGGCGTTACCCTGATCACAGCAGAGACCGGCTCGCAGTTGATCGACGAGAAAACCGGCAGCCGGTTCCTGATCCTGGAAGAAGGCGGCCGCTTTCAGGGTATGCCGGGGCAGCTGGATTACAACGTAACCCGGTTCGAGGCCTATGGCCTCAAGATCCAGGCCGGCGAAGCGGGTGATCGCGAGCTGGAAGAGGGCATCAGTACGCTGGATCTCTGGCGATCAGACAACCTTGAAGATCGCGCCCTGTTGCACTGGCGATTCTCCCTGCCGTTAATCGTTCCGATCGTTACCCTGCTGGCGGTTCGTCTGAGCCGGGTGAATCCCCGGCAGGGCCGGTTCTTCCATCTTTTGCCTGCAATGCTCGTGTACATCACCTATCTGGGCCTTCTGATCGTGGCCCGGGACGCACTGGCAGACGGCAAGGTGCCGGAGTGGATCGGCATGCTCTGGGTGCACGCGCTGTTCCTGGCGCTAGGGTTATGGCTGCATTTCGGGCCGGCCTGGCTGCATCGCCGCCGGCTGGAGAAGGAGGGCCGTGCCAGTGCGTAAGATCGACAACTATGTAATGCGCACCGTTGGTGGCGCCATGTTCCTGGTGATGGTGGTAGTGCTGTCGCTGGATGTAATCTTTGCCTTCATTGCCGAGCTGGAAGACACCCGCAACGATTACCAGACGGTGCAGGCGCTTTGGTACGTGGCGCTCACCTTGCCCCGCAGGATCTACGATTACCTGCCGCTCGGGGCGTTTATGGGGTGCCTGGTTGGGCTGGGGGCCATGGCGAGTTCGTCGGAGCTGACGGTGATTCGCGCCGCCGGGGTGTCGCTGAAGCGGATTGTCTGGTCTGCCATGAAGCCGGCGCTGATTATTGTGTTGCTGGGTGTGGCAATTGGTGAATACGTGGCACCGAACACCGAACGGCTCGCCCAGAGCGACAAGGCTATTGCCCTGGGGGCTGGCAAGAATGTTGCATCGGCCCACGGTGTCTGGCATCGGGAAGGCAATACCTTTATGCATCTGAATGCGGTGCAGCCGGATGGTGGCCTGGTAGGGGTTTCGCTGTTCCGGTTTGATGATCAGCGCCAGCTGGAACAGTCCAGCTTTTCCGAGCGGGCGGTGTTCCAGGGTGATCACTGGTTGCTGGAGAACGTGGCGGTGACCCGCATGGAAGGTGAGCAAACGGTGCGGGAAGCCCATGAAACCCTGCGCTGGGATACGGGCTTGTCTCCGGATGTCTTGAGTGTGCTGATTGTGAAGCCGGAAAACCTGTCGATGAGTGGCCTGTATACCTACGCCACCTATCTGGGGGAGCAAGGGCTGACTGCGGCACAGTACTGGCTGGCGTTCTGGAAGAAAGCACTGATGCCGCTGGGTACTGCGGTGATGGTGCTGGTGGCGATTTCCTTTGTGTTCGGCCCCCTGCGTTCTGTAACCATGGGCTTCCGGGTGTTTACCGGCTTGCTGGTGGGCTTGTTGTTCAAGTACATGCAGGATCTGCTCGGGCCCATGAGCATGGTGTACGGCTTTAACCCCATGATTGCTGTACTGGCGCCGATTGCCATCAATGCCGTGGTGGGTGCGGTGCTGATGAGAAGGGCCGGCTGAACCGGCCCGGAAGGCTTACTTTTTCGCGGCTTTTTCTACCTGAACCACAACGCTGTTGGAGGCCCGGTCGGTCAGTGACAGTCCGTTGATCGGGTAGAACAGAGCAATAATGGCGGGAACGCTGATCAGCAGGGTAACGGTACCGATGTAATGGCTTGCCAGCATGGTGAGGAAAACCACCGCCGAAGCTGTGCCGTAACGAAACAGGGCCTGGGTCCAGCTGACTGACGTGCCGTCCAGGTTTTCGATCCGAACCCGCCATACCTGCATACCCAGGGTCTGGCCAATGCGGGTCCAGAAGTAGGCAAAGAACAGATACAGCACCAGGAAGAGCACGAAGGTGAGCCCCGGATCGCCCGAGAGCTGGCCGGCTTCAGCCATTTGTTCGTACTTGTCCCAGCCCGTAATCCACCCGGCAATCATGGTATAAATCCAGGTGGCGACCAGCAGGACCGCAATACTGATCAGGCCATCGTAAATAATCGCCAGAGCCCGCTTGAGGGCGGTTGCCGGTGGCAGCAGTTGCTCGGCGTCATGAAAGCGTCGGGGCATGGGGTCTCCTGTGAGGTTTCACGTTTTTCCTGTTCTCGGCGTGTGCTAGAGTAGCGGATTTGCACACGCATGTAAGTATTGCTATTTCAAAGGTATCAAAGGTCTATGAAAACCGCAGAGTTGCGACAGGCGTTTTTGGAATATTTCAAACAGCAAGGTCACACCATTGTGCCGAGCAGTTCCCTGGTACCGGCAGACGACCCGACACTGTTGTTCACCAACGCTGGCATGAACCAGTTCAAGGATACCTTCCTTGGCCGTGAAGAGCGCGACTATAACCGGGCAACATCGTCCCAGAAGTGTGTGCGCGCCGGCGGCAAGCATAACGACCTGGAGAACGTGGGTTATACCGCCCGCCACCATACCTTCTTCGAAATGCTGGGCAACTTCAGCTTCGGCGATTACTTCAAGCGCGAGGCCATTAACTTTGCCTGGACCTTCCTGACCGGTGAGAAGCACCTGAACCTGCCCCAGGAAAAGCTGTGGGTAACGGTTTACGCCGAAGACGACGAAGCCTTTGATATCTGGAACAAAGAAGTTGGCGTGCCGGCAGACCGCATTGTTCGCATTGGCGACAACAAGGGTGCGCGCTACGCTTCTGACAACTTCTGGCAGATGGGTGACACCGGCCCCTGCGGCCCCTGCACCGAAATCTTCTACGACCACGGCCCGGACGTGGCTGGCGGCCCTCCCGGTAGCCCGGAGGAAGACGGCGACCGCTACATCGAGATCTGGAACGTGGTGTTCATGCAATACAACCGCACAGCTGATGGCGAGATGCTGAACCTGCCCAAGCCTTCTGTGGATACCGGTATGGGTCTGGAGCGAATTGCAGCGGTGTTGCAGGGCGTTCACAGCAACTATGAAATCGACCTGTTCCAGGATTTGCTGAAAGCCGCTTCCGAGATTCTGGGTGGTGCAGCCACTACCGAGGCCTCACTGCGCGTCGTGGCCGACCACATCCGTTCCTGTGCCTTCCTGATTGCCGATGGTGTGATGCCGTCCAACGAAGGCCGTGGCTTTGTGCTGCGCCGGATCATCCGCCGTGCAGCCCGTCACGGTAACAAGCTGGGTGCGAACGAACCGTTTTTCTACAAGCTTACCGGTGCCCTGGTTGAACTGATGGGCGATGCCTATCCGCAACTGGTCAGCAGCCGCAAGCAGATCGAAAAAGTACTGCTGCAGGAAGAAGAGCAGTTCGCCAAGACCCTGGACAAAGGCCTGCGCCTGCTGGAACAGGATATTGCCGAGCTGAAGGGCGCTGAAATTCCCGGCGAAACCGTGTTTACCCTGTACGACACCTACGGCTTTCCGGTAGACCTGACCAATGATATCGCCCGCGAGCGTGGCCTGACCCTCGACTACGAAGGCTACGAAAAGGCTATGGAAGCCCAGCGTGACCGTGCCCGGGCCGCGAGCAAGTTCGGCATTGATTACAACGCCGCAGGCATCACCATCGAAGGGAAAACCGAGTTTACCGGTTACGACCACATCGACGGCCACGAGCGAATCCGCACCGTTCTGGTGAATGGCGAAGAGAAAACCGCCGAAGCCGGTGACGAATGTGTTGTTGTGCTGGAGCGTACGCCGTTCTACGCAGAATCCGGCGGCCAGGTGGGTGACACCGGCCTGCTGACCTGGAGCGGTGGCCGGTTCAAGGTAACCGACACCCGTAAAGAAGGCGATAACCACCTGCACGTGGGCACGCTGGTAGAAGGTGAGCTGTTCCCGGGGCTGGAAGTTGACGCGCGTATTGACCACGCCCGGCGTGAACGCACCAAGCGCAACCACTCCGCCACGCACCTGCTGCACGCAGCACTGCGTAATGTGCTGGGTGCGCATGTAACCCAGAAAGGTTCCCTGGTAGACCCCGACAAACTGCGTTTCGACTTCTCCCATTTCGAGGCGGTCACTGCCGAACAGCTGAAAGAAATCGAACGCCAGGTGAACGAGCAGGTACTGGAAAACACCCCGGTTGAGATCGACGTTACCGATATGGAAACGGCCAAGGCCAAGGGCGCTATGGCGCTGTTCGGCGAGAAGTACGGCGATGTGGTTCGGGTTCTGAGCATGGGTACCGATCACTATTCTGTTGAGCTGTGTGGCGGTACCCACGTATCCCGCACCGGCGATATCGGTTTGTTCCGTATTACCTCCGAGAGCGGTATTTCCTCCGGCGTTCGCCGTATTGAAGCGGTGACCGGCTTCGGCGCACTGGAATGGCTGGACGCCACCGAGCGAACCCTGCGTGAAACCGCCCGCCTGGTTAAGGGCACCCGCGAGACTGTCGTGGAGAAAGTTCAGCAGGTTCTCGACCGCAACCGTCAGCTGGAAAAAGACATGGATGGCCTGAAGGCCAAGCTGGCCAGCTCCGCCGGTAGCGACCTTGCTGGTAACGCGGTTGAGGTTGCCGGATTGAAGGTTGTGGCAGCAGAGCTGGAAGGCGCAGACCGCAAGGCCCTGATGGAAACCGCTGACCAGTTGAAGAACAAGCTGGGCGAGGGTGTGGTGGTTCTGGCCACTGTGGACGATGGCAAGGTGACGCTGGTTGCCGGCGTAACCAAGTCAGCCACTGGCCGCATCAAAGCTGGCGACCTGATGAAGCATCTGTGTGCCCAGGTAGATGGTAAAGGCGGTGGTCGCCCGGATATGGCTCAGGGCGGTGGTAACGATCCGTCCAGGCTGGCAGATGCCCTGGCCGGAGTTCCGGGCTGGGTAGAGCAAAATATCGGATAAGCAACTGTTTTCGGAAGCGGGCGGAGGTTTATAATTCCGCCCGCTTTATTTGACTGGCGGAGCCTGGCTCCGCTGTAAGGCCCGTTTCGGAGTTTGGGAAAGCATGGCTCTGTTGGTTCAGAAATTTGGTGGTACATCCGTCGGCACAACCGAACGGATTGAAGCGGTCGCTGACAAGGTGTGTCAGTTCCGCAAAGATGGTCACGACATTGTGGTGGTGGTCTCCGCTATGAGCGGCGAGACCAATCGCCTGATTGCCCTGGCCAACGACATTATGGAAGAGCCCACGCCCCGCGAAATGGACGTGCTGGTTTCCACCGGTGAGCAGGTCACTATCGCCCTGTTGTCTATGGCGCTGCAGAAGCGCGGCTGTGATGCCCGGTCTTATACCGGCTCCCAGGTGCGAATCCTGACGGACAGCAGCCATACCAAGGCACGCATTAAAGATATCGACGAGCAGAACATGCGCGCGGATCTGGATGCAGGCCGGGTTGTTGTGGTTGCCGGTTTCCAGGGTGTTGATGAGCACGGCAATATCACCACGCTGGGCCGCGGTGGTTCCGATACCACAGCCGTTGCCTTGGCGGCGGCGCTGAAGGCGGACGAGTGCCAGATTTACACCGATGTTGACGGCGTTTATACGACCGACCCGCGGGTAGTAGACAGCGCGCGCCGGCTTGAGCGAATTACGTTCGAAGAGATGCTTGAGATGGCCAGCCTGGGCTCGAAAGTGCTCCAGATACGGGCCGTCGAATTTGCAGGTAAATACAATGTTCCATTAAGGGTGCTGTCCAGCTTCGCAGAAGGCGAGGGTACCCTGATTACTTTTGAGGATGAGAACGCCATGGAACAACCGGTTGTTTCCGGCATTGCCTTTAACCGTGATGAAGCCAAACTGACTATCTCCGGAGTGCCTGACACCCCGGGCAGCGCCCTGCGAATTCTCAAGCCGGTGAGCGATGCCAACATCGAGGTGGACATGATTGTCCAGAACGTGGGTGAGGATAACAAAACCGCATTCACCTTCACGGTTCACCGTAATGATTTCAAGCGTGCCCAGGACGTTCTGCGCGGCATCAGCACTGAAATCGGTGCCGGTGAAGTGGGCGGCGACACCAAGATTGCGAAGGTGAGCATTGTGGGTGTTGGCATGCGTTCCCATGCCGGCGTTGCAACTAAAATGTTCGAAGCGCTGTCTAACGAAGGCATCAATATTCAGATGATCTCCACATCGGAAATCAAGATTTCCGTGGTGATCGACGAGAAATATCTCGAACTGGCCGTTCGCGCACTGCACAGTGCCTTCGAGCTGGACAAGTCCGGGGTAGTAGAAGAAGGAATGTGAGGGCAGGGTGCCCTTTGCTTCCTCCTGAAGGTCATTGAGGAAATCTATAGAGGTTGGAGATTGTATAAGTATTATTCCGCCTTTAGACTTCGTGGTGATCTCATTATAAAAGCAATAAGTACATAGAAATGTAGTCGGAACAGGTAGCTTTGGAATAGGGAGAAAGGGATATGTTGATTTTGACTCGCCGTGTTGGCGAAACTCTGATGATCGGTGACGAAATTACCGTTACCGTTCTCGGAGTGAAGGGGAACCAGGTTCGCATCGGTGTTAACGCACCTAAAGATGTTGCCGTTCACCGTGAAGAAATCTATCAGCGAATTCAGTCCGAAAAAGGCTCTGACGAGCCGGAACCGGGTAATCGTTGATCAGAAAGAAAGCCGCTCAAGGGAAACCTGAGCGGCTTTTTTAAGGTTCATCGCGCTTTACCGGGAAATGCTGCTTTTATCTTCAGAAAGAAGTAGTCGTTATCCCGGTAGCCGTAGGCCACCCGCTTGATCACCTTGATCTTGTTGTTCATTCCCTCCAACACACTGGTG
>Ga0208062_100093_pt1 | contig 15283 bp, 23 predicted proteins | sample DeeseametaMP0261_FD_184217 | JGI IMG/M metagenome (GOLD analysis project Ga0208062, IMG submission 184217) | Marine microbial communities from the Deep Atlantic Ocean - MP0261 (SPAdes) | ecosystem: Environmental > Aquatic > Marine > Oceanic | place: South Atlantic Ocean | collected 2011-01-01 | reverse complement strand
CATGCAGGTTAGACTTGGACATGGCGTATCCATCCTCTGTTGGTTGTGATCTTGGTGGTGATCAACCAACAGGATACGCCATCCTTTCAGCCTGCTTCCATACACCAGAAATCACCATAACTCTGCCCGTGCGGATTTCCAGCACAACCTGTCCCGACAACTTATTGACGAAAACCAAGCGGTGGTAGTCGAGACCCTAAAAGTAAAAAACCTGTTGAAGAACCGGAAATTGGCGAAGCACATCGCAGACGCAAGCTGGTTCAGCCTGATTCAGAAACTGGAATACAAAGCGAAGGAGCAGGGCAAACATCTGGTCAAAATCGACCAGTGGTTCGCCAGCTCCAAGACCTGCTCCTGCTGTGGGCACAAGGTGGACACCCTGCCGTTGTCGGTGCGTAACTGGTCGTGCCCTGCTTGTACAGTAGAGCTTGATCGCGACGTAAACGCCGCGATCAATATCCGCCAGCAGGGTGTTATTAAACTACGGGCCGAAGGACTGTCGGTTCCTGCCAATGGAGGCTTGCGTAAATCCAGCCACGCGCTGGTTGCTGCCTGAGAAGTTGGAAGCCTCGCCCGAAAGGCGGGAGCAGTCACGAGTCGTTCGTAATACAGGGTTCCAGTTTGCCGTTCCAGCGCCCGTACACTCCATCCCTCCTGGATCGCTTCTTGCTGGTACCATGCGCGAGCTTCGGGGTTCTCAATGCGAGAAAGATGATTGTAATGCGACCAACTCAATTCGGGAGACACTGTCTCTCGATTCGGAAACGTTTCATAGAACCGACGCATATTACGCAGGTTCGTGACATCAAAGCCTTTTCCAAACTCTTTGGTTAATTCTTGGGACAGGCGCTGAAGCTGCTGCTTTCCATAGGCAGCTCGGGCCTCCCCCTGCTGTTCGTCCTCGATAATGAGCCGGCCAATATGCCAATAGGTCTGAACCATAGAGCTGTTGACCGCTCGCACGACTTGCTGCCTAGCCGTTTCAATCAGCCCCTGAATCTCTGTTAACAAGCGAGGGTTCGGCATCGTCATCGAAAATTCTTTGTTTGGTTCACGATCCATCTTCCGGTTCCTAACAGATTTCACGAGACCACGCTCAGGCTATGGTTGAATCAGGTTTGGCGGGAATCGGTATCCTTAAACGATCTGCGTGCCTATCCCGCAAGGGCCTACTTTGAGCGCAGAAGAGTGAAGAAAGCCGCGATGTCAGCCTGTGACCTGAGATTTCATTGCGCCCTGAATTACGTGGGCGCAGATGGCGGAGTTTTGGGGACCTATGGCGCGGTACTGGCCCTGGTTCGCAACAATGCGGGAGAGCCGGTATCCATTCATCGGACATTCATCACCAAGAGTGGCCTGAAAGTGGATTTTCTGGGACGTAAGAATAAAGCCAGAAAACTGACCCCCTCTGTGAATAAACACAGTAAGGGACGGCAGATCCGCCTCTTTCAGCAACCAAAAGGCGTCATTGGGATCGCGGAAGGGCTGGAAACGGCTCTCGCGGTGTCGCAGATGACAGGCCTGACGGTTTGGCCAACGCTATCAACCACCATGCTGCAGTCGTTTGAGCCGCCAGAAGGCGTCAACACAGTACTTGTGATGGTGGATAAAGATAGAAACCAGGCCGGAGAAATCGCTGCCAACACCCTGACTCAGCGTCTGACTGAGAAGGGGGTAGCTGTGATTCAACTTCTGCCACCAACGCCGATTCTTGAATCGGACATTAAAGGTGTCGATTGGGCAGATCAGCTGGTGAGAGATCCTCGAGGGTTTGACCTCATCTCTCAGGTGCTGAAAGATCGTCTACGAAAGACAGCTTAAATAACCATTGCCAAGGTCCAGGGGGGAAGCCAGACCCCTTGGGCCCTGGCTTACTTTTTGGTCATCGGGCCAATGGGTTTCATTTTCTCAAGCAGTTGGTCGATTTGTTTGGCGTGATGCTGCGAAAGCTCATCCATTTGCGCTCTGAGTAAGCTTATCGTCTTGGCGAGCTCCTCATTCTCCCTTTTCTCTTCTTTCAAGGCCTCAAGCGCAGCGTCTTTTAGCGCGCCTTCATGGTGGTATTTTTCCTGAGCCACCGCCAGTGAGCGCTCAAGTTCTGAGACCTGGCGCTGTAGAATTTCTATATCTTTACGAGCGGATTTCAGCTCGGACGATAATTTAATGCGCTCAGCGCGAGCATAACCGAGGTCTTCTTCGAGCTCCTGCAGCATGGATTGGGCATCCAGCAACTCGGCCCTCGCTTTTTCCTGCTCCTTTCGGCTCATCTCCATATCCGACGCTGTTTGCTGCTGGATATGCGTTTCTGATTTTTCGTAAAGCTCAAGCGCTAACTGGCGCACATAGTCTATCAAAGGGGAGGCCAAGTCCTTCAGCGAGTGCTCGATATCTGTGGGTAGCCCCTGAGTTCTGGAGCTTGGACGCCCTTGGTTGCGCTCAGCTTCACAATGCTCCTCCCATACCCGAAGAAGGCGGTCTGGCGATCCACCCCCGGTCATTTTTCTGAGACCAAAGCCAGTAATCCGACGGCCCGCTTCCTGCAATTTTTTGCCGGCAGCAATGATTGCTTCATTGGATATTTCCGGGTGCCGCATGGCTAATCCTTCCGTGTTGTGGATGTGCCTAACGATAACAAAGAAACAAAAGAAATAAAAGAAACAAACTAATTATGATTGTTTGAAGTGACCCAACTGAGATAGTGGCGTTTACTCAATGCGTCTAGCGAGGGCGTCTATGAGCGCTTTGGCTTGAGGGCTCTCGCAATCGACTAAGCGGATGCAGTAAGCGTTGCGGTATTTCTGACCTGCAGGTGCAAGTGGGTCATAGCCGTTCAGCTGTTCAAGACTGCGAAATGCCCCACAGCGGGAGCAACGAGGTCTGTCGATGCTGAGGACGTTCGATTGATCACTGGACATTGTGAGTTTCCGGCATGCTTTGATTGCTTCGTGATTCGCGCTGTTTTTGAGGATCACATGAGTGCGACCGTCGCACCAAGTGTCTTAGAAACATACGCCAGGAACAAGGTATCGTCTGGAGACAATGGGGTGAGTTGCCGGATCACGAGAGTGTGAGAGGGTAGTTTTGTGATCATTCGTGAGGGCGAACCCATGGTTTCAGCGATTTCCGGCATAGATTTGAACAAGCTCCAATGTCGGGGCCTATCCTCATCAAGGCACCGAAAAATCGCGCTATTCAGCACCCTCTCAATTTGGGGCGGCACTGGCTACCTGTTGGTGAAGCTGGCGTTGTTACTTGAAGCGTCCGGTCTGGCTGACGAGGTAGGGCTGGCCTTAGCCTCAACAATTCTGGTCCATTTCATAGTAACCGGACAATGTGTGGTGCAGGCGATTGCCCGAACATTGGTCGAGAAAACACCTGTCGGTATTCTGTACCGGCGGGACAAAGCGGTTTTATCCATGGCGAGGGCTCAGTTGCTGGACCTGGCGGATAAAATCGCTTTCGAAGAGTTGCAAAGCTACGCAAAGATTAACCCTGCAGTGGCCGTTGCCGCCGCCGAGGTTATTGCGCACCAGAATGCGGGTGACCTTCAGCAATGGCTAAGTGCCCCACAAAACCTCAAGGCAATGGCAAATCATGTATACCAACTGGCTCTGGTAGAGGAAGCCATAAAGGCCGGCGACTACCCAAGACCATAGTCCCCCAACATCCTCAAAAGGGTCGCTCCATGGTGATCCTTTATCTCTCTTCGGCGCTGGTTGTTCTGCCTACCATCTACCGCTGTTGTTGATAGAGGAGAGCAGGGGATGTTCATCACCACACCATTTATCCGGTATTTCGTTAACCGGCTTTATGAATCCGGAAAACTCGATCTTCAGCAACGTGACCAGCTGATTCTTCAGGATCGCCAGTTCAATGTCGCAATTACCGGCGCAGCCCTGTTCCTAATCGCGTCTCTGTTTATCTGATTGGAGTCTTCTTTGAACAATATTGTGCCTTTCGGATTCAAAGACAGAAAAAGATCGCCACAGATGTTCTCGGCTGATCTCTACGCCAGTGATCGGCGGAAATATCAATTCCAGACCGATGCAGAGTCGGTGACCGCCGTTTATTTCAAAGCCGTTGCCTTCGCGTTCCAACAGGGTGCCGCGTTAATTCAGTGCGTTGCAATCTATGATGGGGCGGTAAGTGAGCGCCAATCACACCAGGCACCGGTGAAAGTGTGGCATCAGGTTGACCATCGCGCCGCCGGCCAGAGCTGAACAATGATTCGTTGGTTGAGGTCGCCTCGTTCCTACCCCGTGCTTGTTGTGGCGATCGCTTCCATTGCGATGTTTGCCGTCATCAGGTCAGACGACCCGATAAGCCTGACGTTCCCGATTTTGCTTTTTATTTCGGCCAAGCTCAGCGTTCTTTTTGGCTTGGTTGAAATCGCCCTCTCTGTGTCCGGCTTGTACAAGCACAAAGACCGTGTTTATAGCTCGATCAGCCGCGCTATTACGGCTTTTGGCATGGCCATTAGCTTTATGTTGCTATTGGGGGCCTATGAGGCCGCGCGCCAATAGGAATAGCTATGAAAGTCTTCCATATCACGGAATACACGAGTTCGGGGCCGGTCGCAGACCGAGCTCTTTACACGCTGCTCGAAACGGTCACCAGCTTCAGCCTCTGTGAGTGTCGTGGTCGTGAACACGTCATGTTCTCAGGAGTACACCCAGTCCTGGTTCTGGACCATTTCGATCAGGCCTTGAACCCACTTGCGATCATGAATCAGGTCAGAGCCTCCGAAATCAACATTGAGTGGCTGATGATCGTTGATAACTCCCCGCAACTCGATTTTTTGGAACAACAGGGTCTCCGCCCCCTGTGTCATTTGGTTCTGGGTGCGGACAGTAAACAGCGACAGTCGGTTTACCCAGCACCGACCCGAATAATCACAACGGTCTCAGGTGGCGTCAGTTTCCTGAAACAGCACCAACTGGCCGCATAGGGAGGTTTTATGGCGGAGAGTCATTCACAAGTTATCGGAGAACCAGGTTCAACGAAGAGGGTGGACGAGCCGGTTCGCTATGACGATGAGGAGGTGATCTGGCAGGGGAGTCCTTCACAGTTGGTGAATCTAGGGACGTACATTTTCTGGGGAATCATCACATTTGCCGCCGCGTTCGGACTGCTTTTGTGGAACTCTGGTATCGGGCGCTCCTACGGTGATGCCTTAGATCAAGTGATTGAGTATGCAATTGCCGGCACCCTGGTATTTGCGATTCTGTCCTGTTTGATGGCTTATCTGAGCACTCGCTATGAGCGAACCGTGATTACCCGAAATAAAATCAAAGAAGCTAAAGGGATTACGTCAATTTTCCGCCGGGAACTGTTCTGTGAAATCAGCGATATAACAGATTTCAAAAGTCCCCCTGCAGGACTGCTCGGAATCTTCGGGCTGTCCACTCTCGTTATAGAAACACACGATGACGATCAGCCGATCATAAGCATTCGAGCCATTCCGGACCGGGATGCTCTCATCAAACTCCTTCTTCCAGTGTGGCGCAAAGCCAAAATGGACCGAAAAGGCTATTTCGCGGAGTAACTATCCAATGAAGCCACAAGCCCTCACCATTCTATCTTTCCTGCTGGCCACCAATGCCGTATGGGCTGATCCGCCTGAACCTGGAGAGAAATCACGCAAATTTGCGACCCAAGATAAGGCAGCTCAGCTAGTTCAAGGCTATTACCAGAAGGCAGCGATTGGGCTGGCAGACGAAGATCTCGATCGCTTTTTTACAGCGCACAAACGTGAGCGTCACAACAAGCTGGTACGGCGACTTGCCACGATTACAGGCCAGAACGAAGACATTGAGCAACGGCGTGTTCTGGATATTGAGCGACTCAATGCCCAGTGCGAGACGCTAAGCCTTCAGGGAGGCCACACGTCAGGTTCTGCAACCCGGATGGCTAAGCTTATATATTCTGTAAGCAACCAATGTGTCGATTATCCACCCAGGATCCAGAGAACCATTGTGCTGTCCTATTCCTCGGACTTTGGCCAGTGGCAAATCCACCGTGTACGTAATTCGGTGGTTCAGTAATGACATTCAAGAGCCTGATCCTGAGCGTTGCGATCTGGGGCGCCGTGGTGGCCCCAACCGTTGCCGCAGAGACTGATGCCAATCGAGCAAAACCGTTCCCGGAAGTCACCTTTGATAGAGTGAATGCGATCTTTGGGGACAACCTGGATACCAGCGATCCGCGGCTTAAAACGCTGCTTCTGGCGATCGGGATGGATCACACATCGACAAGCTCACCGCACAAAAGAGAACAGGTTGGGGTGCCTTTCATTGTCCATTACGGAGCCCATTACTGGGTCAACCGATTGGCCGCCGGTGATGCCAGCATAGATGTGCTTGTGAATAATGCCCTTCTGCTGTTGTTCGCCGAGACTGAGATTCCTGGGCGGGAAGAAGCTGCCTATAGTTTGATGACGGCGGCAGCGGGATCAGGTTACTGGCCAGCGGATTACTTTATCGCTGAAACGGATCTGCAGAATCACCTGGTCCGCGATCCTGTCAACATTGTTCCATTGTCGAACGAAATTGATAGAAGCCACCTTCAAGAAGTGGCTCAGAAAACAATGGCTGCCTACAACCGATGCGCAGAGTTAGGGTTCGCACCATGCCGATACCGGATTGGATTTTGGTTGAGTAACTCTCAGCCGACGCTGGTGGATGGTCTTACTGTGTTGCAGAACGCAGTCAACACAACCTTGCGTGACACCCGTTACCAAGGTGTCCTGGATGCTGAACTTGTGTCTGCGACAACCGCTCTGGTCGAGCATGGTCATCTGATTGGGCTGACAGCCGACATGCGCCAGCAATATGACCAGTTATTGAAGAGCGCGCTCAAGTAATACCCTAAGGCTCAGCTCGTCCTAAAGGAATAGGGGCAAAGGTGAAATGAATAATGGGGAAAGTGTGCCGGAAACGAAGGCTTATAAGTGCGGACCTTATCTCGGATCGGTTGCTGCGGCCGTTCGCTATGGCTCTTTTGAAGACGTCGAAAAGTTTGCGAAGTGCCTGGCCACCGCGGATAAGGAGGCTCTCATTGCCATATGGGATGCCCACAACAAACCGGTAAAACTATTCCTTGGCGACACCGAGCTTCTTCACAAATGTGCCGCATTACCGATCTCATAGGCCGGTAGACCAAGAAGTAAGCAGGGCTCGGGCCCATTAATTTAATCAAACCTCAGTCGAACCAACCCAGCTGTTACCCAAATAGGCATCCAGAGGAAGCCCTGTAATATCCCGCGTCGCGTATTCCAGCGTTGACTGAGTCCAGCCGCTATTAGGCGCCGGTACCTCCAGCAGGACAGCTCCGGCGGTAGTCAAAATCCTCAGATTCTGGTGCGCAATAGACGTCAAAATGTCCGGCTCATCATCCACTTGATCCACAATGAAGGTGATCGCCACGACAGTCAGCCCCTCAGTATGTGCTGCACGGCCTGGGCTATTTGCTCGGCCGTCTTGTAGCCCTTGATCAAGTACGCATCACCAGTCTGAGTATCAATAATCCGTAGTGCCGGTGTCCCTGTTATTCCAAGCGCCTGTCCTTCCCGATAGTCACTCTCAATGCGATTCTCGTGGGCGTCCGACGCCATGCACAGGTCGATTGCGACGCCGCTAAGGCCCATACCTCGTACAAAATTCGTAAGGTCTCCAACCCCCTTACCGTTTCCGGCAGTCTCGAAAATGAACCGATCCAATGCAGCCCAGGCGACTTTGTTACCGTAAGAATCTTTCACGCACTCAATGACTTTGGCCTGCAATGCCGCTGCCGGATTATGACTTTCGAGAGGGAAGTGCTTGAACTCCCAGTTGACGGTGTTCTCTGCGTTGTCGACAACCTGTTTTAAGTCATCGTGCATTTTTCGACAGAAGGGACACTCGATATCACCAAATTCCTGAAGGGTAATCCGCGCTTCGGGGTTGCCGTAGATCAACCGGTGGTCCGGCGTTGACTGCTGCGCCAGTTCGAACTCAAACACCTTTTTCTCAAAGCCATCTTTGGCGCGCCGGCGTTCCAATACCTCCAGTCGCTGATCGACCAGGGCTACAACCTTATGTTCCGAAATTGCCTGAGATTGCCTTGGCTGACCCTTCAAGGACTGAATCTCCGAATATTGATAAGCAAGAGCAGTCGACATGGCTCCGAGTGTTGCAATCAGAGCAATATGGGGAAGTTTGGGCATATTACGCGCTATCCAGAGAGAGATCTGGGCATCCTAGCGGTGCCACCGGCAGCTGTTTCAACAAAAAGATCTGTTCTGCCAGACCCATTTCAGGTCAAGGTGGTCAAGTCTCGGCTTAGAATTCTGACAATCAAAGTTATGAGTAATATTCACCATTGATCAAATGCGTTACTGATACTGGCGTAGTTATCGCCCAAATCTCCGAGCAATTGGGTGGCATGCAGGCTCTGAGCTATGTGCCGCCTGGATACGTTGGTAATTGTGCAGTCATGTCGGGTAGCGAGACGTTAGCTGTCTTGAACAGTGGGATGGAAGCAGTTCGAATCGCAGCCTACGCAATTACTCCGGACGGAGGTTACAGTGATGTGTCTGTACACCCGTCCTCTTTGGAACCAACGCATTCAAGTTTCTGTAACTGGATCAATGGATTGCAATAGCGTATAAGGGGCGCAGATCAGTGGGCTGAGGTGGTTAAGCAGGAATGTCCCCGGGCCCACAAGGCATTTTCAACGAAGTATCCTTTCTAATTCTGCCTCACCAAAAGTAAGAAAACCTCGCTCGTGATCAGTTCTCTAGTAAAAGCCATTATCGTCGTTTTGCTCGTCTCTGCAGCTCCGACTGCAGCCGCTTTAGTAAAACTGTCCAACAGCGGTGTTTGTCACCCACCGCAAAGCAGCTGGTATGACCGTACCAAGAGCTACCAACCATTTGAGTCAGTAGATGCGTGCCTTGCATCCGGCGGCCGGCTACCGAAAAACATTGCACATCTAGCCCAATCGGCTTCAGCCAATCAGAACGTAGCGCCGATGCGGAATTATTCACGGTCTGCCTTTGGCCACGGCTGGGACGACTCTGATGGTGATTGCCAGGACAGCAGAGCTGAAGCATTGATTTCAGCGTCGTCTACCCCCGTCCGGTTCGCGACGGGAGATAGATGCCGGGTGGTAACGGGGAGGTGGATTAGCCCGTTCACAGGTAAAGTGATTCAGAACGCCGCTGAAGTAGATATTGACCACGTAGTACCGCTCAATTGGGCGTGGGATCATGGGGCCAGCTCTTGGCCCCGGCAAAAGCGTGAGAAGTTTGCGAACGATCCGGTGAATCTGATACCTGTTGAAGCTAGCTTGAATCGCAGCACTATAACAATATAAAATATCCCAAATGATCGTATGAGTGAGTGAATTAGCGTTTTTAGGTTTAGTAAGCATACTAATCTGAAATCCCAAAAGTTAGCTGAAAGAAACCATGGCATGACTTCTGTTCATGTAGTAGCACGCAAAAAAATCACCCCACTTTTGCGTCCACTCTGTTTTCAAAAGCGGACCTTTCTGGACGTTCAGTTAAGCTCAGGCTCTTAAACAAAAGCGAACATTCGCTCTGCTTTAAAGCTGACCTTCTTTACTGTGCCCCGACTGACCTTTCGAACAGAAAAGCAGACATTCAGGTTGAGCGATCAGCCTAAATAAAATGGCCTCCGTTTGGGGCTGGGACTTTCCATACGTTTCTGGGCAAGTCCACCGCCGTTTTAAAACCGTCCGTGGGAACGGGATAGAACTCCCCTTGTAAGCCATTGTTTTGGAGTAGCATTCTTTTAGCCGAAGCTCGTCTGGAATCCAGTCGAGATTTGCTGTGTGAGTCACTTTATGCTGAATTTCGCGGTAGAGATCAAAAGCTTCTTTGAGCGGTTTGGGGTTAGCCATAGATGTTCCTTGAGGCCTCGAAATCCTTTAACTGCTTTGAAAGTTGTATTTTGCGACACTGATCGCAGTTTGTTGTGAAATGTGACTTGAATCAATGGGGGTACGTGCCTTTACTGTAAAATCGTGCAAAACTCATATATCCTCTTGTCCTTTCGATATTCCGCAAAGCGATTCGAGGCGGTAGGCAGACGCTCCGTCTGTTTCTTTGCCTCACAAATACAACCATCAACAGCAACAAGGCGTTAGCCGATTCGTTGTGGCCTGTTTTCTTTCGTAATAGTCGAACTTTGGAGTTAGGTGGGTTGGGATTGTGGACAACGCGAAATTACAAGATCATTTCACGTTAGGTCGGCTAAGCCCGCTATCACGTGAGAGTCGCCGCAAAGTCTATAGGCCACGGGACTATCGGTTTAAAACCGCCTGAATAGAACTGAGCGTTGTACTTATGAGTCATTGCTCTCCGTCGCAGATGGTGGTGTTGATGGGGAGATTATAGCTTTATTTGCAATCCGAACTATGATTTCCCCGGTAGAGCTCTCGCCAGCGCTTGGGCGATACTTCAAACCATCGAGTGAAAGCATGAGTGAAGCTGGATGTTTCGGTATAACGAAGTAATTCTGCAAGCTTAGAAATGGAAATGGTGGAATTTTCTAAATAATAACGCGCGAGATCCCGCCGCACAGTCTCGAACAAGCCTGTGAATGTGTAACCTTCGTACTTAAGCTGTCGACTTAGCGTCCACGTTGGCAAACCAAGTCGCTCAGCAACGTATTCAATACGCGGTGTATTAGTAAAGATAACCTCAACAATTTCCGAGCGAACACGCTCGGCGACTGTATAGTGCACTAAGCTTGATAGCTTCAAAGTATTTAGAGTTTTTTGAGCGATCAACAATAGGTGTGGATCGGCACCCGGCATTGGGCGTGACCAATCTGAAGCATTAAATATAATTGCATTTCTCCGCTGCTCAAAGCGTACCTCTGTTTGAAAGGCCTTCTCGTGTTCCTGCCAAAAATCGGGGCGACCGTGGTTGAAATGTACTTCCAATGGAGCCCAGTAACTCCCTAACGCGCGCCGCATAACATTTAAAAAAGTCCCTAAAGTCAACTCAGCATCATGACGCCGACTGACGATACTTCCGTCGAGCAATCCATATTCTAAAATTATTTTATTCTGGATGTGGCTGACTTTCACTGTGCTATGACTCTGAAACTCAGGGAAATATCGACTCATATTCAAAAGAGCTTCCCCAAGGGTATCAGACGATAGCCCGATATATCCCAGAAGTCCTAAAGACTCTGGCGGGTATTGATTCCCAAACCACAACCCAAAATTTTTGATCTCAGTGATTTGTGCCGATATATCGATCGCATTTAAGAAAGCAGAGAGGGAAATTGGCTGATTGGGATCGTTTAAGACATCAGAATTTATGGCAGAACGCTCGAAGATTTCCTCTGATTCCACGTTTTTATCGCTTATAAATGACACAAAGGCCGATACGACCGAAGCCATTACAGTTGTGGATTGGGGGTGGTGGTCAATAGATAAAGATTGGTGCATTTCAAGCCTCTGCCTATAGCAACTGGGGAACTTTGGTAGGGTTAAGCAATTACCATGCCTAGGGCCGGAAAGCATGCCAACTTTGTTGCTTTAGGCGTGGAATACGAAATGTGCACCAATATTGTTCTAGCTGCATCATTTTGGGGCGCTTTTAAGTATGAAGATCACAAGGACTTGTTATCTAGAAACAAGTTTTAGGGCAGTTTTTTTCCAATACTAGGACCGAATCCTTGGAAAAATTTAATGTCAGATAATGAAGTAAAATTCATAATTTAAGGAGGCCTCTATGGAGGTTGAGAAGGCAAAACTAAAAGGGTCTCTAGGTGTTACGCCTATTGTGATGATGGTGGTAGCTACAGCAGCGCCATTAACCGTAATGGTGGCGAACACACCCCTTATGATCAGTATTGGTAATGGTGTTTCGGCACCGGTCAATGCACTAATCGCAACCGTGATAATGTTGCTCTTCACTGTTGGCTTCGTAGCGATGTCGAAGTACATCACTAATGCCGGAGCATTCTACGCATTCATTCAGAAAGGCTTGGGACGCTCTATCGGCCTTGGCTCTGCGACCTTAGCTGTTGTTTCCTACGCGATAATACTTGTGGCACTCCAGAGTTTCATCGGATATGCCATCGCAGAAGCTCTTAATGGCATGCTTAATATAAATGTGCCTTGGTGGGTGTATTCGTTGTTAATTGTAGGGGTGATAGCCTACCTCGGTTATAGAGATATCGAGCTGAGCTCAAAGTTCCTGGGTGTTGCTCTTGTGCTTGAGATAGCTGTGGTCCTTCTCGTGAATCTCGCTGTCCTCTGGGATAAAGGTCCGATGGGCATGGAGCCGGCTGCTTTCGAATTTGCCAACATCATCTCTGGATCGCCGGGCCTCGGCATTTTGTTCGCGATATTCAGCTTCATCGGTTTCGAATCGACTGTCATCTATCGTGAAGAAGCTCGTGATCCAGATAGGACTATTCCGAGGGCAACCTATACCGCCGTACTATTGATCGGCGTCTTCTACGTGGTGTCCATGTGGTTTGCAGTTAGTGCAATTGGTCAAGAAAACATCACAACGTTCTCTGAGGCCCATGGCGCCGATATGTACTTAGCCATCGCGGAACATTACTTCGGTGTCATCTTCATGGACCTGGTGCAAGTCCTGCTGATTACTAGCCTATTCGCCTGTGCGCTGTCTTTGCACAACATAGTGGTGCGTTATAAATACACTCTGGGCCGATTTGGTGTCCTCAGCAATCGTTTCGCGAGTGTGCACCCTGAACATGGATCCCCACACTTCTCTTCGGCAGCTCTTTCGGTTTTTAGCGTGGTTGCTTTCGCCATCTTGGTTGCAACCGGTGCTGACCCCGCCGCTGAAATCTATGCTTGGGGTGCGATGGCAGGAACTTTGGGTTACATGGTGATTCTCTCACTGACCTGTGCTGCTGTCGTCGTGTTCTTTCGCCGTGAAAGAGCCACTGGTCAGGTCTGGACGGCACTAGTAGCCCCTATAGGTGGCCTACTCGGAATTCTCGGTTGCCTCTGGGTCGCTGTATCTAATCTTCCTGATCTCATTGGCGGAGACAACGCCATAACCGTATCCATTCTGGTTGTTCTGTTCTTGATCTGCACCTTTGCTTTCGGGTTTTGGATCTCCGAGCGCTTCCGAGCTCGCCAACCAATTCGTTATGAAGCTCTACGCCAGTTGGCCTGAGTCAGTTCAAATAGCCTTTCGATGCAAAAGAGGAAAAGTAAATGCTTAATCGCCTACCAAATACCGCGTCCGTTGAAGAGGTTAGTGCCTCCCTTAAGGAGCACGGTTACGTAATAATAGATGAACTGGTAACCGAAGAAGTAATGGACAAAGTCGCTGCAGAAATGGGCCCATACATTGAAACTACCCCATTTGGCGAAGACAAGTTCCTTGGTCGCAGTACTCAGCGCACTGGCGCGATGATTCTTCGCTCCGAGACTTCGCGTGACCTGGTTATGAATCCACTAGTCATAGGTGTAGCTGCAAAGCATTTGAGCAAAGCCTCGACCTTTCAACTACACCTGACTCAGGTAATTACTGTTAATCCGGGCTCGCCTGCCCAAGTACTTCACCAAGACCAGCTGGCATGGGATTTTTTCCCTTTCCCAGATGACTATGAAGTTCAGTGCAACACTTTGTGGGCGATGACCGATTACACCTCAGAAAATGGTGCTACTCGCATCGTCCCTGGCAGTCATTTAACTGGATCCGGGCAGAAGTACCCCCCGGAAGCTGGTATCCCGGCCGAAATGAAAAAGGGATCTGTGCTGTTCTACACCGGAAAGATATACCATGGTGCAGGAGAAAATCGGAGTGACTCGGTTCGCCAAGCTCTCAATATAACCTACGCCGTAGGGTGGGTGCGTCAAGAAGAAAACCAGTATCTTGCTACACCTCCTGAGGTTGCCCGCACTTTGCCCGACGACTTGCTGAAACTAATGGGCTATCAATGTGGCTGCTTCGCAATGGGTTATGTCCGTGACTTTGAGGATCCGCTTGCCTACATCAAAGGCAGTAAAGATCGCCGCTCTGCAGGCTTCAATGCGTTAAACAACAGCGCCAACGAGAGCTCTTCTGAGTATGCTAAAGACTTTATTGAAGGATAATATAACATTGAGGAATACAATGGCTAATTTAAAAGACATAGGGTTGGCGTTTTTTGATCTTTGCGAATCAGGTAAAGGATGGCAGGAATGCCGAAGGTATTGCCATGAGCACGCGACTTTCAATGTTCAAGCAAAGTCTTTAGAGCAACTGAAAACGGTGGAGGCATATAGCAACTCGATGCCTCACATGTTTGAGATTCTCCCAGACGCACACTACGAGCTAATTAACATCGCAACAGATGAAAGTCGCCAGACTGTAATAATATACGCACACTTCCGTGGTACCCATACGGGAATCAGCGAACCGATTCCGGCTACCGGAAAAAGCGTCAATTCTGATTACGTCTTTATTATGCGAATGGCGAGTGGCAAGATTTCTGAGGTAACAAAAGTCTGGAATGACAACCACACCGCTATTCAACTGGGTTGGCTTTAGTCAGAGAACTCGGAGGAAACCTGACGAGTGCTTAAGTTTTTTCTTGGGCACAGAATGCTAGGTTGTGTTAAACATCCAACCATCACAGTTGGCACGGTGTGATGGTTGGGTATTTGTAGTATAAATGAGGATGACCCGCGCCCATTCCATCACTCCTCGGATAAGATTGCTTCATGGGGGTTCTACCCCGTTACTGCGCACACTTCTAAAAAGAGCCACAATGTGCCAAAGGAGTGTTCATGTCCAGACGCAGAAAATATAGCCCAGAATTCAAACGCGAAGCGATTGCTCTGACCCGTCAACCCGGTGTGAGCTGTCGCAAGATCGCCGTGGAAATCGGTATCAATCCCAACCTGCTGTCCCGTTGGCGCAGATAGGCGGATGAGGAAACGGAGGAAGCCTTCAAGGGCTCAGGCTTGCCCAGAGACGAAGAGGTTGCTCGTCTCAAGCGAGAGTTGGCGAGGGTGAAGAAGGAGCGTGATTTTTTGCGCGAAGCTGCAGTGTTCTTCGTAAAGGAGTCGTCCTGAGGTATCAGGCGATTCAGCATTGTCGCAGTGATTTTTGCGATACGCCTGAAGTTTCGTTGCCTGAAAGTGTCACCCAGCGGCTATTACGCTTGGGCAAACTGCGGCTTTTTAGGTCGATGTCTTTCACGCGAAGCGAAAGAGCTTCGTTGATTCTCAAACCGCATCCATAAAGAAGCGCAGTGATGAGCCAATACTCTGCATCCATGTTTTGAAGAATAGA
>Ga0208062_100090_pt1 | contig 16134 bp, 16 predicted proteins | sample DeeseametaMP0261_FD_184217 | JGI IMG/M metagenome (GOLD analysis project Ga0208062, IMG submission 184217) | Marine microbial communities from the Deep Atlantic Ocean - MP0261 (SPAdes) | ecosystem: Environmental > Aquatic > Marine > Oceanic | place: South Atlantic Ocean | collected 2011-01-01 | reverse complement strand
AGGAAACGAAGCAAATAGGCCATGCGTGGCTGGGTCAGGGTTCGGCTGTCCGAAAGGAACCACTCGGTCTGCGGGCCGCGGGCATCGGTTACCAGGGTTTTATAGGCGCCATCGCTTTTGATGCCATCTGCCAGCCTGGAAAGGGTTGTCCGCTCGCCTTCAAAGGCCACGTTGGCGGCCAGCCAGGACTCCCCGGCCTGGCCGGGATATCCCGCAATGTCGTAGCCCCGCCCCATACCAATCCAGGCTTCCGCCACACCGGGAAACGCCAGGGGGAATTTCTTGGCCCGGTGCCAGCTCTGCATGGCGCCCCGGTGGTTTTCCTTGCCGGAAAGAGCGAGGCCATGCAGGTAAAGCGCCCTTGGAGCGTGGTAACTGTCGAGCGAGACCTTTTCCAGAAACCCCAACGCCTTGTCGTATTCCTCGTTATTCAGGGCCAGGTAACCGGCCCGCAGATGCAGCTGGTCGAGTAGATCACGGCTGCGTGCCGACTCGGTATCATGGGCCGCCATCGACATAGCCACCCGCAGGGCAACCAGCGCCCGGGACGGATCAAGGTCGGTCTCGGCAAAGTCAGCCGCCAGGTTCATGTAACCCACTGCGGCCAGGTAACCTTCCTTCATCCCGGCCAGAACCTGACCGGCCTTATCGAGCCTGCCCTGCTGCCGGGCCTGCTCGGCATCCTGCAGTAATTCCTTTTGCCGGTTGGGCCGGGCAATAGCCGCGTTCCCGGCTTCAGAGGTCGCCGCCCCGGCCCAGGGCTGTTTGTCCAGGCTAACCCGGGGCTCGTAATCCGGCCCGGTCGCGTCGATGCTCATCTGCAGCTGCATCGCACCCGACACTTTGCGGAACGGGTGTACCACCTCACGACGGACAAACCGCTTGTTCACCGCCCTGGCATTGATAACGGCGGTCAGCTGATGGTTGCCATCCGCCATATAGCCAGTAAACAGGGGGTAGCTGCGGCCGGCTTCAAGGGATTCCCTCTCGGAAAGGGTAAAGAGGTGATTACCAACCGGCCGGCCATTCAGGAACAGTTCGACAGAATCCAGGTCCAGTGCTTCCGGATTGGCGAGGGAGAGGGATACCGCAACGCGGGTATCGATGGTCTTGCGCAGCTGTTTCTCAAGGGTGTGCACGCTGGCAGCGTGGCGTGAGACCTCAGCCTCCAGGCCACTGATGGCATTGTCGATGGCCGCAGCACTGGCCTGGGCCATGGCTGCAATCATCAACATAACAGGAAGACCGGATATCCAAAGCCCCCTGCTCCGTGGGGGTATCCGGCACTGTTGTGATTTTTGTCTGCCGAACATGCTGATCCTGCTGTGTAACAATTCGAAAGGAAGAGTAACACCGGCTACAAACCAAGAACGGTATCCAATTCACCAAATGGCATTTTGGGTCAGACAGCAAAAGTGTCGGTTTATTTGACAGATGACGGGGCCAGAGGGAGTAACCAGACAGCGATTTTCCGGTTAACTTATTGATCTTGCTTCAGAAGGGAAAGGGTTGGCCCCTGACTTGCTTTAACGGAAGGGGCGGGAGCGCTGAATGGGCAACCCCCGCTTGAATATGCCGAGCTTTTGCCGATGCGTTAACCGCGCATCGGCTTTTTTTATTTGCTCAGCTGCTTCATGGCCGATTCCAGGCCTTCAATGGTAAGCGGGTACATGTGGTCTTCCACCAGCTGCCGGGTAATCCCCAGCGACCCTCCGGTACCCCAATAGCTCTCCGGTAGCGGATTCAGCCAGACCACCTTGTTGAAGTGCTCGGTAATCCGCTGCATCCATGTGGCACCGGCTTCTTCGTTCCAGTGCTCGATGGAGCCGCCCGGGTGGGTAATCTCATAGGGTGCCATGGTGGCATCACCCACAAAGATCACTTTGTAGTCCGGCGTGTACTTGTGAAGGATGTCCCAGGTGCTACTGGTTTCATTCATGCGGCGAATATTGTTCTTCCACACACTCTCGTACACGAAGTTGTGAAAGTAGAAATACTCCATGTGCTTGAATTCCAGCCGCGCCGCCGAGAACAGCTCCTCGCAGACCCGGATGTGCGGGTCCATGGAACCACCCACATCGAAGAAAATCAGCACTTTAACGGCATTATGCCGCTCCGGAACCATCTTCAGGTCGAGGTAACCGGCGTTACGGGCGGTAGAGCGGATGGTGTCGTCCATATCCAGCTGATCGGCCGCCCCCTGTCGAGCAAATTTACGCAACCGGCGCAGGGCCACTTTGATGTTGCGAATGCCCAGGGTGATGCTGTCGTCCAGGTCTTTGAATTCGCGTTTTTCCCAGACCTTAACCGCCCTGCCCTGACGACCGTCTTTCTGGCCGATGCGGAAACCCTCGGGGTTGTAGCCGTTGGCGCCGAATGGCGAGGTGCCACCCGTTCCAATCCACTTGTTGCCACCGGCATGGCGTTCTTTCTGCTCTTCCATGCGTTTCTTGAAGGTTTCGATCAGCTCCTCGAGGCCGCCCAGGGATTCGATTTTCGCCTTCTCTTCCTCGGACAAATGCTTCTCGAACTCGGCCCGCAGCCAGTCGTCCGGAATCAGTGCCTCGAGCAGGTCATCCAGGTTTTCGATGCCTTCGAAATACGCCTTGAACGCCCGGTCGAACTTGTCGAAATGGCGCTCGTCTTTCACCAGGCACACTCGCGCAAGGTAGTAGAATTCTTCCATATCAGCAAAGGCCAGGCGCTGCTGGAGGGCTTCCAGCAGGTCCAGGAATTCCCGCAGGCTGGCCGGAACCTTGGCCCGGCGCACTTCGAGAAAAAAGTCGATCAACATAAAGCGAAACTCTTGCCAGAGATCAGTTGCGGCGGCGCGCCATGAACGCCAGCTTCTGCAGCAGGTGCACGTCTTGCTCGTTCTTCACCAGCGCGCCGTACAGCGGCGGCAGTGCCGAGCTGCTGTCTTTTTCCTGCAGTGCCTTGGCAGACAGTTCATCGGCCATCAGCAGCTTCAGCCAGTCGATCAGCTCGGAGGTAGACGGTTTTTTCTTCAGGCCGGGCACCTTGCGCACGTCAAAGAACACTTCCAGCGCGTCCCGCACCACTTGCTGCTGCAGCCCTGGGAAATGCACGTCCACGATTTCCTGCATGGTGTCGTGGTCCGGGAAGCTGATGTAGTGGAAGAAGCAACGGCGCAGGAAAGCGTCTGGCAGTTCTTTTTCGTTGTTACTGGTGATGACCACGATGGGGCGTTTCTTCGCTTTGACGAACTCCTGGGTTTCGTAAACGAAGAACTCCATCCGGTCGAGTTCCAGCAGCAGGTCGTTCGGGAATTCGATGTCGGCCTTGTCGATTTCGTCGATCAGCAGCACCACCTGGTCGTCGGCCTCAAAGGCTTCCCACAGCTTGCCTTTAACGATGTAATTACGAATGTCTTTGACCTTCTCATCGCCCAGCTGGGAATCCCGCAGGCGGGAGACCGCGTCGTACTCGTACAGGCCCTGCTGGGCCTTGGTGGTGGACTTGATGTGCCAGGGAATCAGGCGCATGCCCAGGGCCGCCGCCATTTCTTCCGCCAGCAGGGTTTTGCCGGTGCCGGGCTCGCCTTTGATCAGCAACGGGCGCTGAAGCGCGATCGCTGCGTTAACAGCCATCTGCAGGTCATCGGTGGCTACGTATTTTTCGGTACCGGTAAACTTCATGGGTCTGTGTCCTGTTTGGTTTCTTTGAAAATTATTTGCGTACCAGGCGGTAGCGAACGAGATCCAGTATCCACACCAGCAGCATCACCAGCGATGCCACGGTGAAGTTGAATATGGCGGAACCGGCCGCGCTGATGTCGCCAAGGATCAGCTCGTAGCCGGCGAACAACCAGGCCGGGATATACCAGCCTGCCACTTCCGGTGATTCCACGGGCGTCAGCAGCAACACAACCAGTGCTGCCAGCAGCAAGGTGCGCAGCCCGTAAAGTGGCAGCAGGCGGAACAGCGCTTTCATCATGTAGAAAAACACGACAAACGCAACGGCGTAGGCCGCCCAGAAAATCCCGTATGCCAGTGAGGCGTCAGTATCCATCATTACAAAATCCAGTGAATGATATGTTCTTCCCAGTCTTGTTCGGCAACGTCGTCTTCAGAGACCACCTTGCCCCGTACTGAAACACCGGCCCTGTGCACGGAATCCGGATCGCCGCTTCGCAGCGGGTGCCAGTCCGCCAGCGGCCGGCCTTCTGCCAGGGTGCGATAAGCACAGGTTTGCGGCATCCAGTGGTACTCGTTCACCGTGTCCGGCGTCAGCACCGTGCACGCCGGTACCTTTTTCAGGCGCTCGCTGTAAACCGTGCAGCGGCAGGTTTCCAGGTCCATATACCGGCACGCGAGGTCGGTATGGTACACCTCGCCGGTGTCTTCATCTTCCAGCTTCTGCAGGCAGCACAGGCCGCAGCCATCGCACAGGGATTCCCATTCGGCCGGCGTCATTTCATCCAGGCGCTTGCGCTGCCAGAAGGGAATCTCGGCAATCATTTTTGACGCTGCTCGATCTTGCGCTTGAAATCGACGATATAGGTTTCCTGCTCTTCCGGCATCTGAAGGAAAAAGGATTTATCGTGGATAGCTTCAAGGACTTCTTTCCCGGTCGTGCGGGCCAGTTTCTTGTCCGGTGTCAGCAGCAGGTCCATCGAATGGACCGGCTTTCCGAAGATGCTCCGCAATGCTTCCGGCAGATCGTCCCAAACCTGGCCGCGGCGTACGTAGATATAGGTGTCCATCTTCTTGCTGCTACGAAACACCGAAACGAATTCACGGTCTGTCATGGTCTGAGAAGTTCCTCGATGTCTGTTTCTACCGGCTTCAGCAATTCGCCTCGCCAGCCTTGAAAAAATTCGTTTCCGGCCAGGGTGCCGTCTTGCAACACCTTCTCGATACGCTTCCTGGGAGCCATAAGTTCTATTGGAATATCAAGATCTTCCGCCACTTTATTAAAGCAACGCTTTACCTTTTTATAGACAGCTTGCTGGTCCCGGCTCAGGGGCCGGGGGATTGGCTCGAGGTTGGCATTATCGGCTTCCCGACCTTCGCGGACAAGTTCCAGCAGGTGCTCGCCATAGCGTTTTACGATACCGCCGGGAACGCCCTGGATGTCGTTCAGCGTTCTCAGTGAACCCGGCAGGCGTTCAGCGATGGCAATCAGCAGGCCATCGTTCAGCACCCGGTTTCGGGGGCGGTCGACCTTCTGGCATTCCCGCTCTCGCCAGGCCACCAGCAACCGCAAAACGGCCTGTTGCTCCCGGGTGAGAGTCCAGCCACCGCGAAGTTTCAGGTAATGCTGCTCCGGATCTTCCTGGCCTGCGGCTTCATCGGCAAAGCGCTGGGATTCCTCGGCCAGGGCCTGTTCCAGGTTCCGCTGCTTCAGCTTTTCAATCACCCAGTTCCACAGGGGCTCCAGGAAACGGATGTCGTCTATGGCATACCGCTGTTGCTCCGGTGACAGCGGGCGGGACACCCAGTCTGAGCGGGTAACGGATTTATCGAGAGCTTCTCCGAACAGGGTTTCCACCAGTTTGGCGTAACCGAGCGAGAACCCGGCACCGGCCATGGCGGCGCCAATCTGCAGGTCCAGCAGCCCGGCCGGTGCCACGTTCAGCCAGTGGCGGAACAGTTCCAGGTCTTCGCTCATGGCGTACAGCAGCTTCGGGCGAGCCGGATCTGCCAGCATAGTGCGGAACCCAGCCGAGCCTTCGGCTACGTCCGGGTCAATCAGCCAGTACTCCCCTTGCCCGCCCAATTGCACCAGGCCGGGGATGGGGTAAAAGGTGGAGACCCGTTCAAATTCAGTATCCAGCGCCACCGGCGCGCCGGGCGCCAGCTGCTCCAGCCACTGATCAAGCTCCGCCGGGCTGCTGAGCCAGCGGACAGTCTCGGGGGCCGGGGGAACCGGTGCGGCCAATGGGCTATCTGTCATAGGAAAACCTGGAGTTATTCGGAAAGGGGTTTACGGCCCCGGAAGGCGTGTGTGAGGGTAAAACCGTCAACGTAACCCAGCTCGCCACCCACCGGAATACCGTGGGCCAGCCGGGTAATGAGGATATTCTGGCCATCCAGTCGGTCGGCAATATAGTGGGCTGTGGCTTCGCCTTCCACCGTGGGGTTGGTGGCCAGTATCAGCTCGGTAACGCCTTCTTCGCGCACCCGCCTGAGCAAACGTTCAATGCCGATTTCTTCCGGGCCAACGCCATCGATGGGCGACAAGTGTCCCATCAACACAAAGTAGCTGCCACGGTAGTCACCGGCCTGCTCGATAGCCAGAAGATCTGACGGGCTCTCTACCACACACAGCGTACCGGTGCGGCGTTCGGGCTTTTCGCAGATCTGACAGATGTCGGTATCGGAAAAATTCTGGCAGCTGTCACAGCGGCGCACACCGTCCATAGCCTGACTCAGGGCGCCGGCCAGCCGGGTGCCGCCGGAACGACCCCGTTCCAGCAGATGAAAGGCCATACGCTGGGCGGTTTTCTGGCCTACTCCGGGTAAACACCGGAGTGATTCCACCAATTCATCAACCAGGGGGCTGAATGCCATGAATACTCCTCAATTCCGATGGCAGGCTGGCGTCAGAACGGCATCTTGAAGCCGGGCGGCATGCCCATGCCAGACATCATGCCGGACATTTTATCCTTCTGGTTGGCCTCTACCCGGCGAACGGCATCGTTCACCGCGGCGGCCAGCAGGTCCTCCAGGATTTCCTTGTCTTCGGACAGCAAGGAAGGATCGATCTCTACCTTTTTGACGTCGTGTCGACCGTTCATGGTAACTTTCACCAGCCCGGCGCCGGATTCTCCGGTCACTTCCGCCTTGGCGATTTCTTCCTGGGCCTTCTGCATCTGCTCCTGCATCTGCTGGGCCTTTTTCATCAGGTCGCCCATATTGTTCATCATCTGCTTATCTCCTGCCTGTCTCTGCGGGGCGGATGGATTCTTCTACCACCCGTCCTTCAAATCGTTCAACGATGCTCTGCACCACCGGATCTTGCCGGATGGCAGCTTCTGCGGCTTTCTGCCGGGCGACCCGCTGGCGCTCTTCAAACGCCGCCGGAGTATGGGGCCCGGGAATGCCCTGCTCTATCTTTAACTGTGTGGCGTCGCCAAAGTAGGATCTCAAGGCCGCCACAATTTTTTCTTCGTGTCGCGCGTTCAGCAGCCGGGCATGGCCTTCATCCAGGGTAAGCACAACGGTTTGCCCATCCATGGCCATGGCGCTGTAGCTGGCCAGGTTGCCGGGCATGCCGGTAATTTCCAGCTGCCGGTAGTCACGTTCCCAGACAAAGCCGTCCGGGTTAACCGGTTCAGCCGGCGCCACAGCTTCGGGCTCCGGATCCGGCTCGATTACAGCCTCCGGTGTCTCGACCGGCTGCGGGCTACGGGGTTCCGGTTCGCTGACCGGCTCCTGCGCTACCATTGGCTCCGGCGCCACCTCATCATAATACGGGGGCTCTGGCTCATCCTCCCAGGGCGGGGTATCCATAACCGGTGGTTCCGGCATGGATTCTGCCGCTGGCTCCGGTGCGGGCGCGGGCGCAGGTTCCGGCTCCGGTTGCGGTGATGGCGCTACGGGCGGCGGCTCAGGTTGCGGATGTTCCGCAACCGGGGGCGATACCGGGCCAGGGTCAGGCTCCGGTTCGGCGCGGCCGGTGTTTTCCGTGTTACCGGAAGTCACTGCTGGCGGCTCACGACGGTCAGCCCCTGGCCGGAACGCGAGCATACGCAGCATGGTCATTTCAAAACCCATGCGGGCGTCTGGCGTTACCGCGAGGTCTTTGCGGCCGATCAGGGCGGTCTGGTAGAACAGTTGGGCATCTTCGGCACTCAGCTGCCTGGCCAGCGCCTGCACCTGGGCGGCATCACCCAGCGCATTATCGGCACTACCCGGCACTACCTGCTCCATGGTCACGCGATGGAACAGGGAAAGCAGGTCTGCCAGGATGACCCCGTAATCCGGCGCAAATTCCGAAATCCGGCTGATTTCCGCCAGCAACCCGGGGCCGTCCCGCTCTACCAGGGTACTGACTATCCGTTCGATGTCCCGCTGGTCGATGGTACCCAGCATATTACTGACATCGCTGGCGCTGAGGTTCTCGTTGCCAAAGGCGATGGCCTGGTCGGTCAGGCTCAGGGCATCCCGCATACTGCCGTCGGCTGCCCGGGCCAGCAGCCACAGGGCCGGCTCTTCAAAAGGAATGGTTTCTTCTGTCAGCACGTGTTTCAGGTGGCCGACAATGTGTTCCGGCGTCATCCGTTTGAGGTTGAACTGCAAACAGCGGGACAGCACGGTAACCGGCAGTTTCTGGGGATCGGTGGTGGCCAGCAGGAACTTCACGTGCTCCGGCGGCTCTTCCAGGGTTTTCAGAAACGCGTTGAAGGACTGGTTAGTGAGCATGTGCACCTCGTCGATGAGGTACACCTTGAACCTGCCACGACTGGGTGCGTACTGAACGTTGTCGGTCAGTTCGCGCATGTCATCCACGCCGGTGCGGGATGCGGCGTCGATTTCGATAAGATCGACAAACCGGCCTTCCAGAATTTCCTTACAGCTGTCACATTCGCCGCAAGGGTTCGGGGTAATGCCGGTTTCACAGTTAAGGCACCGGGCCAGCAGGCGGCCAATGGTGGTTTTACCCACACCCCGGGTACCGGTGAACAGATACGCATGGTGCAGGCGCTGGTGTTCCAGTGCGTGAACAAGTGCCTGCAGCACGTGTTCCTGCCCAACCATGTCTTCAAACGTACGGGGGCGCCATTTCCGGGCTAAAACCTGATAGCTCATGTTCCGTCAACTGCTGTGAAAAATGCGCTTAACTCTAGCATGGACCCGGTTTCAGAAGAAGGATGACGTGGCTATGAATCCATGCCGGCCGTGCGCTCCAGGGCGCGAATTCGCCGACGTTCATGCTCTTCGGTGAAGATCCGTTCCCGCAGGGCTTCCACCGCCGCCTGCCGGTCGGCCGGAGCCAGGCCTTCGTTATTATCGATCAGGGCCTTTTGCTGCCGGTATTCACCCAGCCGGTTCTGCCACTGATTCCGCTGTTGGTCGAGCTTTGCCAGGCGTTCGGTAGCTTCCGCACCATAGGCCTGCAAACGCAACTCCCGCACTTCGGCTTCCGAAGCACCCTGCTCCCGCAGTTGCTGAACCTGCATGGCTGTTTCGACCACGGTTCGGGACCTGCGCCGGAGTTCACGGGAATACTCTGGCAACAGCTGGTCCAGCTGCGCCAGGGCGCGGTCACGCTCGGAAGCTGTCAGGCTTTCGTCGCTGAGAATCTTCTGGCGGTCGAGCATCACCTGCAACCGGCGCTCTTCTTCACCAAAAAAGCCTTCCGCCACATCCGGGCCGAGATGCTCCCGGCGCAGGTCATGAATCTGGCCCAGGGCCTGGCGAACGTCGTCAACGCTGTGGTGCTCGTTACTGGCCATCGCTTCGGCAGCTTTCCGGTAAGACAGGTAGTCGTCGAGAATGGCAAGAACCTGTCGCTGAATCTCCGGAGGTAAATCCTGTGCCTTGAGTTCAGACGCCAGGCGGGCCTTCAGGGTTTCGTAATGGGAGGCGCCCCCCGTCAGCCCGATAAAGAAATCCAGGTAACGGCGCAGCTGGCGGTCCAGCACCAGGTTGCCATTCATATCAAGGCGTACCTGTCCATCCACTTCGATATCAGAAACCCGCTCATCACGGGGCAAGGCAGGATGATTCACATTACCCGGCACCAGCGCGGAACCCGATGAGCCAGCAGTAGCTGCCGGTTGCTGATGCTCCTGCTCCACTACCGATGAGACTGGCTCCGGGGCCGTCGTGACAGGGGCAGGCATAAGCCACCAGCCGGCCGCTCCGCATACAAGCAGCAGGCCGGCCAATCCAGCAAATCGTTTATGGTTCATAAAATCGATCCGTGGCGGGCCGCAGGGGCCCGCCTTCGGTTATCGGCGGTGTCAGAGGCCAAGATTCTTGAGACGGTTTGCCTGTTGCCGGTACAGCTGAACCGGATCCGTCACAAACGGCCCTACCAGCCCCAGCACCTGGTTCACTTCGTCCAGGTGGTTGTGGCGGTAATCCACACCCAGCACCTTGCCAAGCTTCATGCTGCAGGATGGCACCATGCCATCGGAGGGTTCGTCAAAGATGGGAGTCAGGGCGCCTAACAGCAGATCGCTCGGGTCCAGAACATTAGTGACCGCTTTGTTGCCGCCCCAGGAGTAGTATCGGATGCCATTGGCCACTTGTGCGCCATCGTTACCACAATAAGCAGAAGGAAGGCCTGCAGGGAAGTCTGCGTTGAAGGCAATGCTGCCTTCCGTACTCAGAGACTGGATGGCCGCTGCGGTGTCTTGCGGCAGGCCGCCACCACCGGAGAAGGTATCGATCAAGCCGAAGAACCAGTCTCCCAGGCCGTCCAGGCTACCGTTATTCAGGGTATCCGCCAGCGGGGTGCCCCAGTTAACGCCACCGACACTGGATACTGAAGCCACCAGGTCTGGCCGCACGCCCGCCACATAACGAATGGTCGGGCCGCCATGACTGTGGCCAATCAGGTGTACCTTCTCGGCCCCGGTTACTGCTATATATTCTTCAATCTGGGCCAGCAACTGCTCGCCACGGATCTCGGTAGAGTTGGCAGCAGACACCTGGGGAACAAAGACTTCCGCCCCGCTTTCCGCCAGTTCATCCGGCACTCCGTTGAAATAGGAGACCAGGCCAAACAGCTTATTGAAGCCTGACAACCCGTGCACCAGGACAATCGGATGCTCGGTCTGGGTATAGGTATCCTGTTTACTGAACCACCATGCGGAAGCCGGCTGGGCAGTCATTGCTGCCGCCAGTACACCCGCCGTTACAACTGCTTTTGTTTTGACACTTTTCATGTGTTTCCCTTTTTGTCTTTGTTGTGTTCGGGCAACGGCACAATGCCCAATGGGCAGCATGCCAAAAACACTATAGACAGGGATAAGTGCGAACAGGGCCACATAACGCTCAATTGTGAAACGGATCACAAAGCGATACAGGAAAACAGAGAAAATCGGAAAGAAAGAACAACGAGGGGAAAATCTGGGGGTGACCCCACCAGCAATCCCCCGGCACACACATCCACCGCTTCGGCTGCTCCCTTCCGGGCCTGACCGGGTTCACGGTTTCATGTTGCGGAGGCACCAATGGGGCCACCATAACGGCGTTTCGGGACATTTCCCCGAAAGCGGCGCGAATAGTATCAGAAGGGTTTCAGGACTACAACGGCCTATAGCGGTAATGGCACTTCATCCTGTCGGAACCAGCAGGCAATGCTGTAACGGGTTCGCCTTGCCGGCAGAACCTCATGGGGTACCTGCTCGCTCAGGAACAGCACCGCCCTGCCTGCTTCCGGACGCACCTGCCCGACCATCTGCCCGGAATCAGCCGCAGAGAACACCCGCAGTTCTCCGCCATCTTCCAGCCCCCAATCCTCGTTCAGGTACAACACCAGGCTGACCACCCGGGAGGCTCGGCCACGAAAGCTGTCCAGGTGGCGCTTATAAAAATCGCCGGGGTGATAGGTGGCGTAATGGGCCTCAAACCGCTTAAGCCCCAGATACAGGCGCCGGTTCAGACCTTCCCTTATCTGTTCCAGGCACTCGAACAACAAACGCTGAGGCTCACTGTAACCATCCAGCCAGGCAATCTTGTCGCGGCGCACACTGCGGTCTTTCACCAGGTCCGTGCCCCGGCCGATGCCGGCGCGGTTCATGGCCTCGGTTTTATCCAGGATGGCTACTTCGTTGCGCAACGCCGCCAGCAAACCAGCCGGCAACCGGCGGGTAAGGTCCAGCTCCATCCAGGCCGATTCACTCAAACCATCCGCCAGCTCATCCAGCCAGAAGTCATCAACCGCTGGCTGAACATCTGCCCCGGTAACGGTGCTTATCAGTTCGTCACCGGCAACCTGTTCGAGCTGGTCGGCAGCACGTTCCAGCACAGGGTCAGGAAACGGAATGATAATGGCCTGGTCGGTGTCTGAATGCATGGTGGGGCCTCGCGGAATTATCCGGCTATTGTAGGGTCAAACTCGCCGGCAAGCCGTATTTAATTTACTCTGCGGATAAGAAGATACACTTAAGGAAAAACCACCCGCCATGCCTGAAAGCAGCCACACTCCGCCGGCATCCGTCACCCCGGGCCAATGGTCGTTCACCCGCTGGAAGACCATTGGCCAGCTGGAAGCCCTGGAGGTTCATCATCCGGTATTCAGCGCTACAGTGTTTCTGCAGGGCGCGCACCTCACCCACTTTGCCGTAAACGACGACACCAACTGGCTGTGGCTGAGTGATACCGCCCGATTTGAACTGGGCCGTGCCATCCGCGGAGGCATTCCTGTGTGCTGGCCCTGGTTTGGCGACCCGGCCCGCAACCCGCCGGAGATCCGCAAACGGGTGCATACTCCCTCAGCCCACGGCTTCGCCCGCACTGCCCTTTGGCGGCTGGAAGATGTCCGGGAAAGTGCCCACGAAGTAGAAATCAGCCTGTCGCTAAATGCCAATGAAGACTTTGCAGACCAGTGGGATGGTCACGCGCTCGCGCTGATCACCTTCAGCTTTTCAGTCCGCGGCTGCCAGATCGCCCTGACCACCACCAATCTTTCCAAACACCCGCTGGCCCTCAGCCAGGCCCTGCATACCTATCTGCCAACCCCGGACATCAGCCGCACCCGGCTGCTGGGGCTGGGCCACAGCCAATATATGGATACACTGAAAGACTGGGACTACTTTGAACAGGAAGGCCCGGTTTATTTCGACGGTGAAACTGACCGCATATACGAATCGGCAGAGCCACTGACCCTGGTCACCCCCGCGGGAAAACGCAAACTGACATCTGTTGGCAGTGATTCCACAGTAGTGTGGAACCCCGGCCCCGAGAAAGCCTTAAGACTTTCTGACTTTCCGGGCACTGGCTGGCAAAAAATGGTGTGTGTCGAAACGGCCAATGCAGCCACGGACTACCGGGTATTAAATGAGGGCCAAAGCCACACGCTTGGCGTTGTCATTGGTCGCGGCTGACGGCCTGAAGTAATCGTCAACACAGGGAGCGGGCATGGGCCTGGCATCTTATCTGAAATCCCGACTGGTTCCGGCGGAGCTGGAAGAGCAGTTGAACCGAATTCGTAAACCCATCGGCAGCCTTGGCTACGACCCCTGGGGATTCAACAACGATGCCGTTAAGTACGGCTTCACCCTCACCCGGCAAATCTACGAGAAATACTTTCGGGTAGAGGCCTCCGGCGTGGAAAAGGTTCCAGCGGAAGGCCCGGTATTGCTGATCGCCAACCATTCCGGCCAGCTGCCCCTGGACGGCCTGCTGATCGGCTATGCGCTGGCTTCCCGCCCGGACCAGCCTCGCATACCCAGAGCCATGATCGAGCGCTTCTTCCCGACCGTCCCATGGCTGGGCAACCTGCTAAACGATGTGGGCGCTGTGCTGGGCGACCCCATCAACTGCGCCAAGATGCTGGAGAACGATGAAGCCGTCATCGTGTTTCCTGAAGGGGTTCGGGGCTCCGGTAAACTCTACCGGGACCGCTACCAGCTCAAACGCTTTGGCAACGGATTCATGCACCTGGCGATGAAATACAACACTCCGATTGTGCCGGTGGGTGTTGTCGGCTGCGAAGAAACCATTCCGGCCATCGCCAACATCAAACCCCTGGCCAAGGCGCTGGGCGTGCCCTACGTACCGGTGGCGCTACCGGTGATCTTCCCGGTGAAAGTGCGCCTGAACTTTGGCGAACCCATGTACTTCGACAACAGCGAGATCCCGGAAGAACAGGTGACTGAACGGGTTGAAGCGGTCAAGGCAGAAATCCGCAAACTGATCGACAAGGGCCTGAGCGAGCGGGAGGGGCTGTTCTGATGTCTGAGCAACGCAAGCCCAGAATCCTGATAACCGGTGCAGCCGGCGCCCTCACCCAGCAAGTCATTAACCGCTTGAGCGATAACTGCGACATTGTCGCGGTGGACTTCCGGCAGCAGGTGTACCTGGGCGATGACATTCCCAGCTACTGCATCGACCTGAACAAGCGGGGCTTTGAAGACCTGTTCCGGCAATACCGGTTTGACGGCGTTATCCACCTGGGCCGGCTGATGACCAGCGAGCTGACCCGGATGCGCCGCTACAATGCCAACGTACTGGGCACCCAGAGACTCCTGGACCTCTCCCACAAATACGGCATCAAACGGGTGATTATCCTCTCCACCTTCCACGTGTATGGCGCCATGGCCTACAACCCGGCGCTGATTGACGAGGCAGCCCCCCTGAAAAGTGCCGGGCTGAGCGCAGACCTGGTGGATTCCGTGGAACTGGAAAACCTGGCCAACATCTACCTGTGGCGGTATCCGGAGCTGAACATCACCATTCTGCGGCCCTGCAACATCGTCGGCCCGGGTGTGCGCAACACCATGAGCGCCCTGCTCTCCAGTGAACGGGCGCCGGTGCTGGCAGGTTTTTCGCCGATGATGCAGTTCATCCATATTGATGACATGGCCGATGCCATCGTGCTGGCCTGGCAAAAGCCGGTTAAAGGCGTATTCAACGTGGCGCCCCACGATTGGGTAGCCTACCAGCAAGCCCTGAAGATGTGCGGCTGCAAGCGTATTCCGATTCTGTCTGTGCCACCCATTGTGCCGAAAACCATTGCCCGGCTCTTGAACCTGAAAAGCTTCCCACACTACCTGCTGGCTTTCTTCAAGTACCCGGTGGTGATTGACGGGCGAGCCTTTGCCAGGGAGTTCGGCTTCAAGCCCAAGCGCCCCCTGAAAGAAATCTTCCGCTACTATCGCAACAACAAGCGCCCGGTGTAACCTTGACGGTGAACGGGCGCCGTTTTTCCGAAATTTGATAGACGGAAAGCGGCGAACAGGGATACTCTGTACAAAATAAGTACAGAACTACGGTTCAAGGAATGACCGGATGCTCAGGGATTTCAGCCTGATCAGCTATGGCTCTGCCGCGGCAGTATTCGCGGTATTGTCTGTATTTGTTGCCACCCGCTACCTGCGCCGGGATATCGACCGCGGGCTGTTTCTGGCTGCCTTCGTGACCACCCTCTGGGCCGGCACACTGGTGGCGCAGGATATCTGGGGCCACCCAGGGTTCCTGATCCGCTACCTGCTGGAACTGCTACGCGACACCGCCTGGATCCTCCTGCTGTTTGCCATGCTTCGAACCGCCTTCCGGCAGGGCCGGCTGGCAGGCCAGATGAAGAAGGTGCTTGGTGCGGCGACCTTTGTGCTTATCGTCACACTGATAACCCTCGGCTCCATCGAATTTGTCTTCAATGTTGATATCGTCAACGGCAAAACCATGCTGCTGGGCCAGATTGCCCTGTCTTTGCTCGGGCTTTCATTGGTTGAACAGATCTGGAGAAACTCCCCCGCTTTTGGCCGCTCCAGCCTTAAATACCTTTGTATTGGCATAGCGACCCTGTTCGCTTTCGACTTTTTCATGTACGCCGATGCCCTTCTGTTCGGCAAGGTATCCGAGGCATTCTGGAATGCCCGGGGCTTTGTGAATGCAGCGTTGATGCCCCTGTTCGCCATCAACGTGATCAACACTCGCAAACAACCGGTCGACTTCCAGCTATCCCGTTCCGCCGTTTTCCATGCCGGCACCCTGATTCTGGCGGCCGGCTACCTGCTCCTGCTGGCCGTAGGCGGTTACTATGTGCGGGCCTTTGGGGGCCAGTGGGGCGAAGCCCTGCAGGTGCTGTTAATTACCGTGTCCATAGCTTTCCTGGTCACCCTGCTAATGTCCCGCCGGGTGCGCGCCCGCCTGATGGTGTTTATCAGCCAGAACTTCTTCGACTACAAATACGATTATCGTGAAGAGTGGCTGAAAATGACCCGGGAACTGGCCAATCTCAGTGACGCCCCACCCTTGCCGGAACGGGTGATTCGAATTCTGGCCGGGCTGGTGGAAAGCAACTCCGGGGCTATCTGGCTGAAAGATGACCAGGCCGGTTATGCAATGAAGGCCAGCGCCAACCTAGTGTCCCTTAACAAAAATTCGCATAGATAATTCTCCGATCCTGTATAATCTCACAAGTAGAGACAGGAGAAACAACCATGGCGCGAATAGCTAGACCCCTTGAAGTGAGCGACTCTGAACGAAA